>Ga0224545_1000153_pt1 | contig 13997 bp, 13 predicted proteins | sample 714P12024metaG_FD_179906 | JGI IMG/M metagenome (GOLD analysis project Ga0224545, IMG submission 179906) | Peat soil microbial communities from Stordalen Mire, Sweden - 717 P1 20-24 | ecosystem: Environmental > Terrestrial > Soil > Wetlands > Peat | place: Sweden: Norrbotten County, Stordalen... | reverse complement strand
TTTGCTCGATCTCCTCATGCCCGGCATCGACGGCTTGCAGACTCTCGAAAAACTGCGCCAACTCAAGCCCGGATTAAAAGTCGTCATGCTCTCCTGCGTCAACGACACGCGCAAAGTCGTACAGGCCATGCGCCTGGGCGCCGTCGATTATTTGACCAAGCCTTTTCAGAAAGCCGAATTAGACGCCGTCATCGGGCAGTGCATCGGCACCGCCAAAGGCGAGAGCTACTCAGGCGAAATCGAAGAGCTTTGCGATGACGTTTTCTTCGTAGCCGCCAGCCCTGCGATGAAAAAGATTCGCTCGCAAGCCGCGCTCGTCGCCAATGTTGAGATTCCTGTTCTCCTGTTAGGCGAAAGCGGCACGGGCAAGGAAGTGCTTGCGCGCCTCATTCACAAGCTTTCTCCGCGCGCTCACCGCACTTTCCTGAAAGTGAATTGCGCGGCCGTTCCCGCCGACCTGCTCGAAAGCGAACTCTTCGGCTACGAGGCGGGAGCCTTCACCGGCGCCACTCATCCCAAGCCCGGCAAATTTGAACTGTGCAACAAGGGCACTATCCTGTTAGACGAAATCGGCGAAATGTCGCCGCTCCTGCAGGCCAAACTGTTGCACGTTCTTCAGGATCAGACCTTCTCGCGCCTCGGCAGCCGCACCATGATCAAGGTCGACGTCCGCATCCTGGCCGCGACCAATATCAATATTCCCGAAGCTCTCGCCAACAAGCGCCTGCGCGAGGATCTCTACTACCGCTTGAACGCCTTCACCATGTCGCTGCCGCCGCTGCGCGAGCGCAAAGAAGAAATTCCGATCCTGCTGAAGCATTTCATGTCGCGCATGTCGGAGTCCTACGCCCGCCCTCCTCTTCCATTGTCAGGGCCACTCATGGAAGCATGCCTGCGCCATAGCTGGCCCGGCAATTTGCGCGAACTCAGCAACTTCATCAAGCGCTACTTGGTTCTGGGAGACGAAACCCTGGCCGCATCCGAATTGCAGCCCCGGCCCGATGGCGGTAGCGGAATGCATTTCGATGCCGCCGGCAGAGCCGCTGTAGTCAGCGCCGACGGTTCCGGTGGATTGAAGTCGGTCTCCCGCAACGCCAAAGATGAAGCGGAAGCAGAAGCCATTTCCCGCGCATTAGAAGAGACAAACTGGAACCGAAAACAAGCCGCAGCCTTGCTGAAGATCAGCTATAAAGCCCTGCTCTACAAAATCCGCCAATACGGCATAGCCCAAACCAGAAGCACCCACAGCCTATCCGCCGGCGCCTGATGAAATCTCGTGCCGATGGCCTTGTCTTTCTTGCCGTCGCGTTAATGGCCATCTGCCTTTCTGGACCGGCAATCGATTTAACCGATCAACTCATCGTGCGGCATCCGGTTCGGCTGCCGGCGTTCTTTGAGGCCCCTTTCGCAATACTCTGGTTTCTCGATTACGCCTGCGGCAAGGTTTTTGCCGGAGTTCTTTCTCTTTGCGTTCTGGCCGCCCTATTCAGCCGGGAAATCAGGTGGTGGACGAAGATGATCCTCGTTATCGTAACGGTGGAGGTTTGGCGCGTCTTGCCGCCATTTATCGAGCGATCAAAGCATCTTTGGTAATGTGTGGTGCGGATAAGAGGACTCGAACCTCCACGACCTTGCGATCACTAGGACCTGAACCTAGCGCGTCTGCCAGTTCCGCCATATCCGCATTAGAGAAAAAATCGGAGGGCCTTCTATCAAGGCGACTATACTAATATTCTACTGGCTGCTGTCCACCTGTCAAACTCGCGCTCCCAATTCGAAGCCTCAGCCGCCCCGCTCTTTCCGCAGTTCCGGCCCTTGTTTTTGGGTGGCGCAGCGGTTCACCGCTGCGATAGGTCGGCCCTTCAACCCGGGCTTTAGCCGCTGCGAGAGACAGCGAGGAGTTTTCCATTTTTCCCCCAGCCTTTTGACGCGCGGGATTTAGAATTTCAAAAGCCACGGAGAGACTCAAGCGACCATGCCAAATCCACCCAACAAAATCCCTGCCGAGTTGGCCAAAGAACTCCGCACCCTCGCCCACGATCTCAGTAATTCGCTGGAGACCATCGTCCAAGCTACTTACCTGATCTCCCAATCCGGCCCTCCCGACAACATTCGCCGCTGGGTAGAACTCACCGACCAAGCCTCCCAGGAAGCCGTAAAAATCAACCAAAAACTGCGTCAATTACTCCGCTCCCAAAGCTAGCCCAAAATTCCGCCTGGATCGCCGCTAAGATAAAGCTCCGTGAGCTTTCCTTCGTGGACCTTAGTGTCCTTGGTGGTGAACGATTTTCGCAAAGTGAGACATATACGTATAAATTCGTATGTACACAAATGACACCACAAATGTTCCACGTGGAACATTTTCTCCTTTTATACGCTATCCCAGCTTGGCGTCCATGGTGATCTCGGCGTTTAGCACCTTCGAAACCGGGCAGCCCGCCTTGGCATTCTGCGCCGCCGTGCTAAAGCTTTCCGCAGTCGCCCCCGGCACCTTGGCGACGACATCGAGATGCACCGCCGTGATCGCCCAACCCGCCTCAAGCTTCTCCATGGTCAGCGTGGCCGAGGTGTTGATGCTCTCCGGGGTCAGGTTCGCGCCACCCAGTTGCGCCGACAGCGCCATCGAAAAGCACGCCGCGTGCGCCGCCGCAATCAACTCCTCCGGATTTGTACCCGGAGCATTTTCAAACCGCGTCGTAAAGGAATAAGGCGTGTTCGCAAGTACGCCGCTCGCGGACGACACCGTCCCCTTGCCATCCTTAAGACCGCCCTTCCACACCGCACTAGCCTTCCGTTGCATACCAATCTCCTGAGATGAGGATTGAAGTCCTAGCTATTGTAGAGGCTCGGGAGTTCCTGGGCGACGCAGCCCTTCAGCAAAAAAGCGCCCCCTCAGTAAAAATCAGAGCAGCTCAGGTAGAATCCGCATTTCTTGCAGACCACTTTGCAACCATGCCCGCGCAACTCGGTCGAGCAGTTAGGGCAGATCGAGGCGGCATCGGTCTTCACAATCACCGCCCGAACCTCGCCAGGAATTTGCGGAGATACACCGTTCGCAATCTCAACCCGCGCTGGCGCAGCGGTTAACCCAGACGGATTCCTGAACGAAGTCATGTCCGGTGTTGTAACACAAATGGCGGTCGTCAGAAAATTAAAGCGTTGCGGTTCGCGGTTCGTCGCTCGAGATTCGCTGTTCAGAATAGACAAAGCACCCCCCAAAGTTCTACCGTCATAAAACTGGGCGCGGTACCCAAGTGGTAAGGGAGAGGTCTGCAAAACCTTTACACGCCGGTTCGATTCCGGCCCGCGCCTCCAAGTTTCCCCCGCTCGAAGCTGCGAGAGACGCCCGCCGTGGCGCTTGAGGGACGATTGGATCGCACGGTTCCCCTCGGCTGCTCCGAACGAAGAGGTTTACGGCAACTACAACTGTAGTTACGGTCACGGCGACCAATATGCGACAGGCGGACCAGATTACATGTTCTTCGGAGTGGTTGAAAACCCGAGCGCAGTGTATACCTTCCTGTTACCCGCAGGGGCTGTGAGCGGTACCGATACGGCGACAAACACGACCGATGCAGTTGGCGGAACAAGCGCGATCATCGTGGATAATGATTCAACTGCCGGACAGGCGTCGAGCCTCTACTTCGGCACACTGGCGACGTCAACCACGGTTTGCGGAACTACGGCCGCGTATTGCGCGGTCAAGCTGACGTAGGCTGGATTGCAGTAGTTCACCGCTCAGGCCGCATGGGACTCTCTTTTCGAGAAACCTCTTAAGATTTCAGCGACCACGTCGCGTCCCCTAACCCTAATGCCATCATGAGAAGGCTTCCACTATAATTGCGCCACGAATGTCGCTGGCCTCTGGCACAAAACTTGGTCCTTACGAAATCATCGCGCCCCTCGGCGCTGGCGGCATGGGAGAAGTGTATCGCGCGCGTGATGCGCGGCTCGGCCGCGAAGTCGCCCTCAAGGTGTTGCCGGAATCTTTTTCGCGCGATGCCGATCGCCTGCGGCGTTTTGAGCAAGAGGCGCGCGCTGTCGCGGCGCTCAGCCATCCGAACATCCTGGCCATTCACGACATCGGCGAGCAAGATGGATCGCCTTTCATCGTCTCCGAACTTTTAGAGGGCGCCAGCTTGCGCAGCGAACTCGATAACGGTCCGCTGCCGCCGCGCAAGGCTGCCGATTATGCGGCGCAAATCGCGCAAGGGCTGGCTGCGGCTCACGACAAGGGCATCATCCATCGCGATTTGAAGCCAGAGAACGTCTTTATCACGCGCGATGGGCGGGTGAAGATTCTCGATTTTGGCCTGGCTAAGCTCGCGCCGGCTCGCGATGCTGAGCGCGATTCTGCGGATTCCGATGGCCTGACGCTGACCAGTTCGCCGACCGAAGCCGGAATTGTGATGGGCACGGCGGGATACATGGCGCCGGAGCAAGTCCGCGGCGCGGCCATCGATTCTCGCACAGACATTTTTGCTTTCGGCGCACTGCTGTACGAGATGCTCTCCGGCCAGCGCGCCTTTCGCCGTGATACAGCGGCGGAGACCATGACGGCGATCCTGAAGGAAGAGCCGCCGGAGCTGAGCGAGATGAATCAGCCGATCTCGCCGGGACTGGAGCGCATCGTTCGCCGCTGTCTCGAGAAACAACCAGAGCAGCGTTTTCAGTCCGCGAAGGATCTGGCCTTCGCGCTGGAAGCATTGACGGGCACGACCTCAAAGACCGCCGCGAATGCTGCGATTGCCGTCGGAGCCGAAAGGCCGCGCTGGTTGGGCTTCGTCGCCATCGCCGCAGTCGTCGGAATTGCGATTGGAGCCGCGATCGCGTGGTTTCTGCGTCCTGCTCCGGCGTCGCCGCCAACTTTTGAGCGAGTGTCATTCCGGCGTGGCGAGGTTATCCGCGGCCGATTTGCGCCGGATGGAAAGACTGTTCTCTACAGCGCGAGATTCGGTGGTGGAGCGCCAGATACCTACAACATTCGCGAGGACTATCCCGAATCAACGCCGGCGGGATTGGGCGGGGCGACCGTGCTCTCGATCTCGAGGCAGGGCCAGATGGCGGTTCTGATGCGGCCGAAATTTTTCGCTCACTATCAATGGGGCGGCACGCTGGCCGTGTCTCCGCTCGGTGGCAGTGCGCCCCGCGAACTGCTGGAGAACGTCTACGATGCCGACTGGTCGCCGGACGGCAACGAGCTTGCTGTGATGGATCGGGCCAACCATCGTTGGCGATTGCAATATCCCGTGGGCAAGGTGCTGCTCGACGGCGAGAACTGGATGAGCGACCCGAGAGTTTCGCCCGATGGAACGCAAGTAGCGCTCTTTCGCCATCCGCCCAATATCGATGATCGCGGCGATGTGATCCTAGTCGACCGCGCCGGGCACGTCCACGTCTTGTCGACGGGATGGGAATCGCTGGAAGGCTTGGCGTGGTCGCCATCGGGGAAAGAAGTCTGGTTCTCCGCGGCGGCATCGGGCGAGCAATATTGCATCCACGCCGTCAGCTTGTCGGCGAAGGAAAGACTGTTGTATTGCGGCACTGCGCCGACGCGCATACTCGACATCGCACAGTCAGGTCGCGTGCTGGTTTCAACCGAAGAATCGCGCGGATCGATGGCCGTGGTCGAGCACGGCGCAAACACCAGCGATCGTGATCTGAGTTGGCTCTCCTATAGTTACGGCCCCAGATTATCGCGCGACGGAAGTGAAATGTTGTTCAGCGATTTATCCGAGCAGGGAGGCAACGAATACTCGGTGTATGTACGCAAGACAGATGGATCGCCCGCGGTTCGCATCGGAGGAGGCGGATTCGGCACGGATATTTCTGCGGACGGAAAATGGGCGCTGATCATGATGCCCGGTGATGGGACGGGGCGCTTACAGATAGTTCCGGTGGGCCCGGGGCAGGCCCGCACACTACACTGGGATGGTTTTCAGCTGCGCTGGGCGCTGTGGTTCGCCGATGGCCAACATATTCTGTTGAACGCCAGCCACGGCGGACAACCCGAGGGTGTTTACGTCGCCGACGTAAACGGTTTGACGCCCAAGCAGTTGATGCCCGCGACGATAGACTGGTCGACGGTCTCGCCGGACGGGCGCTTTCTTTCAACTACGCAGAATGGAGCGTGGGTGGTTCTCTCCATCGCCGACGGAAAGACCAAGCCAATTCCGGGCATGCAACCCGGAGAATTTCCGGCGGCCTGGGCCGAAGACTCGAAGCATGTATTCACGCAATCGATCACCCCGACAGGCATCACTATTTATAAGGTCGACGTCGAATCAGGCCAGCGGGAACTGTGGCGAGTGGTGACTCCGAAAGACCAGGTGGGCCTGAGGCCGATGGTCACTCCCACCGCGATTACGCCAGATGGCCGCTGGATGGCATTTACTTACAGAACGCAATTGGGGCAGCTCTACCGCAGCGATACGTTGAAGTAGGGTGGGTTGAAATTATTCTTTTGTCGCTCAGCCGCAACCAACAATTCATTCTCAATGCAAATCAGAAGTTAGCCGCTGCGGCCGCCGTGCTCGGATGCAGCGCAATTATCTGGTGGATGTTCGTCATTCTCAGCACTTGTTGAACCTGCCCGGTAGCGCCCGCCACTCGCAACTCGCCTCCCGCCTTTTTTACCTGTTCGGCAGACATGACGATAATCCCTATGCCCGTGCTGTCGACGTTGGTCACGCCGCTGGAATCAAAAATAACTTTTTTCCGGCCCTCGCCCACCAGGTTGTCCACCGCCCATTCCAGTTGCTTACATTGTCGGCCGAGAGTCATTCTTCCTGTCAGCTGAAGCACAACGATGTCAGGCTGCATTTGCTTGCTCTGAATCTCCAGCATATGCTCAGGTCCTTTCGCTTTCCATTTTTCCTGGCGGCCATTTTTTCCCCTGAAGTTCGCTGTCCGCTACGAGGCAGGCCTGACATTGTATCGGAAGAGCAAACTTCCCGACTGTAAAGTTTTGTTGGCCGAAAGGGCCTAGGGTTTGGTGTCAAAAACGCCGCTATCTGGCGCCTTGCAGCCTTTACGGTTTCACCTCGGCAATCATCAGTCCAAAGGGCTCAAGCGTGATCCTATTACCTTGGAGCAATGCTCCGGGCGAGGCGATCAGCGCCTTGAGTTTGGCTCCGCCAAATCCCTGCTTCGCCAGATCGAAAGCCGGTTTTTCCGGAGTCGCTGACATATTCAGCGTCACCAGCACGGCTTTTCCTTTATAGCTGCGCAGGTAAGACATCACATGCGTATCATTTTCGTTGAGCGCGGTGTAACTGCCGTCGAGCAGAGCCTCATTGCTGTGGCGCAGCGTGAGCACTTTTTTATAAAGGTTGAGAATAGAGTTAGGATCCTTCGACTCCGTCTCCACGTTATGCGTGCGGTAGCTCGGCGGCACCGGCAACCAGGGCTTAACCGTGCTGAATCCCGCGTTCGGCTCAGTGTTCCACTGCATCGGCGTGCGTTCGCCGTCGCGCCCTTTTTCTTTCGGCCATCCTGTACGCCCGATCGGATCCTTCACATCTTCTCTGCGCTTCGGATCGTTATTCCGCATTCCGATCTCTTCGCCGTAGTACATGATGGGCGTGCCACGCAGCGTCAGATAAAACGCGCCCATCAGTTTCGCGATCTCATCGTTGTGCTTGCCATCGCCATAACGATTGTAGGAGCGCTCGCGATCGTGATTGTTGATGACGAAAACGGGCCAGCCGTGCGCACTCTCAACCGCGGCGATCTGGCGCCGGTATTCGCGGGGCGAAAGCTTATCGACCATCATGAACATGAAATCCATAGGCATCTGAAGTTCGTTGCCGTTCCGGCCGTAATAGCAATCGAGTTCCGCCGCCGTCGAGGTCCAGGTCTCGCCGATCAGCACCGCTCCGGACTCGTCCGCCACTTTGCGCATCTTCTGCAATTCCGTGTGCACCTCGGGAAAGTTCGTGTTGTTCTTGTTCTCCATGTTGGGATCGCCCTGCGCGTTCTTCCCCGGCAGGACAGGGTTGTCATGCAGCGCGGGATCTTCAAACAGAGTGTCGACGGCATCGAGTCGAAATCCGGCAACTCCGCGCTGATACCACCAACTCATGGTGCCGAGCATCGCTGTTTCCACCGCGGGATTGCGCCAGTTCAAGTCAGGCTGCTGCGCGTAGAAAAAGTGATAGTAGTACTGATTGGTCGTGGGATCGAACTTCCATGCCGAGCCGCCGAAAAGCGAAATCCAATTATTGGGAGGCTGGCCGGGTCCTTTGCCATCGCGCCAGATATACCAATCGCGATGGGCTGACGTGCGCGAAGATTTCGAATCCAAAAACCACGGATGCTTGTCTGAAGTATGGTTGGGCACGAAATCCATAATGATGCGGACGTCGTGCTTCTTACCGTCGGCCACCATGTGATCGAAATCGGCGAGCGTTCCATACATGAGATCGATATTTTCGTAATCGGAAATATCGTAGCCGAAATCGACCTGGGGCGAGGGATAGCAGGGAGTGATCCAAATGGCGTCGACGCCAAGGTCGCGCAGATAACCCATCTTCGAGCTGATGCCGTTGAGGTCGCCGACGCCGTTGTTATCGCTGTCCGCAAAACTGCGCGGATAGATTTCATAAAACACGGCATTCTGCCACCACTGATGGCCTTCCGCATCGACCGGCTGGGTTTGAGCTTGCGCGAAAAAGCCGCACAACAAACTGAAGAGCAGGGCGACGGACGAGAGCCACGACCGCATGGACATTAATTTTCTCTCCTCAAGAAACATAATGCGGTCGCGAAAAGTTCGCAAATGGTGCAAACTGCAAAATTGAATCGAGGCTGTCTATGAGCGTGATAAACCGAGCGTTTCAGTTGCTGTTCAGCCCGACCTTAGCTCCGCGCAGCGTGCTGCTGGTCCGTCTTGCCGTAGGATTAATATTTTTTTCCCAAGGCATTCTGAAGTTTATCGACCCCAACCTGGGAGTGGTTCGTTTCACCAGAATCGGCTTCCCGCATCCCTACTTCACGGCTCATTTTGTGGGCACATTCGAGGTAGCATGCGGCTTGCTGCTTCTGTTGGGTCTGTGGACGAGACTCGTTTCCATCCCACTGCTGATCGTGATCACGACCGCAATTGCAACGACGAAAATTCCAGAGTTGTTTCGCGCCCATCAAGGTTTCTGGTATATGGTCAGCGATGCGCGCACCGACTTTGCCATGTTCTGCTGTCTGATTTTTCTCATCTCAGTAGGTGGCGGAAGGTGGTCTCTTGATGCCCCGCTCAATAGACACAAATGAAGGTGCGTTCGGCGCGACCGCCGATCGTCAAAGCGAACGGCATCCCGATACGGAGGCTCGATGGCACCATTTGAATCCAGGCGCAGTTTCTTGAAAGCAGCGAGCCTTACAGCTGCCGCGACCGTTTTCCCGACCAATAAGGTGCTTGCTCAAGCTGGCACATCCCCGCAGCAGAGCGATTCGCCCGTCGCTCCCTCAGAGCAGGATCCGGCTGACTACACATTGCGCATCAAAAACTCCCCCATCGAGATCGCGCCCAAAAGGATTATTTCAGCGACCACGTATAACGGGCAGTTTCCCGGCCCACTGTTGCGTTTCAAAGAAAGTGCGCCGGTAACGATAGACGTGCACAACGAAACCGACACGCCCGAACAGTTGCACTGGCACGGTCAAAAAGTTCCGGTTTTCGTAGATGGCGCGTCCGAGGAAGGCACTCCGTTCATTCCAGCCCACGGCAGGCGGCGCCTTATGTTTACGCCAGGACCAGCCGGCCTGCGTTTTTATCACACCCATAACCGCGCCGGTGCAAACCTCGCCGCCGGACAATACAGCGGCCAAGTAGGGCCGGTTTATATCGAGCCCAAACAGGAAGCGGGTCGGTACGATCGCGAAGTGTTTCTTGTGCTCAAAGAGTTTGAGCCAACTTTCAGCCGCGGCGGAGACATGCCGCAGAATTTTCTGCCTCCCAAGAAGATCAAGGCCCTCGAAGATCAAGGCGAGTCTGCGATGAAAGCGTCGCTCGCCAAGGGCATGCCGCACGGCTATGAAGTCGGCTATCAGTCATTCACGATTAACGGGCGCATGCTCGGCCACGGAGAGCCAATCCGCGTGAAGCGCGGCGAACGTGTGCTTTTTCACGTTGTGAATGGAAGCGCAACCGAGATTCGGAGCCTCGCCTTGCCCGGCCACTTCTTCCAGGTTGTGGCGCTGGATGGAAATCCTGTACCCAATCCTGCGTCCGTTCCCGTCCTCTGGCTCGGCACTGCGGAGCGCGTCTCCGCCATCGTAGAAATGAGTCATCCCGGAGTATGGATTATGGGCGATCTCGCGGATGACGATCGTCATCACGGCATGGGAATCATAGTCGAATATGCGGGAGCCTCGGGCAAAGCGCACGCGGGCAAAGGAGAATGGATCGCTCCGCCGAAATTTCATTGGGACTATTCTCTCTTTGCCAAGCCGGGAGCGACGGCTGCGCAGCCGGACGAAACCTTCGACATGATCTTTGAGAAAGATAATGCCGCCGAAGACGGCTTCAATCGATGGACGATCAATGGAAACGCGTATCCCATGAGCGATCAGCCCGCGTCCGCGTCGTTTCATTTGCAGCAAGGCAAGCGCTACCGGATTCGCATGCGCAACGCCAGCGACGACATCCATCCCATCCATCTACATCGCCATAGTTTCGAACTTACGAAGATCGGCGGAAAACCAACTGCCCGCGTTACGAAAGATGTTGTGATGCTGGGTGGCTACCAGGAGGCCGAAATCGACTTCGTCGCCGACAACCCCGGACTCACCCTATTCCACTGTCACCAGCAACTGCACATGGATTTCGGTTTCATGGCCCTGTTCGATTACGTATGAATGCAAGAGCACACCAAGCTAGAATCGGGTGACGGTCTTAACGCCAGTTTTGAGGGACGGATATTTGCCAATGAAAAAACAATTCTTGGTAGCCGCGGGGTTTGTGTTGGTGATGCTCGCGCAATTGCTGGTGGCTAGTTCTGACGATGGAGCCTCGTGGCAGCACGACCTGCTCACCTGGCGCGCGCAACGGGCAGCGAACTTGCAGGCGCCGGAGGGCTGGCTTTCTCTGGTCGCCCTCGGCTGGCTGCAAGAAGGCGACAACAGTTTCGGCTCGGCGGATGACAGCCACGTGCAGATTTCCGGCAAGGCGCCATCGCACATTGCGGTCGTTCGTCTGGAAAAAAGTACGCTGCGCTTGTTGCCTCCGGTCGAGGGCTTTCCGAAAGATCTTCTCGTCGATGGTCAGCCGGCGAAAGAGCAAGTTCTGTTGGCGGACGATGTTAACAAGCCGTCGAAGCTTACGATCGGCACCATCACCATCATCGTCATTCATCGCGACGACCGCTATGCGCTGCGCGTCAAGGACCTGCAAGCCGCTACCCGCACCGCTTTCCACGGATTGCGCTGGTACGATCCGAATGCGAACTATCGCGTTCATGCGCGTTGGATTCCCTACAATCCGCCTAAAGTGCTCGACATTCCAACCGTGCTTGGCACCACCACGCATATGCCGGCGCCCGGCGTCGCCGAATTTTCGGTAGATGGAAAAGTCTTGCGCCTCGAGCCTGTGCTCGAAGATCCAAAGGCGACCGATCTTTTCTTCATCATGCGCGATGCCACCAGCAAGACTACGACTTATGGCGCGGGGCGATTTCTGTATACCGAATTTCCCGACCATGGCCTAAATCAGCCCGGCGAAATCTGGCTCGATTTCAATCGGCTGTTTAATCCGCCCTGCGCTTTCACTGCCTATGCCACGTGTCCGCTGCCGCCGCCGCAGAATCGGCTCACAGTGCCGATTCCGGCGGGCGAACTGCGGTATCACGATTGATATCAAGCGTGGATAATATTTTGTTTGCCGACACACTTCGTTTATTTCGATTCGGGAGTCTTACATGAGATGGGTTTTAATTGTTCTTGCGGTCGCTGGCATCGTCGCTTCTTCGCTCGCGTTGCGCGAGCATTACCGCACCGACGCGTCGCCTTGCAGCATCAATGAGCGTTGGGATTGCGGCATCGTCAATCACAGTCCTTACGCGATGCTCTTCGGAATTCCCGTAGCCGTAATCGGCATTGCCGGATATCTTCTGCTTGGCGTGCTCGCTGCTCTGCGAGCGTACGCGTGGATGCTGCCCTTCGTGATGGTCGCCTTTGCTTTTGCGATCCATCTCGCCGACGTCGAGTCTATGATTCTCGGCGTCTGGTGTATCTACTGCGTCATCTCGCTCGGCATCATCACTCTCATGAGCCTCCTAGTCGTCGGCACCGTGATCATGAATTCGATGAAGCGGCCAAGGCTGGCCCAGTAAAACCACCTTATTCGTAGCGCAGACTCTCGATTGGATCGAGTTGCGCTGCTCGAATCGCCGGCACCATTCCGCTGAGCACTCCCACCACGCCAAGAATGATTGTCGCTACAGCGAGACTGCTGATATTGATTTGCAGATGAATGTCGCCAGCCTGCAGGTTATCGCCAAAGGCGCTCATCAGCGGAAGAGCGCCCACGCACCACGAAATCAAATACGCGATCCCGATTCCGGCGATTCCTCCGGCAAACGTAATCGCCAATGCCTCCGCGAGAAACTGAAAGAGGATGTGATGTTTCTGCGCGCCCAGCGCCTTCTCCACGCCGATCTCTCGTGTGCGCTGCTGCACCGAAACCAGCATGATGTTCATCAGACCGATGCCACCGATGCCAAGCGTCAGCGCGCCGATGAACGCCAACAAAATCTTGAGCGCGGTGGTTACAACCGTAAACTCGTCGAAGTCCTGCTTGAAATCGGCGATGAAGACGGCCCGCTTATCATCGGGGCGGAAGTTGTGATGCCCGGCGAGCACGCTGCGCACCACGCGCGCGAGTTGCTGATGATCCTGCCCCTCATAGTCCATGAAAATCCCTGTGATGTATTGCGTGTCGTAGAGATCGCCTATGGCGCTGAACGGGATCGCGATCAGCGTGTTGTCATTGTTGTCGCCGCCTTGCACCTTGTGCTGGTAAATCCCGATTACCTGAAAACTCACCCCGGTGATGCGGATGCTCTGCCCGAGAGCCTGTTCGCCGGAGAAAAGTCTACGCTTTGCTTCGTCGCCGATCACAGCCACGCGCGCATGCTCCGCCAGATCCTGTTCGCTCAAGCCGCGGCCGGTAGCAACTGCGAAACCGCGAATGCGCTCATAAACAGGGAAGACGCCGGTCAGGAAAAGGTTGGTGAAGGTGCGCGTGTCATGCTGAATGATCACTCCCTGCTTGTCGAAAATCGGAGTGACTCCCTTGGCCATCGGCACTTCGTTGCGAATGTAGTCGACGTCGGCCAGCTTCAGCCGCACTTCGGCGCCCGCCTTTGCGCCGCCCGCCTGCAGCGATGTTCGGCCGGGGAAAGCTCCGATCACGTCCGTTCCCCACGAACTGAAAATTAGATTAATGGCGCGCTCAAAGCCTGAGCCGAAGGCCAGAAGGATGACCACCGTCGCAATTCCCCAAGCCATCCCCAGCATGGTTAACGTTGTACGGCGTCGATTGTGCCGCATCGCGCCATACGCTTCCTTGAGCAGGTCGTTTGTCATACTCTCTCCCATCTTGTCATCCTGAGCGAAGCGAAGGACCTATGCATTCGGGCGCATGCTTATGCAGAGTTCCTTCGCTCCGCTCAGGATGACACTACGGGTGTTATTCCTGTCGCAACGCTTCCACTGGCTCAAGCATCGCCGCCTTGCGCGCCGGACAACCCCGCCGCAATCCCCGCAATCGCCAGCGACAGCACCGCGCCAATCGCCGACACCGGCACAATCCGCGGAGTATCGAAACCCGGCGGCAGTTGCACTCCCGAAAGCAGGTGAACGACAAGCATCGCGCCAACGACTCCGACCGCTCCGCTCAAAAGAGTCAAAAACGCGCCCTCCAGAAAAAATTGAAACAAAATATTGCGCTGGGTCGCGCCAACCGCTTTGCGCAATCCGATTTCGCGTGTGCGCTCAGTCAC
>Ga0224545_1000152_pt1 | contig 14033 bp, 16 predicted proteins | sample 714P12024metaG_FD_179906 | JGI IMG/M metagenome (GOLD analysis project Ga0224545, IMG submission 179906) | Peat soil microbial communities from Stordalen Mire, Sweden - 717 P1 20-24 | ecosystem: Environmental > Terrestrial > Soil > Wetlands > Peat | place: Sweden: Norrbotten County, Stordalen... | reverse complement strand
CACCTGCCGATAGCGCCGCCACAATCTTTTCGCCTGGCGATAGCTCAGCTCCAGCATCACCGCGGCATCGTTCAGCTTTATTTCCCCACTCCCCACTCGCCCCATCACTTCCACACGATTCAGCTCACGACTGCTCATGGCTGTCCTCTTCAACAGACCTCCTCTGGCTGGAGGTCTCAGTCTAAGGGGACATTTCTATTAAGTCCGTGAGGGGACATTATCAAAAAGTTTCAACAGCCGTTTCCGCCAAAATTTAGAGGCAAACTGCATAGAGGCAAACTGCACTTGATTTCCTCCCGCTCTATCCTGGAAACTTGGCGCCGGTCATTGTTAAACCGATAACCCCCGAGAATTGCAGCTCTCCCGGCTCGGTTTGGGAGAGACGGGATTCAGGAGAGGTCAAGCGGAAGGGTAGAGAAAATAGGTGGTCGATTTCCCTGACAATTCGATCCACCAAGATCGGCGAAGGCGTTAGAGTCCGAAGGTTATCAGAGGAACACCATGGCCAGCAGGCGCCAAGAATGCAGTCGGCGGCTCGTCAACGACCGCAAACGCCGCAAAGCTGCAACCTAGCCAGTCTGACCCAATAACCCGAACCAGCGCCTTCGGCGCCTTCGGTTCGGAGGTGCCGGATTCACCCAACTCGGAGTATGATCAGGGCCTATGGCGATACCGGTCGTTCTTTCGCTTCCCGGCACGACTCGCAAACGCGGCAACCCCAACTGGGGGCGTCCCCTTCCGCCCGTCCCCGCGCTCGCCACTGAATTCGAGTTGCGGGTCGGACACCTGCAGCTCACGCCAGAGATGTATGTCGCTTCGCGTGAACTCCGCATCTGGTGCGAGCGAAACAAGAATCGCGTCTACATTCCCGAGTGGCTCCTTGAGAAGTGGGGCCTCACCGTAGAGGCAATCTTCAGCGGCACCGCTTGACTACCTGTCCGACAGGACACGAGCAGAGATTGAAATACGAGCCTTTATAGAGCAATTTTATGCATACGATGTGGCGCAAGCGTGTCTGAATGGGCATACGGTGAACGAGTACGCGCGCTCATTTCCCAAGCATAAGCAGGTTCTTGGCAGTCTCGCCTTGCGAATCGGGTTTGCTACGCTCCGGACGGCAATTTTGTAGGATGTGTAGGATGGTAGGAAAAACCTGGACAGCCCAGTCTAGAAGCCTCGAAACAGCAGCTCTTCAAGAGCCATCCGTCGCACCTGCCAAAGGTCGCGCTCCTCGCCATTCACTTTCAGCCTGCAATCGCCTTCGTCACTAAAGGTCGCGGTCACGTCAAACATCGGGTTGCCGTTATCGTCCCGCACTAGAATCGCGTGCTCGGCAAGGCTGAATATTACCGACCTGCGCACATCTTTGGCTTCCAGAAGAACCGTAAATTCGCCGCCATGCTCCACCACCGAAAACTCATAAGGAGAATTATTGGGGCGCAGCGAGTTGCGAGTCCTAACGTCCTCTTCAACTTGTAGTGTGAGCGCCTTGAATACCTTGGGCAGAGCACATGAGGAACGCTCATTCACCCAGTTGAACTTCGGCGGGTTCTTCTCCACTTTTTCGGTCTCGGCTTTTTCGGTCACGCTTCCTCATCCGATTTCATGATGTTGGACTCTGGATCGGCGTAGATTAAGGTGTTGGCTGCATTCAGGGAAACAGTAAAAACCTGAATTTCACTGCCTTATACCCTACGCCGATCCTCTGACACTGTTCGTCTTCGACAGTCCAGTCCTCCGACCCTTATGCCAGGGGAACGTTGTTTCACAATTGAGATGCTACCGTTCGCGGAGGATCCAGACTGTTCAAAACGGCTCGGTTTGAAAACAATTCTGAAACTGCCAACTCCTGTTCCAAACGCACCATGGAATTGAAGACAGGGCCCGATACCGCCTGCGCTTGATCAACATCACCAATAACGAGTCGGACTTGAAGGTGCGATTCGTGAGCACGGACATTCATCGGTGAACAGCAGCGACGTGGACGGACTGTTCCTGCAACGGGCGCTACCGCAGCATCGCATATTCCGCCTGGGCGTGTTTCAGGATTGGGATGTCGCGATCGGCGTTTCTTCCAGAGGGTGAGGAAATCCTGGTACGCAGCCTTTGCCTTGACCTTACCTCCTGACAACATGAACGCTTTGCCGAGTTGCAAGTGCGCTAGTGCTCCGAACGGGTGATTCCCAACGATCCCTTGATGATCTATAAGCTTTTGAAATTCAGTGGCGGCTTCAATTCCCCGGTTCATTCGCAGAGCCGCTGCAACCTGGCTGGAGGAGCCGGCTGTGGGCGCGATCTTCGCCAGTCCGAAGTCGAGAATCTTGGCATGGCTCGGCTCAGTAACAAAGATGTTCGCAGGCTTGATGTCGCGGTGGACGATTCCTTTGGAATGAGCGGCGTCTGGTGCATCGGCAATCTCGACAGCGAGCAAGAGAATCAATTCGGTTCCCAGCGCACGCCCGGCGATGCGATGCTTCAGGGTTACACCATCCAAGAACTCCATGGCGATGAATGCTTCGCGTGCTCGTCGTCAATTTCGTAGATGGTGCAGAGGTTGGGGTGATTCGGGGGCGAGGCAACCTTGGCTTCGCGCTGGCGCGTTTGCGGGACCTATTCGCGAGACGTCAAGTCTGGTGACCCACGGCCAGAACGGCATTCCGGAGCGAGTGTGCTATTGGTATGAAACTGTCTTGAAAGCGTCACTGTTCTGGCGAACCAGCTAAGGATCGGATCAGTTTGCTTACGTTGTGCGCGACGCTGAAGGACTCTCCGACAGAGGACGCATCAAGCAGCCCAAGTCCGCAGGTTGCTGTGATCATCGCACGCTGGGCAAATTTCTGGGGATCACCAGCCAGGGACGCGGCTTTCAGCCAGCGAATGAAGATGCTCGCTGAATCGACGGCGTTCACTCCTGGCCGGGTGGGCACTATTCCATAGGCAACCGTTCCGCCCTGTTGCATGAACTCCAGCGCATGCCAATCAGCAAAGAACAAGTCGAGTCCTTCATGAGCATCGAACGAAATGATATCTGGCTGCACGCGGCACATGCGCTCGAAGGGACGCGCTGCGCAGCAATGCAGTCCGCCATAGGCTCCGCGAATACGAACGTCTTCCAGCGTGGCCGCCAACGCGTTGAGCCGCTGTTCCTCTGAGACCGCGTTAGCGACAGTTGCGTCCAAGCACAAGGCTGGTTCATCAACAAACAGCAGCACAGGCAGGCCAACGGATTTCAGGCGATCAATTTGCCAGCCGATGATCTGCGAGACATGAAATGCGATGGCTGCAAAAAGTGCTGGATCGGCCAGGAAGGGCCGGCCCTTGTGGAACAGATATGCCGACAGCGTGATTGGGCCCTCGATCTGGCCCTTGAGGGCAAGTGCAGAGCTGAAGAGACCCGATGACAATGCTTCTTCGAACGCGCCGAAGCCTGCCGCGTTTGCCAATGTCAACTCCCCACTACTCCGATGAAGGATTTCGAGCACCGAATCGAGCTGGCCTTTTTTTACCTGATAACCATAGCCTTCGTTGCGAGGCTCAATAAGGTCTTCCACGATGGCGAGACCTTGGCCAACGATACTCTCCCGTTCTGAGAGTTGAGGCAGTTGCGGCCAAAAGGGAATTTCTGGCGAAAATTCGGCGACTGAACGAATGGCCGACGGAATAGAGGTGAGGGGCAAACTGCCGATGCCTGTGACCGCGCCCGCCGCAACGAAAGGAATTCGGCAGCTGTGAGAATTAGTCGCTGTGGGTTGCACTCTTATCAATTCTCCGCAGAAAACCTTGCCCTCAAGTCCTTAGGACAAAAGTCTTCTCGCCCTTCGGGCTCCAATGCAGCTGCAACGCTATCACGATTACTTCAGTGATCACGGGCGCCAGAGCTTGGACATCTTGCCAATCGCTATAATAAAAGAGGCATACTTGCGGAAATGTCGCAAGGTTAAGGCTGAAGCGAAGGCTGCCTGAGATCATCAAAAGGATATGACGAAAGCCCGCCCACATCCTCTGGAAAAGATCCTCGAGAGTCGCATTGCCATCATCGACGGAGCGATGGGCACGACGATCCGTACCTATGGCATGACGGAAGCGGACATCCGCGGTGAGCGATTCAAGAATTCGACGAAGGGCCTGCTGAACAACGGTGACCTCTTCTCGCTGACTAAGCCAGAGATGATCGGCGACATCCATCGCCGGTTTCTTGAGGCGGGAGCGGACATCATCGAGACGAACACGTTCGGAGCAACCAGCATCACCCAGAGCGAATTCTTTGTCGACGATCCGCGAGAGCGCGGCGGCCGAAAGGATCCCGCGTTCTACCAAAAGATCATCGAAGATCCGTTTCTTGGCAGCCTGGCTTGGGATATCAATGAGCAATCGGCGCGGCAGTGCCGTGAATGGGCCGATCGTGTCGGTACTGCAACCTCGCGTCAACGGTTTGTGGCGGGGGCAATTGGGCCGCTGACCGTGTCACTGTCGAACTCGCCCGATGCCGATGATCCAGGCTTCCGCGTGGTCACATTCGATCAAGTTAAGACCGCCTACGCTCAGCAGATGCGCGCCCTCATGGCGGGCGGCGTGGATCTGCTCTTGGTGGAGACGATCTTCGACTCGCTGAACGCCAAAGCGGCACTTGTCGCCATCCGTGAGGTGTTCGATGCGGATGGCAACGAACTGCCGGTGATGATCTCGGCGGCGGTTGGGCGCGGTGGCGAGACGATGATCTCGGCGCAGACGACTGAGGCGTTCTGGAACGCGGTGCGGCACGTGAAACCGCTGTCGGTGGGTCTTAACTGCTCGCTCGGTCCCGATCTTATGTATCCGTTCCTGGAGGAACTCTCGGAGAAGGCGGACGTGGCGATCTCGTGCTACCCAAATGCCGGGTTGCCGAATCCGCTGTCGGAAACCGGTTTCGATCTGGGGCCGCAAGACATGGCCCGTTATCTGAGCAATTTTGCACGGGGAGGGTTGATTAACATTGCCGGCGGCTGCTGCGGCAATACGCCCGAGCACATCGCGGCTATCGCCAAAGCGCTCGAAGGCCAGCCTCCGCGAAAGTGGGGGACGACGCTCATTGAGGGATCCTACGCCCTCCAAAGCGAGAGCAGAGCGTGATCCTGCCCGCTAGCACAACTTTGCCCGAGGCCACGGAGACGAAGCCGCTTCGTCTCTCGGGCTCACAGCCATTCACGCAGCAGCCCGGCGTCTACATCATGATCGGGGAGCGGACCAACGTCGCCGGTTCGCCCAAATTCGCGAAGCTGATCAAAGACGGCAAATATGAAGAGGCTGTAAGCGTCGCTCGCCAGCAAGTCGAGAACGGAGCGAATGTCCTCGACATCTGCATGGATGAGGGCATGATCGACGGCGTCACGGCAATGACACGCTTCCTGCAATTGCTGGCGAGCGAGCCCGAAGTCGCCAAGGTGCCCTTTATGGTGGACTCCTCGAAATGGGAGGTCATCGAGGCGGGGCTGAAGTGTCTGCAGGGCAAGGGCATTGTCAATTCGATCTCGCTGAAAGAAGGCGAAGAAAAGTTTCGCCGGAACGCCGCTACCGTTCTGAAGTATGGCGCGGCGGTGGTGGTGATGGCCTTCGACGAACAGGGCCAGGCCGCGACTTACGAGGACAAGATCCGCGTCTGCGAGCGCGCCTACCGGATACTGGTCGACGAGGTTGGTTTCCCGCCCGAAGACATCATCTTCGATCCGAATATCCTCACCGTTGCCACCGGCATGGAGGAGCACAACAACTACGCGGTGGACTTCATTAACGCCACGCGCTGGATTAAGGCCAACCTGCCGCACGCGAAGGTCAGCGGTGGCGTCTCGAACATCTCGTTCAGCTTCCGAGGCAACAACAAGGTTCGCGAAGCCATGCATTCCGCATTCCTTTATCACGCCATCACAGCGGGCATGGACATGGGCATCGTGAATGCCGGAATGCTCGAGGTCTACGAAGAGATTGAGCCTGAGCTGAAGCTGCTCGTCGAGGACGTACTGCTAAACCGCCGTCCCGACGCGACCGAGCGACTGGTGGATTACGGCCAGACGCTGAAGGGCGTCGGCCGGGCGGTAAACGAAAAGAAGGCCGAGGAATGGCGCACTGGCACGGTCGAGGAGCGTCTTTCTCACGCGCTGGTCAAGGGGATTGACGCGTACATCGAAGTCGATGCCGAGGAAGCCCGCGTCAAACTGGGCCGCCCTCTATTGGTGATCGAAGGCCCGCTGATGGCCGGCATGAGTGTGGTGGGTGATCTTTTCGGAGCCGGCAAGATGTTTCTGCCCCAGGTGGTCAAGTCCGCCCGCGTGATGAAGAAGGCCGTAGCGCACCTGACGCCGTTCATGGAGGCCGAGAAAGTTGCCATGGCTGCATCCGGCCAGGTGGTCAAGGCGCAGGGAAAAATCGTGCTCGCGACGGTCAAGGGCGACGTTCACGACATTGGTAAGAATATCGTCGGCGTGGTCCTCGCCTGCAATAACTACGAGGTGATCGACATGGGGGTGATGGTCCCCTGCGAAAAGATCCTCGAACGCGCCAAGGCGGAAAAGGCGGACATGATCGGCCTCAGCGGGCTGATCACGCCGTCTCTCGACGAGATGGTACATGTGGCCCGCGAGATGGAGCGTCAGGGCTTCAAGTTGCCACTACTGATCGGAGGGGCGACCACGAGCCGAGCGCACACGGCCGTTAAGATTTCGCCTCATTACAGCGAACCAGTGGTCCACGTCCCGGATGCGAGCCGGGCGGTGCCGGTGACGACCAGCCTTCTCAGTGATGAGGGCAAGTCGGCGTTCGTGGCACAGCATCGCGCCGATTACGAGGCGCTTCGCAAGGCCCACGCCGCCCCGCGCCAAACGATCGTCTCCCTTGAGACCGCTCGCGCGAGGCGAACTCCGATTAAATGGCGTTCCGAGGACCTGCCCAAGCCCTCCTTTATCGGTGTGCGCGTGCTGGATGACTTTCCTTTGGCGACGCTGCGCGACTTCGCCGACTGGACGCCGTTTTTTCACACCTGGGGGCTGAAGGGCGTGTACCCCCGCATTCTCGAGCACGAGGGGCAGGGCGCACAGGCGCGCCAGATCTTCACCGAAGCCAATGCTCTCCTGGATGCCATCATTGAGAAGAACCTGATCACAGCGCGTGGCGTATACGGCTTCTTTCCCGCCAGCAGTGTGGGCGACGATGTCGAGTTGTACGCGGACGATGCCCGAGGACAGGTGTTAGAGCGATTCCACTTCCTCCGACAACAATCCAATAAGGAAGGCAGCGAGCCGTGCCGATCACTCGCCGACTTCATCGCGCCGAAGGAAACCGGGCTACCCGATCACATCGGATGTTTCGCGGTAACCAGCGGGATCGGCCTGAAGGAGCTGTGCGACCGGTTCAGGTCTGAGAACGACGACTACAACGCGATCATGGCGGAGGCCATCGCTGATCGCTTGGCTGAAGCTTTCGCCGAATGCCTGCACAAGCGGGTGCGGGATGAATGGGGTTACGGTCGTGCGGAGGGCCTGAGCAACGCGGATCTCATCCAAGAAAAGTATCGGGGGATCAGGCCGGCTGCGGGTTACCCGGCGTGCCCGGATCACACGGAGAAGGGTTCACTCTGGCGTTTGCTCAACGTGCAGGCGAACACCGGGATGCTCATCACTGAGTCGTTTGCGATGTGGCCCGGCTCGAGCGTGAGTGGTCTCTACTTCGCCCACCCGGAATCGCGATATTTCAGCCTCGGCAAGATCGACCGTGATCAAGTCGCCGACTATAGCAACCGCAAAGGGATGAGCATGGTAGAGATCGAGCGATGGCTCGGGCAAAACCTGAACTACGACCCTGCGGACTAGCAGTTGGGCGGCGGCGGCTAACGGCTAGCTGAACTCGTGGGAATCCGCTCATGTACCTTCCGAAACACACGAATGAGATTTCGTGCGCCAGCTCGACGGCCGCATCCTGTCGTATCCAGCGTCGTCGACCTCGGGCTTTCATTCCCTCTATCAAGGTATCGATGGCTACGAATAGCCCGCAATCCGACAGGAACCGACATGTTTCTCATCCCGAGTATGCGGACCCAACGACGTCATGTCCAGCTCGCGCGAAGATCGTTCCGAGCGTTCCTCCCATCAAACCCGAACCCAGGATACCGACGCGCATACCGCTTTACCTCGCCTTTCGTTATCTGTTGTTGCTCAGCGGCCCACCAACTTCTGCAGTTCTTCGGGGTAACGATCACCTTGTACCGAGATCTTTGACGCTGCGGTTTCCAGCTGCCGGAGATCCTCGCGCGTAAGTTCGACGGCGGCGGCTCCGATGTTCTCTTCGAGTCGATGCAGCTTCGTCGTACCCGGGATCGGAACGATCCACGGCTTTTGTGCAAGCAGCCAGGCCAGCGCGATCTGAGCAGGCGTCGCCTTTTTCTGTTGCGCGAAGGTGCCAATCAGATCAACCAATGCCTGATTCGTTTTACGGTTCTCCGGCGTAAAGCGAGGAACACTGTTGCGGAAGTCAGTCTTGTCGAACTGCGTGTCTTCGCTGATCTTACCGGTGAGGAAGCCCTTGCCCAACGGGCTGAATGGAACGAACCCGATGCCGAGCTCCTCGAGTGTCGGTATGACTGCGGCCTCAGGTTCTCTCCACCAAAGTGAGTATTCGCTCTGGAGTGCAGCGACGGGCTGAACTTTGTGTGCGCGACGGATTGTTTCCACTCCTGCTTCAGAAAGGCCGAAGTGCTTGACCTTGCCTTGCTGAATCAGGTCCTTTACGGCACCAGCAACGTCTTCGATTGGCACGTTTGGATCGACGCGGTGCTGATAGAACAAGTCGATTACATCGATTTTGAGGCGCTTGAGCGAGGCCTCGGCGACCTCCTTGATGTGTTCTGGACGACTGTCCAGGCCGCTCCAACGCGGTCCACCATTGGGATCAGGTCTGAACCCGAATTTGGTGGCGATCACCACCTTGTTACGAAGCGGAGTCAGCGCTTCGCCCACGAGTTCTTCGTTGGTGAAAGGACCGTAAACTTCGGCGGTGTCGAACAACGTTACGCCACGTTCGACAGCAGACCGAATCAGAGAGATCATTTCCTTTTTGTCCGCAGCCGGACCATAACCGAAGCTCATTCCCATGCAACCCAGGCCGATGGCCGACACTTCAAGATTGCTTTTTCCAAGTTTGCGTTTCTTCATTACTTCTCCTTTCAAATTGCCCTTCTATACGGATGGGCCCGGTTACGATGCTGACCTTGCACGGTTTTTTTCGCGCCAGCGGGCGGGTGCAACTCCTTCCCAACTGCGGAAAGCGCGAACGAAGGAGTTCCCGTCTTCGTATCCCAGGAGGTAGGCAGCTTCATTCAACTCGAGGACGGAGTTGTTGAGATAGTGGCGAGCAAGCTGGTGACGAGCTTCTTCTAAAACGCGCTGGAAGCTGGACCCTTCGTCTTGCAAACGCCGCTGCAGAGTACGCGAGCTTATGTGTAGCACGTGGGCGATGTCCTCGATGGTCGGACGTTGGCCGGTGAGCTTCTGTTGTATCGCTACACGCACTCGTTCGACGAAATTCTTATCCCCGTTCTCCTGCTTCAGCTCTTCCTCAAACTGCGGCGCCAGCAGTCCCAGCAATTCAGCGTTCCGAGTGACGAATGGCCGTTCAGCATCGGCGGCGTGAAAGACGATGGCATTGCGCGGAGCTCCGCAGGTCACCGAGCAGCCGAAGTGGCGCTCCATCGTCTTTACATGTGCGCGGGATTGTACGAACTCCAGGCGCAGCGGCGACAGGCGCGTACCCGTGCCAAGGCGAGCAGTCGAAAGTACCCAAGCAAATGCGGATTCGATCAGCACCGGAGGCTCGACTTCATCTGCGAGCAGCCAACGGAACTGGATGCTCCACTCTTCGTCGTCCTTCTCCTGCAGGATCTCTTCCGGGCAGGTGAGCTGTTTGTAACGCGCCATCTGGTCTATGGCTGCACCGAAGTTCTCCGATGACGGGGCGGCGAAACCGATCGGGTGGAATCGTTCAGTCCTGGTCTCTGAGCCGAGTTGGAGGCCAATCGCAGGATTGGTGCTCACTTCGCCAATCGCACGCCACAGCGCAAACAGTTCCTCGGTCTTGAGTAGCACGCGCGGCTCTTTGCTATATCCCTGGGGGAGCCCCGCCCTGCGGAGGACCCCAGCGGCGCTGACTCCCAGTTTTTCCAACTTCTGAAATGTGCTGCCAGACACGCGAAAGTGCTTATTCATCGGTTTACTCACTCTTGAGAGAAGCCATGTCGATCGAGAAGCGGTACCTCACATCCGATTTGAGTAGTCTCTCGTAGGCTTCGTTGACCTTCTGGATCGGAATGACTTCGACATCGGCAGTAATGTTGTGTCGTCCGCAGAAATCGAGCATCTCCTGGGTTTCGGCGATGCCGCCGATAGGCGAACCGGAGAGGCTGGGGCGGCCCCGGATAAGGCCGAATGCGGAAACCGGCAGAGGCTTGTTCGGCGCACCGACGAGCGTGAGGTTGCCATCGCGGCGTAACAGATTGATATAAGCGTTTATGTCGTGGTCGGCAGAGACGGCGTCGAGAATGAAGTCGAAGCTGCCAGCGTGCTTTTGCATCTCGTCCGCATTCTTCGAAATGACGACCTCGTCCGCGCAGAGACGGAGAGCGTCATCCTTCTTATTTGGAGAAGTCGTGAAAACTACAACCTGCGCTCCGAGCGCATGGGCAATCTTAGCGCCCATATGACCGAGTCCACCGAGACCGACCACGCCAACCTTCTTGCCCTTGCTGACGCCCCAATGGCGCATCGGTGAGTACGTAGTGATTCCCGTTCAAAGTAAAGGAGCGGCACCAGCAAGCTTCACGTTCGAGGGAACGAGGAGGACGAACCTCTGGTCGACGACGATGCTGTCGGAGTAGCCGCCGTAGGTGACACCACCCAGATGCTTGTCGGGGAAGTTGTAGGTCAAGCTCGGATTCGGGCAGAACTGCTCGAGGCCCGCCTGGCACTCAGGGCAGGTGCGGTCGGAGTCGACCATGCAGCCGACTGCGGCGAGGTCACCGCGCCTAAACTTGGAGACTGCAGAGCCGACCTTGATGACGCGGCCAACGATTTCGTGACCCGGAACAAATGGATAGAGGGTGGGCATGAATTCACTCCACTCGTTGCGGACTTGGTGGAGATCGGAGTGACAGATGCCGCAGAAGAGGATTTCGATTTGTACGTCTTGTTCGGTTGGATCGCGCCGCGTGATCGTGGTGTAAGCCAGGGGCGACGTCGCGCTGGCAGCGGAATAGGCCTTCGCGTTGAACATGTACTTACATGTAGACGCTCGCCGGGCGCTCCGATATGCAGAATACGCCATTCTGCATGCAACATACGCCAAATGCTACGGCGCTCAACTGCTCCCACCGGTTCTCCAAGTGGGAACTGGAGCCGCAATTGAACAATGCGGCCTGATACTGGCGGATATGCTCCGGGCCAAGCTGATCGGGACGACGATGAAAATATCTACTGAGGTGTTCAACGGTGTGGAGGTAAGCGTGGATGGTGGACTCGGCGTAGTTGCGGCGCCTCAACTCCTCAAGCATGATCTGACGTAGATGGGTCAGAGAGAGATCCTCCTCTGCGACACAAACGAAATTAGCTCAGATCACCTCCACCCTCGGCTCAGCAATACGCGAATGCGTCCGCCGCTAGGTTCAAGTCGGCATGTGGGAAATTTGCCACTGACAATCGCTGAGATTCCTCCCGAACGACGAGCAACCCTTCAATAACCTGATGAGGGAAGTGTGGCCGACGATCCAGCACTTGATCGCTTTCTTCCGCGCTGAGGTCTTCTTAACGCCAAATGCCGCGTTTCAGTTTCCTCTCTTGCTGCAAGGTATACACATGGGTAAACTCCTCCAATGCCAGGCTCATTCCAGCCCACAGTAGCAGTGCCGACCATTGAAACAGAGCGCCTCCGACTCCGCGGCCATGCCATTGACGACTTCCTTCATTGCGCCGCGATGTGGGCCGACCCCAACGTGACTCGGCACATTGGCGGGAAACCGCACACCGAGGAGGAATCTTGGGCGAGGTTTCTGCGTTATTTTGGGCACTGGTGGTTACTCGGCTTTGGTTACTGGGTGGCAGAGGACAAGGCAACGGGCAATTTTGTCGGAGAGGTTGGTTTCGCTGATTACAAGCGCTCCCTGCAGCCGTCCCTCAAAGGCGTGCCGGAAATCGGGTGGGCTTTGGTCTCACAAGCGCAGGGCAGAGGCTTCGCAACGGAATCGGTTCGCGCGGTAGTTGCCTGGGCTGATGAACACTTCCCATCCCCGCAGACCGCTTGCATCATCGCCCCTGAGAACCTTCCCTCCATTCGTGTTGCGGTGAAATGCGGATATCGTGAATCCCAGCTCGCGACATACAAGGGACGACCAACGAAGCTGTTTATTCGCGACCGGAACCCATCACAATGACGCGATTGCTGGCCCCTGGGTCGTGTAGGCGCTTCATCGGCCGCTCGCCTTCACCAGAAAGAAAATCGGCCACCTCGAGGTCCTTGGTGAACTCGGTGACGATCCGCAGGTAGTTCCGCGTCATGATTGCACTTCGCGGCTGACGGAGCGCGCTGGAAGTTCAAGGGCCGCTCCGATCGCTTCGGCCAATTCCCAGTAAGGTGACGGTTGTCGATCGGGTGCCGGTGAAGACGTCACCGGCTTTCGCCTCTCCCGCAGCGAGAAGATACAGCGTCGCCCCTGATCGGGCCCTTTGATCCTAGAAGAGCCGCCCTTGCGAGGGAACCCATGCATTCCAGAGTTTGGGATGCCTCCGAAGTCCCAGCAGGTTTCCCTTGACGATAAGCACATACTTATATAAGATAATGCTTATGTCAGGAACACTGAATCTCGATGCCGCCTTTTCTGCTTTGGCCGATCCAACGCGTCGGGCAATCCTTGCACGTCTCGCCAAGGGCGAAGCAACTGTGACGGAACTAGCCAAGCCCTTCGAGATGACGCAACCGGCAATCTCCCAACACCTGAGGGTGCTCGAAGACGCAGGACTTGTTGCACGTCGCGTGGATGGCACGAAGCGCCCTCGTCGTCTGGCAAAGGCCGGCATTGAAGCAATGGACCAGTGGCTCGCAATGTTGCGGAAGGCGCTGGAGAAGAACTACGACCGGTTGGACCAGGTTCTCGCCGGCATGAACAACCGAAGATGAAAAGAGGAGAAAAACGATGAACAAATTGACTCTGAAGACTGAAGGTAACACCCACGTGGTTGTGACCAGGCGATTCGGGGTCCCTCCCGCAGCCGTGTACCGCGCCCATACCGATCCGAAACTAATCCAGAAATGGCTGCTCGGTCCTGAAGGTTGGACGATGCCCGTCTGCATCAATGACGCGAGGCCGGGCGGCAAGATCCGTTATGAGTGGACGAATGGCAAAGGACATGGATTCCACCTCACGGGCGAATACATCGAACTTGAGCCGTACAGCCGGATCGTCCATGTCGAGCGGATGCACTTGCCAGATCCTACGCCCGACAACCAGATTGAGACGAGGTTTGATGCGGACGGCACAGGCACATTGATGACCATGCGCATGACTCTGCCTAATGCTCACACGCGGGCAGCTATGCTCGCGACAGGAATGGAACACGGAATGGAAGCAAGCTATGTGCGACTAGAAGGGATGACTGGTATAGCGTATGATAAATGACGCTATCGCCAACTTCCCTGGACGGCAGCGCCTGAAAGTTTTCAGGCGGTGTCGCCTGCGACCGAAATTCCAAGTCGATCATTAACCGCATCTTGAAGCTTCTGTTTGCTTCCGATGTACCGCTCCGTTGTTTGCACTGAAGCGTGGCCAAGCAGAAACTGAATCTGTTCCAGTTCGCCTCCACAACCATGGCACAGGCGGGCGCAAGTCCTCCGCTCATGCCGCATGCGGCATAAGCGGAGCTATGCCGAATCCCGGATTATGCCGAGTTTCAGCGCAGTGAGAGCGTGGGTCAAGGAGGAGCCCGTAAACGGTTCAGCATAATAATTCAGAGTGCTGGACAAGTGAT
>Ga0224545_1000151_pt1 | contig 14047 bp, 9 predicted proteins | sample 714P12024metaG_FD_179906 | JGI IMG/M metagenome (GOLD analysis project Ga0224545, IMG submission 179906) | Peat soil microbial communities from Stordalen Mire, Sweden - 717 P1 20-24 | ecosystem: Environmental > Terrestrial > Soil > Wetlands > Peat | place: Sweden: Norrbotten County, Stordalen... | reverse complement strand
AGCCCACGCGATGAAATAAGAAAGCAGGACACCGATGAGGCCGCCAAGTATCATGATCAGCAAAGTTTCGGCTAGAAACTGCAGCTTGATGTGCCGCTTTCTCGCTCCCAAGGCGCGCCGCAGTCCGATCTCGCGGATTCGTTCATCGACCGAGACCAGCATGATATTCATCACGCCAACGCCCCCGATTCCCAAGGTCAACGTTCCAACGAAAGCAAGCAGCACCTGTAACCCAATCGTCAACGCATCGATCACTGGACGAAACTCGTCACGACCGAACATCTGAAAAGCTTTTGGATCGGTCGGCGAGAAATTTTGCCGCGTAGCTACAGCGGCCAGCACCTGCGCCATTGCCTTTTTCTCAAATTGCGGAGCGATTGGCTCAAACAACAGCACGGCAGCGTAGCGCGTGTTCCACAAATCCCCGGCCGTGGAATAGGGAATCCACGCGGATTCATCGTCGCTGCTGAAGTAATTGCTAAGCTGAATCTTGCGCGCCATCACTCCAATCACCGTGAAGCGCACTCCACCCACTTCTACAGTCTCGCCAATCGCGGGACGGCCGCTAAAGAGTTGTTCCTTAATCCGACCACCGAGAAAGATCACGCGCCGCCGCTCGAGTTCATCCGTCACATCAATCCAGCGGCCTTCTGCCGGGACTTCGTTCCGCATCTCGCCGTATTCAGGACAGACTCCTCGGACCGCAGCCGTTCCCACCATGCGGTCTCCATAAGAAATCCCAGGCCGGTTCACGGTTTCGCGGCACACATGCTTCACCAGCGGCGCCGTTGCCTTCACCATGTCGACGTCGGCCTGTTCGATCACAACTTTTTTCCCGGCACGCTGGCCGCCCGGCTGCTCGCTGGTTTGCTGCGGCCAGCAAATCACAACGCTCTTGCCGAATGCATCGAACCCGTGCACCAGGATGCCGCGAAAACTGCTGCCATATGCGATTAGTAGGGTCACCGTTGCGATGCCCCAAACGATGCCCAGCATGGTAAGAAAGCTGCGTGTCAGATTTCGCTTCAGCGCAATCCAGGCTTCGAGGGTGATTTCAATCAGCATGCGCTAGCCACCCGCCTCGTATCGCAGAGCCTCGATAGGATCAATCGATGACGCTCTCCGCGCCGGGTACACCGCCGCACCCACGGCGACGACACCGAGCAATCCGGCGGCGACAAGGCCGGAGGTCCAGTCTGGAATTAATCCGGCGAAGAAATCCGGCATGGGCAACAAGTTCACCAGCGCACAAAATCCAAAAGCCACCCCCAGACCGATTGCTCCGCTCAGTAACGCGATGATCAAAGCCTCGACGAAGAACTGCCGCAGGATCGTTCCCGCCGGGGCGCCGAGGGCCTTTCGTACTCCGATCTCGCGCGTGCGCTCGCGGACCGCGACCAACATCACATTCATCACGCCCAGGCCGCCCAGCAACAGCGTCACCACCCCTACCGCTCCCAGGAAATACTTCATGCCGTCGGTCATCTGTCGGAATGCTTTGGCTTCCTGCACGGTATCCCAGATGGGGCAAGCCTCTTTGTCATCGGGATCGTAGCGGTGCATGCGCGCCAACGCGACGCGTACCTCATGTTTGCAAGCTTCATGCTGTTCGACCGATTTCGGCGTCACCAGCAACTGATCGAAAGTCGACGGAGTGCCCGGAGGCTTATCGGGAAAGTTTCGTCGCATTGCGGAAAAAGGAATGAAGACTTTGTTCGCGTCCCAGCCGTCGTAGCTGGAATCCTGCTTCTTTTTTTCCATTACGCCAATGACAACGAAAGGGAAGTCGTTCAAATAAACGTTTTCTCCCACGGGATTGCGCCCGGGAAACAATTGCTTGGCCGCGTCCGAGCCGAGGAATGCGACCCGCCTTGCCTCGCGCATGTCGCTCCAGTCATAGAAGCGACCCAGCCCCACGTTAAGGCTACGAATCGAACTGAACTGCGGATAGGATCCCGTCACGGTGAATGACGCGTTGTTGAAGTTGCTGTGCGTCAGAACAGTTTCCTGCTCGAGTTCCGGGATGGCGTATTCGCAATCCTGCGCCTCTGCCTGTACCACCGGAACGTCCGGATCCTCCCAGTGGATCAGTCGTCCTGCACGCGTTCCGCCCGCCTGCAGGCTGGTGCGGCCATGAAAAACGATCATCACGTCCTTGCCCAGCGTTTTCGACTGTTCCTCTTGTCCCTTCCGCAGACCTTCGCCCGCGGCAACCATCAGCACGATGGAAACAATTCCCCAGGCGATGCCGAACATCGTGAGGAATGCCCGCAGCTTGTGCGCCCAGAGGGTCCGCGTCACATCGACAATCAGATCTCGCAGGGTCATCTGGCTTTTGATTGGACGCGACCGAAGCGCTAAAGTGAGCCTGTGTCCGGTTCCATCCCACTCTCTGATACGGATTTGATTCGTGACATGTTTCAGAAAAATCGAGCCCAGCCACGTTGCGGGCTTGCAAGAAAGTCAATCATTAGCCTAAGGCGGGACTCGGGACGGATTTCATCCACCCGTCGAAAGCCTGGAGGGCCAGTTCGCATTGCACACGATGCCGCTGTTTGCGATCGCGAATTTTCTTCTCCAGTGCCGGCAAAAGATCGAATGTGATGTTCGCCGGCTGGAAGGTCTTAGCATCCGCGTGAGCCACGTAATGCGTCAGCGATCCGAAGGCCGAAGGACGCGGGGGCGGAATCGGTTGATCGCCTTGGGCCATGGCCGCCGCGTGCATCCCCGCCATCATGCCTGTCGCAATCGACTCAACATAACCCTCAACCCCGCAAATCTGGCCTGCGAACAAAACTCGAGGATGCGCCTTCATCTGCAAAGTCTCCTCCAGCAGCGCCGGGCTGTTGATGTATGTATTGCGATGAATTTGCCCGTAGCGCAGAAATCGCGCATTCTCCAGCCCTGGAATCAGGCGCAACACGAGCGCTTGATCCCCGAACTTCAGGTGATTTTGGAAGCCCACCAGGTTATAAGAATCTGCCCGCAGATTTTCCTGCCGCAACTGCACCACGGCATAGGGCATCCGTCCAGTGCGCGGATCCTTGAGGCCCACCGGCTTCATCGGCCCGAACCGCAACGTATCCAGTCCACGACGCGCAATTTCCTCGATCGGCAGGCAACTCTCGAAGTAATTCAGCTTCTCCCAATCGCGTTCCTCCACCGATTGTGCCGCCAAGAGCGCATCGTAGAAACTGTCGTATTCTTCGCGCGTCATCGGACAATTGATATAGTCAGCCGACCCCTTGTCATACCGCGCGGCCATGTATACGCGCGACATGTCAACGGAATCCGCCTCCACAATGGGGCTGATGGAATCATAGAAATACAGATGAGGATTGTGTGCGATCAGGCCATCTGGAGCGGGCGCTTTTGTCCGCTCCGAGGGCGTACTGAGCCGCGCAATCTCCGCAGCCAGTGCGTCAGAAGTGAGCGGCCCGGTGGCGACGATTGTGATGTGCTCTCCATTTTCCTCGATCCGCGTCACTTCTTCCCGCCGCACCATGATCTTGGGTTCGCGGGAGACGGCCTCCGTCACCTTCGCCGCAAAGGTCACACGATCCACGGCCAGCGCGTGCCCCGCCGGAACGGCACACTCCCGCGCGATCTTCAAGAGCAGGGCGCCGGCCCGCCGCATCTCTTCTTTCAGTAGCCATGGAGCGGTGTTCTCAGACTCAGATTTCAAGGAATTCGAACATACGAGTTCCGCAAAATCCGCCGTCTGGTGCGCCGGGGTCGATCGCACCGGTCGCATTTCAAACAACTCCACGTGCAAGCCGCGCCGCGCGCATTGCCACGCGGCCTCCGAGCCGGCGAGCCCACCTCCAAGAATGCGCACCTCTGCCTTCACCGTGCCGTCCTGGGCTGATGGCGGCCCGGCGCACGCAGCACGCCGTCCCTCGTGGTCGGTGGAGAGAACAATAAAGCAAGAATACCTCAGTTGAGAATCAAGCATAACCTGACTCGCCAACGTCAAGAGAACGTAGAACAACTTCCCCATCCCGTTCCACCATTCGCATCAATCGGGTAATCGGGTACTCATGAGCAATAAACACAGGCGATATTTGCAGATATGTTAGTGCGCGATCGCCGTGGCCGGGCTGCCCACGCACACCCAGATTCCATTCTTGTAGACCCACGTATCGATGAAACGTCCACTTACGTGCGGCTTCCCCTTTTCCACGCCCCTCGCAATGTAGATGCCGGACACGACGCCGGTGCTCCCAAACATGTGAGCCATCATGGACTGGGTAGTCTCCTGCTGCCGATGCAAATCGCTCGATCGCAATCTCGCCAGAAACTGCTGCTTTTGTTCGAAGAGTGCCGTCATGGTCGACGTAGATAATCGAATCGTCGAGGATGCCATCCAGGGCTTTGATGTCTTTCCGTTCTTCCACCTGATTCCAGGCGTGTTCCAGGGCGAGTATTTTCGTGTCCGCTCCTCCCTCGCTGCGGCCCTGCGTTTGCGCGAAGGTTAGGGAGGGGAACAATAGAACCACGGCAATATAGCAGTGTGTTTCATGACGGCTCCTGGGAGTAGTATCGGCGCCGTCATCATTTTCCTTTCGTCTCGGAACCAGGCAGGTCTGGTCCGGCATCTCGCGTCGAATTTACAGTTATCATGAGATCATTCGGACTCATCTCGGAGGATTCATGGCACGCATCCGTTTGATCGCCTCGGAGGCCGCGTCTCCGGAAGTACGCGAAATTTACGAAACCACCCTGCGGGGTAAGCCCGGCAACGTGCAGAAAGCTCTGGCTCATCGTCCGGAGATGCTTAAGAATTTTCTAAGTTTCTACGCCAGCGTAGGTCGTTCCCTCGACCGCAAGTTGTACGAACTTGTTTATCTTCGAATTTCACTCATCAATGGCTGCCGCTATTGCACGCAGCACCACGTGGCCTCTTCTAAACGCGCCGGTCTTACGGCCGAAGACTGGGCGGCGTTGAAGGTGGGAAATTATTCGAGTTTTACCGAGAAACAGCACACCGCGCTAACCTACGTCGAGAAACTGACGCGCGCCCCGCATGAAATCGGCGAAACAGACTTTGACCAGTTGAAAAAGCACTTTTCCGAGCCCGAGATCGTGGACATCCACATGCTCGCCGGCCTCGCCAATCTCACCAATCGCTTAACTGACCCGCTCGGATTGGAACCGGAATTTCCGGAAGAGAAGATCTAAAGCCGCCACGGATTCACAGGGATTTCCGCTGAAAAATTAAGAGATTCGCCCTGTCGGTGCCATCCGTGAACCTGTGCGTGAAATTAAAGAATCTCTCGCGCATCGCCTACGCGCTTTGTCACCCGCTCGCGGTCCAGATATTCGAGCAGCGGGATCGCATATTTTCGGCTGACTCCCGCCAACTCTTTGAATTGTGCAACGTCAATCGTCGGAGATTTCGGTTTGTAGGCTCTCACTTTCCGCCGTAACAGTTCGAGCGCGCTACGGTCGAACACCAGGCCTTCGGACACCTTGATCAGGACCTTATCCCGCAAAAGCAGCGTCACAATCTTCTGCGCCCGCGTCTTGTCGACTTTGAGCCCGGCAATCACCTCATGCAACGCGGGCACTTTCAACCCTGCAGCCGCAAAAACATCCGCAATTTTAGTCTTGGATTCTGCCTCTTCCTCCTTCATCAAAACGCGGTGACCGGCAAGGCGGACCACGTCACCCAGAATTTCAATCTTGCCCTCCCGCATCAGGGTTTTCGCAACCGCTTCGAACACCTCGGATGAAGCCTCCACTTGCGAACGCAATTCTTCTTTGTTCACTCCATCTGCCAAGGAATTTTTCTGGTGGAACTTCCCAGCCGTGTTCATGATGTTGAACTTCAGAGCCTCGACCGCGGGTGCATGCACGAACACGCCGCCCATGCTCTCCAGTACGCCCATGCTTCCCAGTTGTTGGAGATGATTTTCAAGCGCAGCTCTCGCCCATCCGGTTTCGCTGATCAGTCGCGACATGGAAATTCCGGCGTGCTGTCGTCGCTGAACTCTGGCCGTGAGAACGTCTTCCGCATTTCCCTTAGCAAGGAAGTTGTCGAAGTCAGTTTGCCGCGGCATGCGCAGCATCGGCGCCGCATCCAGCACAATCCCACCACCAATCGTTATTACGGGTGAAAATTGCCGAATGATGAAGCGGTCCCCCGGCAGGAGCAGCACGGATTCCGGCAACTTGATCCGAGCAATCGCCTCCTCCCCCGGACTAATCTGCTTCTTCCCACGCAGCCCAACCTCCGCCACCGTTTCCATCGAATAAGAATGAAGGTGTACCCGCGCGCGGTCTTTCAACGGGCGCATCGCGGATGCCAGCAGTCGAAGCGAAACGTCCGCGCGCCGTGTTGTTTCGAACGTGGCCGGAGGCGCCAGGGTCATGCCCCGCGATAGGTCTTCCGTACTCGCTCCTGCAAGGTTCAGCGCGGTGCGTTGCCCGGCCATGGCCGCCTCTGCCGCTTGCCCATGCACCTGCACTCCGCGCACGCGAACGCGTCGGGCCGCGGGGAAAACTTCCAGTTCGTCCTCGCGGCGAATCGTTCCCGCAACCAGCGTTCCCGTTACCACCGTCCCGAAACCCTTCATCGTAAACACGCGGTCGATCGGGAGGCGAGCAATCGCATGGCAATCTCGCGGCTGAACATCGGCAGCCGCCGTAACCAGGGCTCGCTTCAATTCTTCCAGCCCCGCGCCCGTCACAGAACTCACGGCCAGCATTGGAGCTCGGGAGGTATCCAGAAAAGTTCCGCGCAAATACTCTTCCACCTCCAGACGGACCACGTCGAGCGTATCCGCATCCACGGCGTCGGATTTTGTCAGGACCGTGATGCCGCGTCCTACACCCAGCAGTTGCAGGATCTCGAAGTGCTCGCGAGTCTGCGGCTTGATCGCCTCATCCGCCGAAATCACCAGCAGCACCAGATCGATGCCGCCAATTCCTGCCAGCATATTGCGCACAAAGCGCTCGTGCCCGGGAACATCGACAAAGCCGAGGCGCACCGACTCTCCGTTCGGGGCAATCAATTCCATGTGCGCGAAGCCGAGGTCGACGGTGATGCCGCGCCGCTTTTCTTCTTCCAGTCGGTCCGCATCGATCCCGGTCAAAGCCTTCACCAGCGCGGTTTTCCCGTGGTCGATGTGTCCCGCGGTACCTACAACGATGGATTTCATCTGGTTGGCATCTTACCGGAAAAAGACCTCACGATTGCAAAGACGCTGCCGGTCAAACCGTCGACTTGCGCACCTTCCGGCCAACTTTTACCCTTCCACCCATGGCCACCCCCGCCGCACTCGGATGCAGGCTGCACACAGGTTGGGCAGCGATGGTTGCAGTTAAATTAAGGGAGAGCCCGGCAAGTCCGAGGTACTGCTCCGTCGTCGCGTTGGGTTATTTGCCGCCGGTCGATCCGGTCCCCCGCTTTGTCTTTCACCGAAGCATCGCAGCGGACCGCGGCTGAGGCCGAGAGGTTGATCCAACGGGCAGAAGTGGTATCTGAAGACGCAGAGCGAAGTGCCGTGAAAGACGTTCTCGATCATCTTCGGGATCGCGGTCTTGCGGTCCGGGCGGCGGGAATCCCATGCGGTTCGCGGCCACTCCTCGAGGATCTCTGAGCGGTGCTTCGTTTCCATCCGCTTCTTCACATTGCGGAGGCGGCGCTATTGCGGCGTGCGATCGCTTCCGTTTGCCAAGGTTGCGGCTGGCTGTTGTTTCTATTCGTAAGCGGGAAGTCTGGGCCGCCCCCAGGCGTGGGGATTGAAGGAAGCGGGACTGCGCAAGCAAGTCGATGACTTGCGGAAATCTGTGGGCGCGCCCTGGAGTGCGGACCAGAAGACCGCCACCGCTTTTGGGTTGCTGGCTTTACGCTGAAATCGCTGATCTCGAAGATGGTGGGGGCGAGAATTGCCGGCCAAAAATGCCGCCGAATGGCCCTATCCAGCCGTCCTGGTAAATGCGACAATAGAGCTTCCCAATGGCCACTTCCACGACTTCTGCCGTTTCTCCGCAGACCCTCCGGCAGCACGGGCTTGCGCCCGATGAATACGAAAAAATCAAGCAGCTTCTCGGACACCGCGAGCCCACCCTTACCGAACTCGGCATCTTCAGCGTCATGTGGAGCGAGCATTGCTCCTACAAATCATCGCGCGTACACCTGAAGCGTTTGCCAACGCGCAGCAGGCGCGTGCTCCAAGGTCCGGGAGAGAATGCCGGCATCGTCGATATTGGGGACGGCTGGGCGTGCGCCTTCAATATCGAGTCGCACAACCACCCGTCCTTTATCGAGCCCTTTCAAGGCGCAACCACCGGAGTGGGCGGAATCCTGCGCGACATCTTCACCATGGGCGCGAGGCCGGTCGCGGTGATGGATTCGCTGAGGTTTGGACCGATCGGGCCTGGCAAGGCACATGTAGGGACAGTCGCCTCGGCTGTCCTGCCAGGGGAACGCCCGTCAGTTCGTGTTGCACGCGGCCGGACGGCCGAGGCGACTGTCCCCACACAAGCTTCGGCAACACAGGCCGAGATCCATCGCAATCACTCCATTTTCGAAGGAGTGGTCAGCGGCGTCGCCTCTTACGGCAACTGCTTCGGCGTGCCCAACCTGGGGGGCGAGACGAAGTTCGAGCCCTGCTACTCCGGTAATCCACTCGTGAATGCCTTCGCCATGGGGTTGGTCCGCAAGGATGAAATTTTCTACGCCCGCGCAGCAGGCGAAGGCAATCCGGTGATCTATGTCGGCTCGAAGACTGGCCGGGACGGTATCCACGGTGCCACGATGGCCAGCGAGGAATTCAGCGAAGCGTCGGAAGCCAAGCGTCCCAACGTTCAGGTGGGAGATCCTTTTCTGGAGAAGTTGCTGCTCGAGGCTTGTCTGGAGACAATGCAGACTGGAGCCATCGTCGGCATTCAGGATATGGGTGCGGCCGGCCTCACCTGCTCGACTTGCGAAATGGGTGCGCGCGGCAGCGTGGGCATTGAAATTGAGCTCGACAAAGTCCCGCAACGCGAAACCGGCATGACCGCGTACGAGATCATGCTGAGCGAATCGCAGGAGCGCATGCTGCTGGTGGCTCAGAAAGGCCGCGAGCAGGAAGTTTTTCGCGTCTTCGAAAAATGGGGGCTCGATGCAGTTGAAGTTGGCAAGGTAACTCGCGACAATAAATTGCGCGTGCTGCACCACGGTGAAGTGGTCGCCGAGATTCCGAATCAGGCTCTCACTGACGAAGCACCGGTCTACAAGCGCCCCCTGGCGCGCTGGGAACCGCCCGTGCCCCGCGAAATGCCTGAGGGCATCCGGCTAAATGGCGGTGATTTCGCTTCAAATCTCAAACGGCTTCTTGCCAGTCCGAATATTTGCGGTAAGCGCTGGGTCTGGCAGCAATACGATCACATGGTGCAGACCAACACCGTGGAAGCCCCCGGGGCCGGCGATGCGGGCGTGATTCGAATCAAGGGTTCGCAACGCGGTCTGTCCATGGCGCTCGATGGCAATGGACGCTGGTGTTATCTCGATCCGCGATTGGGCGCCATGCAGGCTGTCGCCGAGGCCGCGCGCAAGGTGGCGTGTTCGGGTGCCACTCCGGTGGGCGCGACCAACTGCCTGAATTTCGGTAATCCGGAAAAGCCACCCATCATGTGGCAGTTCTCGCAAACTATCGATGGCATTACGAAGGCCTGCGAGGAGCTGGAGATTCCCATCACCGGCGGCAACGTCAGCTTCTATAACGAGACGCTCGGCGAAGGGATTTATCCCACGCCAGTCCTCGGGGTGGTGGGTATTCTCGACGACGTCCACAAGACCAGGAGGATGCATTTCACCTCCAGCGGACGTACGATCGTGCTATTGCGTGGCGGCGAGGCGGCTGATATCGCCGATGTTGAGAGTGAGTTTGGTTCGTCGGAATATGCAAAGGAAATCCTGGGAACGCTGTGGGGATATCCTCCGGAGATCGATCTGGGAAAAGAAGCTGCGCTGCAGAAAACGATCATTGAAATGATTCAGCATGGCTTGGTCGATTCCGTGCATGACTGCTCGGATGGCGGACTGGCCGTCGCTCTGGCGGAAAAGACATTTCCCAAAGGCGTGGGCGCACGCCTAAATCTCCCTGCGAGCGAGCTTCCCGCTGAGTTTGTACTCTTTGGAGAAGATGCAAGCCGCATCGTGGTTTCGTGCGACCCGGCGAGCGTTTCTCGAATCCAACAGTTGGCCGAGAAAAACGGAATCGTCGGAGACGTGATCGGAGAAACGATTCCGCAGCGGCTGGAAATTTCAATCGACAACCAACTCGTCCTGTCAACCCTGGTTTCTGAGTTGGGCGAAGCGTATGAAAGCTCATTGGAGTCGTTATTGCGGATTGAGCCAGCAGCAGTGGCGGCGGATTGAAATACTTGTATCGAAAAAAATTGAGCGCAAGTTCGCGGATAAATAATCTAGCAGCCCGGAGTCACAGGCCAGATCTACAAGCTAAGACCCAGGAGATAAATGCCGATTTCCGACAAATTCCACGACGAGTGCGGAGTGGTAGCTATCTTCGCGCATCCTGAGGCGGAGAAGCTCGCTTACCTGGGTCTTCATGCTCTACAGCATCGCGGGCAGGAGTCGGCGGGGATCGTTTCCTCCGATGGCCTGACTTCGCGAGTGCACAAGGCCATGGGCCTGGTTGCCGACATCTTCACCGAAGAGGTGCTTGCCAAGATACGTGGCACACTAGCCATTGGGCATACGCGATATTCGACCGCCGGCGATTCGGCGCTGTTGAACGCACAGCCGATTCTGGTGCAATCGAATAAGGGCGCCATTGCCGTGGCGCACAATGGCAACCTGGTGAATTCGTCGGAAGTGCGCAGCCGGCTGGAGCGTCAAGGATCGATTTTTCAGACGAACAGCGATACCGAAGTAATTGTTCATCTGATCGCGCTTTCGCGTGAACAAACGTTGCCGGAAGCGATTGCGGACGCGCTGCGACGCGTGGAAGGCGCATTCTCGCTGGTGGTGATGAGTCCGGATCGCATCATCGCCGCGCGCGATCCGCGCGGCTTCCGGCCTCTGGCGATGGGCCGCATTCCAGCGCTGGAGGGGCAGAAGCGCGACACCATCGTCTTCGCCTCGGAAACTTGCGCTTTCGATCTAATCGGGGCGACCTACGAACGCGACGTGAAGCCCGGCGAATTGATCGTGGTTGGCCCGGAAGGAGTCACCTCGCGTTTTTATTCGACCGCTGCTCCACAGTCGAGTTGCATTTTCGAGCATGTCTACTTCTCGCGTCCAGACAGCATGGTGTTTGGTCGCGCAGTGCAGACCAGTCGCGAAGAACTGGGACGGCAGTTGGCGCGCGAGGCGCCGGTTGAGGCCGATCTGGTTGTTCCAGTGCCGGATTCCGGCGTGACCGCAGCCGTGGGATACGCCGCCGAGAGCGGCATCCCGTTCCGCTTCGGACTGATCCGCAACCACTACGTCGGACGCACCTTCATTGAACCGAGCCAGAGTGTGCGCGACTTCGGCGTCAAGCTGAAGCTGAATCCCGTGCGCTCCCTTCTCGAAGGGAAGCGCGTCGTGCTGATCGACGATTCGATCGTCCGCGGCACCACAAGCCGCAAGATTGTCCGCATGATTCGTAGTGCGGGAGCGAAGGAAGTTCACATCCGCATCTCGTGTCCGCCCACGATTTCTCCCTGCTACTACGGCGTGGATACTCCATCCAAAAAACAATTGATCGCAGCGAATAAGTCGATCGACGAAATACGCCAGTATATACGTGCGGATTCCCTCGCCTATCTGTCGCTGGAGGGGCTCAAGAAAGCCTGCGGCGAAGGAGAAAAAACCTCCTATTGTTCCGCTTGCTACACGGGCACGTACCCCACCAATATTGTGGACGTGGAGGAGATTCTTCCCGCGAGTGTTCGGCGGTAACTATTTCCGCGCTTGAACGACGCGCGGAATCGACTGCAGATCCGGTCGAATCCGTACATCATTCCAGTCCCGCAGAAGACGGGTTACCTCTCCCGCAATCGTCTCGCTGATTTCCATGACCAGCCAGCCGCCCGGCCCGAGCGTCGCGTTCGCCTGCGGGATCAAACGCGCGATCACCTCCACTCCCGTTGGACCTGCGAAGACCGCGTTGCGCGGCTCAAACTTACGCACCTCAAGTTGCACCTGGTCTTGATCCGAGTCGCCGACATACGGAGGATTCGAAACCACCAAGTCGAAAGAGTTTTTCCCGAATCCTTCCAAAAGAGCGCCATGGTGAAATTGAATGCGGGTTTCGAGTTGATGGCGGGCGGCGTTGGCACGCGCGATTTCGAGAGCTCCTTCGGAGATGTCGATACCATGGACCTCCGCTTGCGGCAGCTCTTTGGCTAGTGCGAGAGCGATGCAACCGGAGCCTGTGCCCACATCCACGATGCGGAGCGGACTCTTCCCAGCGACGAGTTCAAGCACAGTTTCAATGACGTGTTCGGTCTCGGGCCGCGGGATCAATACGGCAGGCGTAACAATGAGATCCATGCCCCAAAATTCCTGGTGCCCCGTGATGTACTGCGCTGGAACTCCGCGCGCTCGTTCCGAGAGTACGGCTTCGTAGCGAGTGGTTTCCTCCGCAGTGAGAACGCGCTCCGGATGCGCATATAAGTAAGCACGGCCACATCCCAGAGTGAACATCAGGAGAAGTTCCGCGTTCATGCGGGGCGACGGAACATTCTCCGCCAGTAGCCGAGCGACCGCGGAGGTGAGAGCTTGTTTCAGTTGCACAACACTATTTCACCACAGGCCACGGTGGTGGTGGGATCGGCAGGATTGGAACAACGCCGGGAAGATTGCTGAACGGTTCGCGGAACCGGGGCCTGCTTTAATCTTCTCGCGGATTCAGGCGGGCGATTTCCGAATTCAGTACTGCGGCAAATGCCACCCAAGCCGCATAGGGAATGAAAGCATTGGCCGCGGCGCGATCCACTTTTCGAGCCGCTTTGATGTAGGAAAAAATCATGCCCTCCAAAGCAACGGCATCAGCCAAAGCGAACGTTGGGCTGTGTTCTCCGAAGAAAAGTTTGGACCATTTCGCGTTTGTAGCCAGCTGCGAAATCCACAGACGCAACGCTTGATTGCGCTCTCGCGATGGGGCGGCGCTCCAGATGCGCCATCCCGACCACGCCATCATGGCATAGAGCGCTGTCCAAACGACCGGGTACACCTCTTTGGGCGGGGTAAAGCTCGGCTTGTTGAGGTGACGGTACCAGGTTGCCCGGCTTTCCTTGCGACTGTAACGTGATCCATACCACGCGGCACCCGCGGTTGCGAGTCCGAAGCCAGTAAGCGCGAGCAGCGAATGAGAAGTGCCTTTGCACATAGCGCACCTTAGTTGCTGAATCCATCCCGCGGGGTTGCTGCAACTATTATATTTGCGACGAAAGGCTAACTTATCACCGTACTAGCTTCATGCTTCAGTTTCTCGGCCTGATAATAGGTGGTGAGCGCTTCGATCAGTGGCTGCAACTTGCCGTCCATCACGGCTTCCAGTTGGTGGATGGTGAACCCGATCCGATGATCCGTCAGGCGGTTCTGGGGGAAATTATAAGTGCGAATCTTTTCGCTGCGGTCGCCGGAACCCACCATGGCCTTGCGCTCTTTGGCCAGCGCTTGTTGCTGCTTCTCCATCTCGATCTCATAGAGGCGAGAGCGCAGCACGCGCATGCCTTTTTCGCGATTTTTGATCTGCGACTTTTCGTCCTGGCAACTCACCACCGTGTTGGTGGGAATGTGCGTGATGCGGACAGCTGAGTACGTCGTATTGACGGACTGACCGCCGGGCCCCGAGGAGCAGAAGGTATCAATGCGTAAGTCCTTGGCCTCGATCTTGATGTCGACGTCCTCCGCTTCCGGCAGCACCGCGACTGTGACGGCCGACGTGTGCACACGTCCCTGCTGCTCGGTGGCGGGAACGCGCTGCACACGATGCACCCCGCTCTCATACTTGAGTTGAGAAAAAACACGATTGCCTTCAATGATAGCGATGACTTCCTTCAACCCACCGGCCGAGGACTCCGAAGAAGAAAGCACTTCCAC
>Ga0224545_1000150_pt1 | contig 14126 bp, 17 predicted proteins | sample 714P12024metaG_FD_179906 | JGI IMG/M metagenome (GOLD analysis project Ga0224545, IMG submission 179906) | Peat soil microbial communities from Stordalen Mire, Sweden - 717 P1 20-24 | ecosystem: Environmental > Terrestrial > Soil > Wetlands > Peat | place: Sweden: Norrbotten County, Stordalen... | reverse complement strand
AGCACTACTGCAAATTGTCCAGGGAAGTCAAACCCCAAGGCCGTCAAAGCCTGGCACCGAGCCGATCGTTCGATAATCGTTCGACCGGTGGGCCTTCGGCTCGCCCTTTTTTGCTAAACTTTGCTAAACCGACCTGTCCAGTGTGGGTTTTGTGTAGGTTGTCTGCAAAGTTGCGAATCGCGAATCGCCAATGAATACACACATTTCCTGTGTTTGCAACGGTTGCAAAAGCTATTGCGCAAGGTCCAATTGTTTGAGCGCAACCCACTTCCTTCCAGCGTACAGCTTGTAACCAGCGTCGTCCTCAACCAATTGCAGAGGGACCGGCCGTCTCAATGACGCGTCCGTCTGATCGGGAACGCTGAGAGCGTCCTCATTTGCCACATTCATCACCACAAATTTGTCCGCGGCAAATCCGAAGCCATATGCTCCCGGTGCCAGTTCGGAACCGCCGATGTTCAGCTTGGACTCGGTGATAAGCATGCCTTGATACTTTTGCTGGACCGCCGTGGAGTATCCGGAGACATCGACCAGAGCGGCAAAAGTCATTTTTCCACCTGCGGTCTGAAACCCAGTCGCGTTTCGCAGTTGCGTTGGCGCCTTCTGCCCGGCAAAGAAATATTCTGCGGGCACGATCTTTTTGAGTTCGTCGGAGCTCAACAAGTGCTGCGCCGCTTTTTGGGCAAGACCCGTGCTCAAAAGCAACGCTACCGTCACAACCGCCGCGATACGCCTGTTCTTCATGGAATTGTCCTCGATCAATTTATAAGAATGGAGCAAGCTCACCGGCACTTTAATCCTTTTCCCTCCACAGGTGCAATGGGGGGGTGAGAAGCTTGAGAAGCGGCGAATTCCTTTTGGCCGCAAGAATCGGATAGTTGTTTCTCCGATTCGGCAATAGTCTGTTCTCACCATGAACCTGACCAACTTGACTTTCCCTAACGCAACTGCCAATGCCATACTCGTGAAGGAGGCAGGCACCCCCATGTCTTTGGTGCACGATGAACGTTGCTGGGACGCGGTGGCCGCTCGCGATTCCAACTATGACGGAAAGTTTGTCTTCGCCGTCTCGACAACTGGTGTCTATTGCCGTCCGTCGTGTCCCGCGCGTCGTCCGCGGCGCGAGAATGCAACTTTCTTCGCCCGTCCCGAGCTTGCGGAGAAAGCCGGCTTTCGCGCCTGCCTGCGCTGCCGGCCGCAACTGTTTAGCGGCGATCCGCATTCAGACGCGGTGAAAGCCATCTGTCGCCATATCGAACAGCATCTTGACGAAACTCTCACGCTGGCGCGGCTGGGCAAAACGTTTCGTCAGAGCCCGTTTCACCTGCAGCGCCGCTTCAAGGCGGTGCTGGGGATCACACCCCGCGAGTATGCCGATTCCTGCCGGATGCGTTTGCTCAAGCGCAACCTGCAGTCCGGCGAAAAGGTGACGCGCGCCATGTATGACGCCGGTTACGGTTCCAGCAGCCGGCTCTATGAGAAGACGGCATCGCAGCTCGGCATGACGCCGGACAAATATCGCCGCGGCGCCATCGCAGCCGCAATTCGATACGCCTGCGCCGACTCGCCGCTTGGACGCATGCTGATCGCGGCCACAGACCGTGGCATTTGCTCGATCCAGTTCGCGCGTTCCGATGAAGAGTTGATCGAAGGCCTGAAGCGCGAATTTCCTTTTGCCGTGCGCAAGCCCGATGATGGCCACCTGCAAGCCTGGGTCGGAGCCTTACTCTCGAAGATGACCGGAAGGGAACCGAATGCGACGTTGCCTTTAGATATCCGCGCGACCGCATTCCAGCGGCGGGTGTGGACATATTTACGGTCGATTCCGTTCGGATCGACGCGCTCCTACAGTCAGGTGGCAAGAGCCATCGGCCGGCCTGGCGCCAGCCGGGCAGTGGCCCGCGCGTGCGCCACAAATCCGGTTGCGGTTGCGATTCCGTGCCATCGCGTGGTCCGCGAAGATGGCGGCATCAGCGGCTACCGCTGGGGCGCGGAACGCAAGAAGGCGCTGCTGGAGATGGAGGAACTGGGGGTGTGAGCGAGTGGAGGGTGGGAATCGTTGCAGCGATCCGCCGCAGCCGACACCGGCGACCTGCAGCGGGTTCAGTTCAGTATCCGGCTTCGCGGCTGTGGCGGACCGCGAGTATTGCGATCTGTTTCCCATCATAGCGGTACAGGGCGATATAGGCGCTATATCCGAAATTCAATTAACCACTCACGGAACTCCTGCGAGAAAATCATGGAGACGGGCCACACCCGGCAGAGCCGGTTGGGACCACTTCAGGCGCGGCATCTAGGAGGAGCGGCATCCTTACCCGCCGCCAGCTTGGCCAGCCAGGCATCAGCCTCCTCGGCGGTGAAGTGCAGGCCGGTGACCTGGTAATGGGCCCAGGCGGGGAGCGCGTCTTGGCGGAATTGCGCGCGCGTCTCTTCGCGTTCCACATAACTCCTCGATGGCTTCGCGCGTGATCCAGTACGGCGATCATTGGCGGGCCGAGGCGAGGCGCGAACCCGCTCTTTGATCTCCACATCGAGCTTTGCGTTCGTGGTGGAAGGATTCGGCATGAGGGGTGCTCCAAGGTGTTACCTGGTGACACTATGGCATAGGATGGGTGAGGAGCATGGAGTTCTCCAAGGCGGAATGACTCCCCAGACCGACCTCGACCTCATCTCCCCGATGGTGCGTCCGAGGAGGTTCATTTCCGACAGCAGGCTCCACGCGTGAGGGAAAAGAACAGCAGGTCCCTCCACTCGCATCTCATTCCTTGCGGGAATGAGATGCTGCGGTGGGGATCACAATTCGGTAAGAAGCGTCATGCGGCATTTCTGCGGGCCACGATGGCCCAGTTCAGCAAAGCCAGAGCCATCGTTGCCACCACGATGAGCGACTGACCAAAATCTACGCGCGTCACAAAGACCGCGCAGAGCAGCACACCTAACACCGCAAAGAAATTCCCTGCGGGCAAACGATACAGCGCTCCCTCCGGCTGCTTCCTACGAAGGATGGGAAGGGCTGCGCAACCCACGCCATAGTAGAGAAGCCGGGCCACGGCGGAGAGGGTTACGTTCCATTTGAATTCGCCGGTCAGGGCGAATCCCCACACCAGGACTGCGAAAACGAGAATCGAAAGATACGGTGTGTGAAACTTGCGATGTACGGCGGCGAATGCTTTGGGGAAGTCTCCTTGTTCGGACAGGGCGAAAAGGACGCGCGGCATGGCGAGAATTTTGGCGCTGAGATAACCGTAGAAAGAAATCAGCGCTCCGACGGCGACCACAGCGGCACCGACGGGACCGATGGCAATTCTCGCCACATCGGCGAGGGGACGCTCGCTGGCCGCAGCGTTCGGCAGCACTCCGACGACCACCCATTGGATGAGTGCGTAGATGATGGTGCAGAGGAGCAAGGCGGTGAAGAGCGCGAAAGGAGCATCCCGGCGTGGATCTCTTGCCTCGCTCATCGGGGCGAGAGCGGTTTCGAATCCTCCGTAGGCGAAGACCATGAGCAGCAGGGCCTTCATCCACTGGTTAGTCTTGATTGGTGCCCGGGTCACCGTTGCGATAGTCGCATTCGCGATCGCCCAGTGATGATTGCGCAGCACAAACAGACCGAGAACGATCACGGTAAAGAGCGGAACGAGTTTGGCTGCGGTGAAGAAGTTACTGACCTGCGCTCCAGCCCGCACGCCGCGAATGTTGATGAAGGTTAGAAGACCGACGAGCGCGGTCAGAATGACGGCACGAGGCAGGGGATTCTTGGCATCCGGCCAAAACTCTCCCAGGTAAATCACGAACAAATTGGCGTTCGCTGCGGGCGCTGTCACCTGCCCAAGCCATAGCATCCATGCAGTCTCGATTCCCATCAGGCGTCCGAAGGCGACGCGGGCGTAGAGATAAGGGCCCCCAGCCTGATGGAAGCGGGAAGCGACCTCCGCGAAACAGCCGATGATCACGGTCATCCCCGCGCCGGCTGCGAGTACAGCATAAGGGCTGTAATTGCCGATGAGTCCGGCCACAGTGGAGGGAAGTCCGAAGACTCCGCTGCCGATGATGGAGTTCACGACGAGTGCGACCAGGCTCCAGCGGCCGATCGCGCGGATTAAGTCTCGGCCAGGATTACTTGCGGAAGAGGGTTCCATCTCGGCAGTTTTGTATCACAGCTGATGACGCTTGGGCGACAACCGGCGATTCAGCCCCCGGGCTTCGCCCGGATTTGGAGAGCCGAGAGCCTGTTCCGAGCGAAGTGGAATTGCCGGCTGCCGCCACATGATTTGTTCCGAGCAGTAAGTGACCTTGGAGCAAGCAGCGAGTGCACTGTTGGGTGTCGAACTAGCTTGCGCGGAAGACCGCTCCCGCACGCGCTCGACCGCGGCCGGTTAAATGCGTGAAAAGCCTTGCTGGTAGCGGAGTACAGCGCCATCGGGCGGCTGGAGCGGGGACGCCAGACCAAAGTAATTGCTTAAATTACGAAAGCGCATGATCGTGGGATATCTATCCGTCCCCCACTGCCGATGAGATGTTCAAAAGACGCAATCCGAACCAAACGATGGCCACAGGAACTGATCCGCAGATGAACGACCTGCATACACGGATGATGCGAGTTACGGAAGATTTGCGCGTGATTCAGCGCGAATTGAACTGCGCCGCCATGCAAGCGCCCAGCGATCCGGAATTGATGGAAGCCTTGAGCACGCTGCCGGAGACGGAAGCCATCCAGGTCTTGTGTAAGGCGCTCGACCAGATGCGCCATTTCCTCTGGTTCTACACCCAGGTGATGAGCAACGATCCAGAACTCGGCGACAAGCTGCGGCAGTCGAATGCGTCGAAGACGAACGAGGACAGCAAAGTGGATACGTCTTTCCTCGACCAACTCACCCGGGCCGATGAGGCCGTGCTGCTGCGGTACATGGCCGAAGCGAAAGAGCGCAAGCCGAATTAAGCAGCGGCGCCTCGCTCACACACTCCCTCGGACGATCGTTTTCCTTATTTCTCCATCAGGACTAAGCACGACAAGATTCGCCTCCGCGCCCGGCGTCAATTGGCCTTGCTGCACGAGTCCCACTACTCGGGCGGGATTCATGCTGGCAGACCGGACTGCGTCCCGCAGGCTCCAATCGGCGAATGTGGTTACGTTGCGCACAGCGCGGTCCATGGTGAGGACGCTGCCGGCAAGCCTTCCATCCGATTCGCCGCGAATGGTGCAGCGGCCGTCTTTGACTTGGACCGGTATGGGGCCCAGTTGGTAGTCGCCATCCGGCATGCCCGCAGCGGCAGTTGCGTCGGTGATCAACACAGCGCGGTCGATGCCTTTCGCTTGCAGGAATAGTTTCACGATTTCCGGGGCAACGTGAATTCCATCGACGATGATGTCAGCAGTGAGTTCGTCACTGGTGAGCGCTTCGCCGAGGATGCCGGGCTCGCGGTGGTCGAGTGGACGCATAGCGTTGAAGGTGTGGGTGGCGTGGCGGGCTCCAGCCTTCACCGCGGCGCGAGCCTGCTCCATGACGGCGTCCGAGTGGCCAATGCTGACGCACACATTGCGCCGGGCGGCTTCTGAGATCACCTCGAGTGCTCCGGGAAGCTCCGGTGCGATGGTCATCATGCGAACGTGCCCGCGCGCCGCCTGCCAGATACGATCAAAGATATCGAGCGTTGGCTCGACCAGATTTTCCGGAGGATGAACGCCGCGCCGCTTGTGGCTGAGAAATGGACCCTCAAGATGAATGCCGAGCGGCCGAGCCTGCACGTCATCGCCATTGCTATGGTGAGAGGTTTGAGCTGATTCGATGGCGTCTGCCATCCTCTGCAGCGCGGTGCAGGTCTGATCGAGCGGCGCGGCAACGGTAGTAGGGAAGTACCCAGTCACGCCGTGGGTCGCGAGGAATTGGTTGAGACGCGGAAGCCCGCCTTGCGATACCCGCATGACATCGATTCCGGCGCCGCCGTGTATATGGATGTCGACGAAACCCGGCGCCAGGATGGCATCGGGAAACTCGCGGCTAAAATCAATTACGGTTGCATTCCTCGGGATTTCCTGTTCAGCTCGCGACGACACTGCGGAGACTAGCCCGCCTTCCACAAATACAAGTGGCTGCAAGATCTCTTCGCGTGGCGTGTACAGACGATGAGCGGAGAAGACGATCATATGGCGTTGGCTCTGAAGCGAAGGGAGTCGGTTGCGCCACCAGTGTAGCGCGAAAAACAGATGGGCGACGCAAGTGGGACCGTCAGTGCAGCGCTGTCAGTTATAACCTCAAAGTCTTTCGAATGCCGCGCGGGGTTGGAGAGCATGACTTCGTCGACTTCGGTGCGCCACTCTTTTGTTATTTTTCCGTTCCGACAACCTCTGGCTCCAGCGCGACGGCGTGCCGACAAAAAGCAAGTGCCAATGCCCGAGAAGTAGGGCTGACAACCCGGGAAACAGATCATTGAAAGTAATTGAAAAGAGAACCAGGCGCTGTGAAAGTGCCGTTTGTCGATCTTCAGCGCTCGGATTTTAGAATTCCAGAGTGGATGGTGGCATTCCAAGCTTGACGGCGTCACCCGAAGGTTCCGAAACTCGGCCTTTGCATTCGGCGAGGGCCAACCTCGTCGGCAACTGTGCACAGCACTTTGATGTGCTGACCACGACGACTTTCGCAATGCGGGCGAGTTCTGGTACTCCAGCCGCACTTGCAGATCCCTGGTCGGTGAAGGCCGGGACCTGAGACGGCCACCGCTGTGAGATGTCATCGGTGACGCGGGCAACGACAAGCCATGTAACGACAAGAAGGAGAGAAACGATGACCGAAAGAAGGAAAGAAACGATGAATGATCAAAATTTGACCACTACCTTTACGGTAGACCAAACTCCGGAAGAAGTCTTCGCTGCCAGGCACTAGCTATAGCTAGTGAACAAAACTATTGGTGTATTCAGTGTTCTCCGGTCAGCGCTGCACCCTGTAGCGAAGCGGATCCTTGTCGCATTTGTTTATGGGTCGGTGGCACGTGATGAAGAAACGGCGCAGAGCGACGTAGATCTCTTGGTTGTTGGGAAGGCCACACTCGACGAGATCCTTTCACGGCTCTCTACAGTCGAGAAAAGCATCGGCCGCCTTATCAACCCAACCATATATTCCGTCTTGGAATTCAAGTCGAAACCTCGCGAGCGGGAATCATTTCCTGATCGCCGTGCTCAAAGGGCAGAAGATATTTTTGCTGGGAGACGAGGATGAGCTTAGAAAAGTGGGTGGCGTACGGTTGGCTAAGGCGGGAGCCGACCAGCCCCGGTAAGATCAAAGATCTCGACGCGGAGGCTTTGCGATCAGATATCAAGACTGAGACGAATGCCCCGTCGCTGACCGGGAGAGCGCTGGACGATTATGCGACGGAGGATGTGCGGAAGCTTTTCGGGACGTGGGTGAAGTGGTGGCGGCGGTGGAGGACGTGGCCGATCACATCGACCACTCCGTGAAGATCGCGGGAATCGATCACGTGGGGATCGGGAGCGATTTCGATGGGATCTCGGGGCCGCCGAACGGACTGGACGATGTTTCCAAGATGCCGGCGCTGATCGCAGTGCTGCTGGAACGCGGATATGCGGAACGCGACTTGAAGAAGATCCTGGGCGAGAATTTTCTGCGCGTGATTCGCGAGGTGACGGGCAAGCAGACAGCCCACCCTGTCTCCGTCGGAGGAGCTTGGTTGCCATGTCACACACCGAGAGAATGTTGGTCATTGCACCGAGTCCTTGCAGGAACACGATGCAAGTATTTCGCTGGTTGCGCCACCACATCAAGAACGAGTGAAGTTGGCGTAGGAATCGAAGGAGGGACAGATGAAAGCCGCGTGTGTTTTAGAATTCGGTCCACCCAGCGTGATCACAATCGACGACTCACCTCGCCCCAAACCGTCCTCTGGACAACTGCTGGTGCGCGTCCGCGCAGCCGGCGTTGGGCCCTGGGACGCCCTTGTTCGCAAGGGGAAGAGCGGACTCAAGCAGCCTCTGCCTCTCATCCTCGGTTCGGAACTCTCCGGAGTCGTCGAAGCCGTTGGAGAGAAGGTGGCGGGCTTTAAGCCGGGCGATCAAGTCTACGGCGCAACCAACGAGATGTTCACCGGAGCTTATGTCGACTATGCCCTGGCCTCGGCCGAGATGATGGCAGCCAAGCCCAAGAAGCTCACGCATATTGAGGCCGCTTCCAGTCCAATCGGAGCCGTCACAGCATGGCAAATGCTCTTCGACTATGCTCACGCGACCGCTGGGCAAACCGCTCTGATCCATGGAGCGGCGGGCAATGTGGGTGCGTACGCTGTCCAACTGGCTCGTCACGCAGCCCTGCATACGGTCGCAAGCGCAGCCACCACTGATCTGGAGTACGTCAAAACCCTTGGCGCAGAGCGAGTTGTGGATTACCGAACAACAAGATTCGAAGATTCTGTCCGCGGCGTGGATATCGTTTTCGACACCGTTGGAGGCGATACTCAGCAACGCTCCCTCAGCGTCCTGAAGCCGGGTGGAATCCTCGTTTCGGTGGTATCGAAGATTCCCGAGAAAGCACAACAACAATTCGGTGTAAGGGCAGCGTTCTTTTATGTGGAAGTAACCACCGGGCGGCTGAAATAAGATAACGGAACTCTTCGACGAAGGAACGCTCGTGCCACAGGTGGGCACGGTGCTTCCACTGGCGGATGCGCGCACAGCCCACGAAATGCTCGCCGGCGCTCCCCACAGGCGGGGCAAGATTGTGCTGCAAGTTGCAGCCTGAATCCAGCTGCCGCTGGACTTGGTCGTGCACGCCGTAATGCACTCTGGAGAGGAGATATGACTTCGCGAATCACCCAGAATCCGCGCTACGCCGCGATCCTTCTTCGTGCTTCCTTGGGTCTCTCCTTCCTTTCCGCCGTTGCCGGATACAGGGAAGCCCAATCGGTTTGTGCCTGTGCCGGCCATAACGTCGCTAGCCTGGATATCTAGCGCGACTGAGACAGTGTTGGGCGTGGCGCTGCTGCTCGGGGTGTTTCCACGCCTGATCGCGGCGTTGAGCGGAATGCCGTTACTGACATTCGCCTCACAATGACTCTGGCTCTATAGGCATTAAAGCGCCGCTCGATGTCTCCGTTTTTAGCGCACCGGCGGGAGCGTTTCTCCTCGCTGTGCCGGGCACGCGCTTTCCCAGCCGAGATGCCGGCCATCCCTGTTCACACGCCGTTCGCGCCGGCGGATACGAAGGTATCGATCAATACCATCGTCCAATAGATTCCTCTCCCCGCTTCCGGCTTAATCACAACTGTGCCAAACCCGAGCACTGAAAGCACAATTGGTTTTGGCTTCGCAGCCGTCCGATCGAGGCGAATTGGACGAGGTCTCACCGGAGGACATCGGCGATGGCACCTCGACTGGCGGATGAGTTAATTCGCAGACTTGCTGAGACAGGTGTCGAACGAATCTACGGCGTCGTGGGCGATAGTTTGAATCCAGTGACGGATGCTTTGCGAGTAAAGACAAAGTTAAATGGATTCACGTGCGGCACGAAGAAACTGGCGCGTTTGCAGCCAGCGCCGAGGCTCAATTGAGCGGGAAGCTCGCGGCCTGCGCGAATAGCTGTGGCCCCGGCAACCTTCACCTAATCAACGGACTATTCGATGCTCATCGTAGCAACGCTCCGGTCCTTGCGATCGCATCGCATATTCCGACCAGTGAGATCGGCACCGGATATTTTCAGGAAACTCATCCGGAAATACTTTTCAAAGAATGCAGCCACTATTGTGAGTTGATCTCGAATCCGAAGCAGTTTGAGCGTGTTTTTCACATCGCGATACAGAATGCGGTTGGAAAAGGTGGAGTAAGTGTGATCGTGTTGCCCGGCGATGTGGCTGGGATGGAGATGTCGGCGGATTGCTCCTCTCGTTCCCTGGCAGGTCGCAGGCCGGCCGTATGTCCTGGTGAAAAAGAATTGGCGCAACTGTCGGAGTTGATTAATTCTTCGAAGAAGGCGGCTCTCTTCTGCGGAATTGGATGCGCCGATGCCCATGATGAGGTGGTCGCTCTCGCCGACAAGTTGAAATCTCCCGTCGGCCATTCGTACCGGGGAAAACCGTTTGTCGAGTACAACAATCCATTTGACGTGGGAATGAGCGGATTGCTTGGATTCGGCGCGGCCTACCAGGCGATGCACGAATGCGATCTGCTGCTGCTGTTGGGCACTGATTTTCCCTATGACAAATTCCTGCCCACCAAGCCCAAGATTGCCCAGGTCGACATCAGGGTCGAGAATTTGGGCCGGCGAAGCAAACTGGATCTCGGATTGTGGGGCGATGTTGGCGAAACCATCCGCGATCTTCTACCGATGGTCGAAGCGAAATCAGATCGCTCGTTCCTGGATGCGATGCTTGGCAAGCACAAAGAGGCGCTGCGCCGCTTGAACGTCTATGTAGATCACGTTGGAAAACAGACACCCATGCACCCTGAACCCGTCGCGGCTGCGTTGAGTGAAATCGCAGCAGACGATGCCATCTTTACCGCCGACACCGGTATGTGCAACGTCTGGTCTTCCCGGTATATTCGCGCGACGTAAGGATAGGCGGCTGATCGGTTCCTTCACCCACGGGTCCATGGCAAACGCTCTCCCTCAGGCCATCGGCGCTCAATTTTGCTATTCCGGAAGACAGGTAATCGCAATGGCGGGAGATGGCGGCCTCGCAATGCTCATGGGTGACTTGCTGACGCTCACCCAGTACGACCTCCCAGTAAAGATCCTCGTGTTCAACAACAGCGTCCTTGGGATGGTCAAGCTCGAAATGGAAGTAGCGGGACTACCCGACTATCAGACGGACTTGAAGAATCCGAACTTTGCGAAGCTTGCCGAAGCGATCGGCATGATGGTTGTAAGAATCGAAAACCCAGCCGATGTGTCCTCGGGCCTGGAGAGAGCGCTTCAGCACTCCGGACCCGCGCTCATTGATGTTGTGACCGATCCAAATGCGCTTTCGTTGCCCCCCCGTATTGCGCCCGAGATGGTTGTGGGGTTCGGACTGACCATGGGAAAGCTGGTCCTCTCTGGTCGGATCGACGAGGTGGTGGACACGATTAAAAACAATATTCGACATATTAGGAGGCCGGCTTTGCCAACCATAACGTCACGCGGTCACGCGGCGAGGCGCTTGCAGGTTTGGCAGCCGATGGTAAGCTTGCAGGGCGAACTTTCACACGCGAGGCGAGCGTAGCATATTGGAGGGCGAAATCCGCGCACGTCACCATGGACGACACCCGATGGAGACCGATCCGATGAGCGCGCCCGAAGCGGCAGGTGGATTGCCTGTCCTCGCGCAGGCAGTAGCTGCGCCGCTTACTCGCGCCGCGATCTTTCTGGTTGCGACGCTCAATCCTGGCCTCGACAATCGTGCAACCCTGCGCTCGTTCTGCGGAGACCTCGCCGCGCTGTTGCGCGCAGTGGAATTTCGCGACCTGGAAGGAGGACTTTCCTGCGTCATAGGGTTTGGCTCCGACGCGTGGGACCGCCTCTTCGGGCCGCCGCTGCCGGCAGAACTGCGTCCGTTCCGGGAGATTCGCTCCGAAGCGCGCCATGCGGTCTCCACACCGGGAGACCTGCTGTTCCACATCCGCGCCAAGCGCATGGATTTATGCTTCGAGCTTGCCACTCAGTTTATGGCGCGTATCGGAAATGCGGTTTCGCCGGTGGACGAAGTTCGACGATCGCGATCTCATGGGTTTCGTCGACGGGACGGAGAATCCAAGGGGCGCGGCAGCGACCGACGCCGTGCTCGTCGGCGACGAGGACGCCGACTTTGTCGGCGGCAGCTACGTCATGGTGCAGAAATATCTTCACGATCTTGACGCATGGAACGCGCTCTCCACGGAGGCGCAAGAACGCATCATCGGCCGCACCAAGCTTTCCGACATCGAATTGGACGACTCCGTCAAGCCAACGTCAGCCCACAGCGCGCTCACCACCATCGTCGAGGACGGCAAAGAGATCAAGATCCTGCGCGACAATATGCCCTTCGGCCTGCCCGGCCACGGCGAATTTGGTACGTATTTCATAGGCTACAGCCGTTCGCCCCGCACCCTCGAGCAGATGCTTGAGAACATGTTCGTCGGGCGTCCGCCCGGCAACTACGACCGGCTGCTCGACTTCAGCCGCGCCGTCACTGGAAATCTGTTCTTCGTGCCGTCGGCGACATTTCTGGAGAACGTCACCGAGGACCAAACGAACGAAGACCAGCCTACGGTTGCGGAATCCCCCGCAGCGCCGGTGGTGGCCGAAACCTCTTCATCCATCCCAGCGGTACGCGACGGTTCGCTCGGGATCGGTTCCCTTAAAGGAGACATCCGACATGAATAATCTGCATCGCGAACTTGCCCCCATTTCTGATTCCGCATTTGCTCAGATCGAAGAGGAGACAACGCGCACGCTCAAGCGCTACCTCGCCGGACGCCGCGTCGTCGACGTGCAGGGGCCGGCCGGCACCGGTCTCTCTGCCGTTGGCACCGGCCACCTGCGCACGATCACCGCACCAGCGAAAGGCATCCTCGCGACACAGCGCGAAGTGAAGGCGCTGGTTGAACTGCGTGTTCTTTTCGAACTGGATCGCCAGGCGGTCGATGACGTCGATCGTGGCGCGAACGACTCGGACTGGCAACCCGCGAAGGACGCCGCGCGACAGATCGCCTTTGCCGAGGACGCCGCCATATTCGAGGGCTATGCCGCCGCCGGTATTGCGGGCATCCGCCAAGGAACCAGCAACCCGATCATGACTCTCCCCGCCGACGTGCGCCAGTACCCGGAAGCCATTGCCCAGGGCTTGAGCCGGTTGCGTCTCGTCGGTGTCAACGGCCCCTACTCCGTGCTGCTCGGCGCCGACGCCTACACCGCACTCGCCGAAACCAGCGACCACGGATACCCGGTGTTGGAGCATGTCAAACGGCTGGTCAACGATCAAATCATCTGGGCCCCTGCCATTACTGGCGCTTTCGTGCTGACCACTCGTGGCGGCGATTTCGACCTGCACATTGGCCAGGACGTCTCCATCGGTTATCTCAGCCACACCGATGCCGCCGTCCGCCTGTACCTGCAGGAGACGTTCACTTTCCTCCTGCTCTCCACCGAGGCTGCCGTCGCGCTGGTTCCTCCCGCGAAGGCGAAGAAGACTTGACGCGAGGCTCGGATTGCTCTCACGCTCAACTCGCGGGCTTTCAGATGCTTGCTCGGGCAGAAGCCACATTTTAGTCAAATGGTTCCAGCGAGATCGAAAGCTCGTAACCACGCGATACTTTGCTCGATTCGCGCCTGCTGAAGGAGTGGGGGGAAAGCAGGGGAAAATCAGAACCGTTGATAGGGCAGCGTTCGAACCAACTGAATTACGTCTCCGCTTTGTTTTCTTACCGTTATTGGAAATCCGCGTATTTACTGGCTTTCCTCACGTTCAATCGATTCGCCTGCGCCGCCTTGTTTCAACCACGGGGTACCAAATACTGTAGATTCCGGTACAGGGTTAAACCACAAACTTGGTGACAGTAAACAGCGTGTTTTCAGCACCGCTGGAGGCGGCTGAAACCGGGGATTCTGGCATACCCGATTGGAGCGCGGCCAGAACCCGTTCTGGGCCAGTTCCATCTTCCATTTTGCCAATTGCGTGGGGAGTAATCCGACGGATGGGTGAGGCATCCGCGCGGATTCTCTTCCGGTGTGCCGAATCGGAAACTGTAGCAGGAACCTTGATTCCATACGCTTCGGGCCTCCAATTCGAAGGGGCGGCGCATCAGTTACGGAAACGCAAATGTAGGTTGCGGGTGGAAGGCCCGGTGTAGGTGGGAACGAATTTTGCGTGACTTGCACGGCAACTTCGTAGAGGTCTCCCTGTCTGGCCAAGGCAGTGGCGGTAACATCCATTGCCACCCAAATCCCCGCCACCGAAACGATCACGAGCGTCAATCGTGCAATGTTACGTTTCATAAGAGTTCTCCGTGTGCCGGTTGAAACCGGCAAGGTGCAGTAAATGAAAGTTTCATACGTTGAAGGAGTAGGTGCAGCGATGCTAGCTGATGTTCCAGCGGGTGGAAGTCCCGTCGGTGGAGCTTGCTCAGTGCCACCGTAGTTATATCCAGCGACGGGAAGGATGACCGA
>Ga0224545_1000147_pt1 | contig 14214 bp, 8 predicted proteins | sample 714P12024metaG_FD_179906 | JGI IMG/M metagenome (GOLD analysis project Ga0224545, IMG submission 179906) | Peat soil microbial communities from Stordalen Mire, Sweden - 717 P1 20-24 | ecosystem: Environmental > Terrestrial > Soil > Wetlands > Peat | place: Sweden: Norrbotten County, Stordalen... | reverse complement strand
ACCGCCAATACGGACTCGGCGGGCGAATTTATCTTCCATGCGGTCGATCTCGGGGATTACACCGTGACGGTCGTCGCTCCCAGCTTCAATCAGGCTGCTGCAAGCGTCCGTGTAAATTCGGGATCGCAGCCCGTCCTGCATTTTTCACTCAGCCCGGCCACGAACCAGGAGTCGGTCACGGTATCCGGAACTCCCGAAGCAATCCCCACCGACTCCGCCACCCCCACCACTTTGGTCAGCCGGCTCGATATCGAGAAAACTCCCGGCGCTGCCCGCACCAACAGTTTGGCCATGATTACCGACTACGTCCCCGGCGCCTACATCACTCACGACCAGCTCCACATTCGCGGCGGCCACCAAACCAGCTGGCTTATCGATGGCGTACCCGTGCCCAATAGCAACATCGCCTCCAACCTCGGCCCGCAATTCGATCCCAAGGACATCGACTATCTCGAAGTCGATCGCGGAAGCTACGGCGCCGAATTCGGCGACCGGACCTACGGGGTGTTCAACGTAATGCCGCGCACCGGCTTCGAGCGCAACCGCCAGGCCGAACTCGTTCTTAGTGCCGGAAATTTCTACCAGACCAATGACGCCCTCAGTTTCGGCAGCCACACCGAGCGCTTCGCCTACTATGCCAGCGTCAATGCCAACCGCAGCAATCTCGGAATCCAAACGCCCGTCCCGCAGACTGTTCACGACGCCGCCAATGGCTACGGCGGATTTGCATCTCTCGTTCTCAACGTTGATCCCTCGAACCAACTGCGCTTCGTAACCTCGCTGCGCAAGGACTACTATCAGATTCCCTACGACCCCAACCCCTACGACATCGAAAACAATCTGGTCAATGGCCGACTGACAGGCCAGTATCCCAGCGTCAATCTTCGTGATGGCGACCACGAGTCCGATGCCATCGCCAATTTTTCCTGGGTGCACACCTTCAATTCAAAGTTCCTGCTGACGGTGTCGCCTCTGTTTCACTACAACGCCGCTGACTACGACAGCGCGCTCACTGATCCTGTTGTCGCCACCGAGCATCGCTCCTCGACCTATGGCGGCGGACAGGTAAGTTTCAGCGCAAATGTCGCGAAAAATAATCTGCAGGTGGGCCTTTATAGTTTCTACCAGCAGGATAATGAGCTGTTCGGAGCGCTCTTCAATCACAATGGCGGTAGTCCGTTCACCGACACCGAACACCCAACCGGCAGCCTGGCCGCATTCTTTGTCGATGATAAGTTCAAGCCCGTCTCCTGGCTCACGTTAAGCGCCGGTATGCGGCCCACACATTTCTCTGGAGGCGTTTCCGAAAATGCGATCAGCCCCCGCTTCGGCATCGCTCTCAACGTTCCTCATCTCAACTGGACCTTCCGGGCTTTCTACGGGCACTATTACCAGGCTCCGCCGCTGATAACGGCTTCCGGTCCGCTGATTGCGTTTGCCAATGTCAACAACCTGGGATTTATTCCGCTCCACGGGGAGCGCGATGAAGAGCATCAGTTCGGCGTGACGATCCCTTTCGACGGATGGATCTTCGACGCCGATACGTTCCGCACCAACGTCGTGAATTTCTTCGACCACAACAACATCGGCGAATCGAATCTTTTCTTCCCCATCACCATCGCACAGGCGGTGATTCGAGGATGGGAAGCCACCCTGCGTTCGCCGCGCATCGCCCATCGCGGACAAATCCATCTGGCTTATTCCAATCAGATTGCCGAGGGCGGCGGCGCCATTACCGGCGGCCTAACAGATTTTTCCCTGCCCGCAGGCCTTTCTCCGCTCGATCACGACCAACGCAACACCCTCAACGTAGGCGGCGACGTCACGCTCCCTTGGCGCACATACGCGTCCACCAACATCTATTACGGCTCCGGCTTCAGCAACGCCTTTCCTGGACAGCCTTATCCCGGCGCCTATCTGCCGCGGCATACCACCTTCGATCTTTCTCTCGGCAAGGATTTTGGCGAGCGCTTTTCCGCCTCGCTCAACGCCATCAACGTCGCCAACCGCCGCGTCGAACTCGACAACAGCGTCACCTTCGGCGGATTCCACTGGAACGACCCCCGCGAGATTTATGTTGAACTTCGTTATCGCTTCCATTACTGAAGTCGGAGAAAATCATTTGAAGAGCATTCAGAGAACACCTATGACTAGAGCAGTACATTCGTCCCCTGGCGCACTGTCGTGCCTGTGCACCTTGCTCAGTTGCTTGCTCATTTTTTCCGCCGCCTGCAATCGCGGAAAGTCGCAGCCAGAGGCTACCCCGCAGTCCGCCAAGCGTTATGCCTTCAGGGGCAAGGTCATGACCGTGGACAAGCCGGCAGGCACGGCCAACATCGACAACGAACCCATCGCCGGCTTCATGGACGCGATGATCATGCCCTACACGTTCCAGCCGCCCACGCAGATCAATCAACTCCAGCCCGGCGATTCCATCACGGCTGAGGTGGTAGTCGATTCCGACAAGTACTGGCTGGAGAACGTTAAAGTGACCGGGCACTCGCAACCTGCGCCCGCCCAGCCGGCAGCCGCTGTGCACATCCCCGCTGCCGGCGATGAAGTGCCCGATTTCAAACTCATGAATCAAAACGGCAAGAACATCTCGCTGCACCAATATCGCGGCCAGACCCTGCTACTCACTCTGATCTACACGCGCTGTCCCTTCCCCGATTTCTGCCCGCGCGTCAGCCATGAATTCTCGGAGATCGACCGCCAGGTCCGGGCCGATCCCGCCCGCTACGGCAAGCCTCATCTGCTCAGCATCAGCTTCGACCCTGTGCACGACACCCCGAAAGTCTTACGCGCCTATGGCTTTTCCTGCGCCGGAAGCAAGGATCCCGCTCTCTTCATGCATTGGGAATTCACCGCGATCCCGCAAAAGGAATTACCCGACTTCGCCGATTACTTTGCTCTCACCTACAAAGAAGAGGGCGGACTCATTACGCATTCTCTAAGCACCGCCGTCATCTCTCCCGACGGAAAAATTCTTAAGTGGTATCACGGTGCCGACTGGCAGGCCTCCGACCTCCTCCAGGACATCGCCTCCGCCGCCCATCCCGCCAGTTCATCGCAGAAGAAAGAATAAGGAAAAGCAAATATTGAGAAAGCCCATGTGGGGACAGCCGCCCTCGGCTGTCCCCCGAGCGAAGCGTGGGAATGCGCTACTCCGCCTCGGATCGGGACGGTTCTCGTGTCACCCATTCTGCACAGAAGGTTGTTTGGGCCAAGCGAAGAATAGCAGTGCCGCCCAGCGCAAGATCTTCCATCCCGCTGCGGCACCCCCCATGATCGTGATCAGCCACAAGAACGCCGCTGGAAGATAGAAGACGATCGACGTCATAGTCGCCGAGTAGTCTCCCAACGCGTCGAGACCTTCGCGCAGCGCCAGTTTCATCTGGTACAACGGACGCCAATGCAGTCCAAACCCCTGCCCCTCAGCCTCAGTTCGCATCGAGATCTCAATCGCAACCGTCTCGACCTGTTTCGAAAGCGCATTGAATTCCGCCTGCTCCCGTTCAATCTGCCCTCGTACATCGCTGAGCCTTTCGCTCACGTCTAGCGTGTCCTTTACCGTCTTCGCCTCTCTTAGAATCGCAAGATATTGCACCTCTTCCGCCCTCAAGTTGCGTAGGTTTGTTTCGTCATCCACATACTGACGGGTCACATCCTGCGCTTCAATCCTCTCGCTCTCCACGCGCAAGCCCAGCCTGCGAATCTCCGCCCGAGCTTCCTCAAACTTTGCCGCCGGCACGCGAACCGTCAACGATCCGCTGGTTGCGTCTTGCCCACCTCTCACTTCCGAACTAACCAGAAATCCGCCTAGTCTCTCGGCCAGGGCGCGAATTTGCTCCGCCGCCTCAGCCGGTTTATGAACGATCATTTCAAGTGAACTGGTACGAACCATCTTGCGGTCCGATGCTGTCTCATTTGTCGCCGGGGGCGAAGTCGGTGACGGTCGACTCAGCATCGCCATCTGCACGGTGCCTCGCTTCTTATCAGCAATACCCCCCGGGACGCCTCCGATCACACCGCTGGCGGTATTGCTGTCGATTGACGTTCCCCTGTAGTTCGAGAGTCGAGTCTGCTTCCATCGCGTGACTGGTTCCCGTTTCTGGGCCCCCACGTACAATGCCACGATCGTCGCCGTAACCATCCAGCCCACCCTCAGGTGTTTGGGCGTCATCAAGAACGATCTCCAGAGCGAGCCTCGCGTTACCAACATGGCTTTATCCTTTTCGGCCTATTTCAAGCGCAACGTCTATGTGCGATAGAGTCTTGGCCGGGAGATTTTGTTCCCGTCATGCGCTCTGAAAAGAGAACGCCCCACCCCCAGGGGATTTGCGGCCGCTTTTCTGCCAATTCCCTCAGCCTGAGAAAAAGTGACTGTTGCAACCTCAAAATTGACTCCCCCCCTCGATTCCCCCTAGAATTGCTGGACTCGCGTTGCAGGGCAGCGTGGGGCTGGGGTTCGGCTTCGTCCATGATCGGCCAGACCGTCTCTCATTACCGCATCCTCGAACTGCTTGGTGGCGGTGGCATGGGCGTCGTCTACAAAGCGGAAGACTCTCAGCTCGGCCGCTTCGTTGCTTTGAAGTTTCTTCCTGACGATTCCGCGCAGGATCCCCAGGCTCTCGAACGCTTTCGCCGCGAGGCCCGCGCCGCGTCTTCTCTGAATCATCCCAACATCTGCACCATCCACGAAATCGGGCAGCACGAAGGCCATCTGTTTATAGTGATGGAGTGTCTCAGCGGCCAAACGCTGAAGCACCTGATCAATGGCAAGCCGATGGAGTTCGAGCACCTGCTCACTTTGGCGATCGAAGTTGCCGATGCGCTCGACGCCGCCCACAGCAAGGGAATCGTCCACCGCGATATCAAGCCCGCCAACATCTTCGTCACCGAGCGTGGCCACGCCAAGATTCTCGATTTCGGCCTGGCGAAAATCGCGCGCGCCGCCAGCTCCACCAGCGGCGATTCGCAGACTCTGGCAGACGCCACCGTACTGGACCTCACCAGCCCCGGCACCGCCGTCGGCACCGTCGCCTATATGTCGCCCGAACAATTGCGCGGCAAGGAACTCGATGGGCGCACCGACCTGTTCTCCTTCGGCGTGGTGCTCTACGAAATGGCCACCGGCGTCCTGCCCTTCCGCGGAGAGACTTCCGCAGTCGTCACTGAGGCCATTCTGAATCGCCAGCCCACCTCCGCCGTGCGCCTCGTCCCGGCGCTCCCTTCGAAGCTGGAAGAAATCATTAACAAGGCTCTCGAAAAAGATCGCGACATGCGCTGCCAGACGGCCGCCGAACTGCGAGCCGATCTCAAACGCCTGAAGCGTTCGATCGATTCCTCCCGCACCGGAGCCGTCGCCGAGGAGTCCGCTTCAGTTTCGACCTCCGGCACAAAAGTTGCGCCAACGGTCGTGGCGCACAGGCGCTCGCTGTGGCCGCTGCTCGCCGTGTGCGTTCTGCTGGCCCTGGCGGCGGGAGTGTATGCCGGCAAGCAGTTGTTCTCTTCCGTCCCTCTGCCGCCTCCAACCTACCGTCAGCTCACCTTTCGCCGCGGCAGCATTCGCTCAGCCCGCTTCGCTCCCGATGGACAAACCATTCTCTACAGCGCTGCGTGGCAGGGCAGTCCCGTGGATGTATTTACCGCACGCCCCGAAGCGCCTGAGGCACGGTCGATGGGCCTCAGCCGAACTCAGCTCGTATCGGTGTCTTCCGCTTCGGAGATGGCTGTTCTTTTGAACAGCAAAGCCATCGGTACATGGGTAAACATGGGCACGCTCGCCCGTGCGCCTCTGGTTGGCGGCGCGCCGCGCGAAGTTCTCGAACACGTGCAATGGGCCGACTGGTCCGCTGACGGCAGCAATCTTGTTGTGGTGCGTGATTTTGACGGCCGGAATCGGCTGGAATTTCCCGTTGGTAAGCCTCTGTACGAAACCGGTGGATGGATCGGCCATCCCCGTTTTTCTCCCAAAGGAAATCTGATCGCCTTCATCGATCACCCGGTGCAAGGGGATGACAGCGGCTCCCTCGCCGTCATCGATCTGAAGGGAAACAAGAAGACGCTGTCCGGAGAATGGTTCACCATTCAGGGACTCGCCTGGTCCCCGGACGGGCAGGAGATCTGGTTCACCGCCAGCAAGTCCGGCGTGGACCGCACTCTTTACGCCATCACCCTCGATGGCAAGGAGCGCATGGTGTTGCGCTTGCCCGGCGCGGTCATGATCTTTGACATCTTCAAGGACGGCAGAGTTTTGCTGATGCGCGCCAGTTGGCGGCGCGAACTCGTCGGCATGACCTCCGACGACGCCAAGCAGCACGATCTCTCGTGGCTGGACTATACCTATCCGGCGGATCTATCGGCGGATGGCAAGACCTTGTTGTTCGATGAAGAGGGCGGCGGCGGATCCCTCGATTATTCGAAGTCCGGCGGATTGTCCTACGCGGTCTACATTCGTAAGACCGACGGCTCACCCGCTGTGCTGCTGGGCGAAGGCGGCGCCGTCTCTCTGTCCCCCGACGGCAAGTGGGTGGTAGCCCAAACTCAGGCTTCACCCTCGCAGCTCAAACTGCTGACCACCGGCGCCGGCGAGCCGAAGGCGCTGACCAACGACAACATCAACCACTCCTGGGCCCATTGGTTCCCCGACGGCAAGCGCCTCTTGTTTTCCGGGAACGAACCCGGCAAGGGGGTGAAACTCTATGTGTTTGATGTGACTTCCGGCAAGAGTCATCCCATCTCACCGGAAGGCGTGAATGGTACCGCGTTCATCATCTCTCCCGACTCGCAATGGGTGGCCGGAATCGGTCCAGATCAAAAAGGATATTTGTATTCCGCCACCGAAGGCGAACCCCGCGTCATTCCCGGCTTCAACTCCGGCGAACAGCCCATCACGTTCAGCACCGACAGCCATTCGCTTTACCTTTACCAGCCCGGTGAGTTGCCCGCCAGGGTTGACCGCCTGGATTTGCAAACCGGGAAGCGCACTCTCTGGAAGCAGTTAATCCCCTCCGATCCCGCCGGAGTCGAAACCATCGGCCCCATCCTCATGACCCCCGACGCCCAAACCTGCATCTTCGGCTACCACCGCATGCTGGCGGATTTGTATCTGGTCGAAGGGCTGAAATAAGGGCTTTCCCCCGTACCGCCGTTGGCCGTTCGTTCCTGCTTCTTTTTTGATACCCCTCTCCCAAAATTTCTTTGTAATGATCGAGTTAGCAAAGAAATTGCCCGCAAAATCCGTTATTCAAAGGACTTAGAGGCTAAAATCCACCGAACGAGGGGGTTGTGATTCGATTTCTGAGGCTCCTCCATCTTGCTACCGCCGGCTGTGCTGTCTGGGCTACGGCAATGATGCAAGGACCCTCGAGAGTGTGCGCAAGGTTGGTCGTCACAATTGTCACGTCGGATCGCGGGGTTGCGATTCTACCGTCCCTCGGGGACTGATTCCCCGATTTCTTGCTTAACCCGGACCTACGTCCGGGGCTGTTGTATGCCGCCCCCACGGGGGCTGAGATCGTGCGGGGTGCGGTCGGTACATCTTTTTCGGTCGACTCATTTTCGGTGGTGCACCTTTTCCTTCAATCGTCTAGATATCCAGATTCTTCACATCCAGCGCATTCTCTTCAATAAACTTGCGCCGCGCTTCCACGTCCTCGCCCATCAGCGTGGTGAAGATGGTTTCGCACTCGGCGATGTCCTCCAGCTTCACCGATAGCAAAGTGCGCCGCTCCGGATCCATGGTCGTCTCCCACAGCTGCGGAGCCGTCATCTCACCCAGACCTTTGTAGCGCTGCACGTCGTAGCCGCGGCTGCCTTCTTTCTTCACGTATTCGAAGAGCTCGCGCGCCGTTGCTTTTTCCACCGGTTCTATTACGGCGCGGTTTTTCGGCGCAGCCTTGGCAGTGTTCTTCCCGCGCTTTCCATCCGTCTCGACCAACTCATCCGCCGCGTCATCTTCAGCAGCCTCATCTTCCTTGCTCGCTGCGCCGGTCTTCGCCACCGCCTCCACCACAAATGGCGGCTCCAGATAGGGCTCAATCTGTTTGAACTTCGAAATCAACTGCCGGTATTCGGCGCTGGACGCCAGCTCCCAGCTGATCACGTGTTCGGATCCCTGCGAGTTCACGAACCGCACTTCCCACAAGTTGTGCTCCTCGTCGAAGACCGACTCCACACTCTTGAACTTGCGGTCTTTCATCAGCCGCTTCAACTCTTTTTCCAGCTTCTCGATTTTCTTCGGCGGCGTTTTCTTGTCGCCTTCAAAATCCGCGTGCTTCGAAAGATCGAGCTGGGGCAGAAGTTCGGTGACGCTCTCATCGCGCAGCCGCTTGTTTACCTTGTCGAAGAAGTTGAGATACTCCTTCAACACGCTCATAAAGCGCGTTAGATTCGCACCTTCCAGCTTGGCCGCGCCCTCGCCGTAGCGCACGATCAGCCCATCCGCCGCGCGCTTCAGCATGACTTTGTCGAAGGCGTCGTCGTCTTTGATGTACTGCATCGACTTGCCCTTCTTGATCGAATATAACGGCGGTTGCGCGATGAATACGTTGCCGCGCTTGATCAGCTCCTGCATGTGCCGGAAGAAAAACGTCAGCAGCAGGGTGCGGATGTGCGATCCGTCCACGTCAGCGTCCGTCATCAGAATGATTTTCCCGTAGCGGACTTTCGTCGGATCGAAATCATCCTTGGCGATGCCCGTACCCAGCGCCGTAATCATGGCGCGAATTTCTTCGTGCGCCAGCATCTTGTCGTAACGCGCTTTTTCTACGTTGAGAATTTTCCCTTTCAGCGGCAGAATCGCCTGGAAGCGACGGTCTCGTCCTTGCTTCGCCGTTCCGCCTGCGGACTCGCCCTCAACCAGAAACAATTCGCAGCGGTTGGGATCTCGCTCCGAGCAATCCGCCAGCTTGCCCGGCAGACCACCGGAATCGAGCGCCCCTTTGCGCCGAGTCAGATCGCGTGCCTTGCGCGCTGCCTCGCGCGCCCGCGCCGCATCGACTGCCTTGTTGATAATCTTCTTTGCGACGGTGGCGTTCTGCTCGAAGAACGCTCCCAGCCGCTCGTTGATGAACGCCTGCACGACGCCGGCGATATCGGAATTCAGCTTGCCCTTGGTCTGCCCTTCAAACTGCGGCTGCGACAGCTTCACGCTGATCACCGCCACCAGCCCTTCGCGCACATCGTCGCCGGTCAGATTTTCCTTGACGTCCTTGAACAGACCCATCTGCTGTCCGGCATAGTTAATCGTGCGGGTGAGCGCCATGCGGAAGCCCGAAAGATGGGTGCCGCCATCGATCGTGTTGATGTTGTTCGCGAAGCTGAAGACCGACTCCGAATATCCGTCGTTGTATTGCAGCCCGATCTCCATGGCCACGCCGCTGCGCTCCGCTTCCATGTAAATCGGCTTGTCGTGCAGCACCTGTTTGCCGCGGTTCAAATGCTTGATGAACTCCGCGATGCCGCCGTTGTACTTGAAGTCCGCGTGCTTGGCCTCGCCCGTTTTCGCATCGGTTGAGCGCTCATCGGTCAGCGTGATCAGCAGTCCTTTATTCAGAAATGCCAGTTCGCGCAGCCGCTGCGCCAATGTGTCGTGGTTATATTCCGTCGCCGTGAAGATGCTTCGATCCGGCAGGAAGTGGACCTTGGTCCCGCGCCGTTTGGCCGCGCCCGCCTTCTTCATCTTGCTGGTAGGTTCCCCCTTCGAATAGGTCTGCTCCCAGGTCGCGCCATCGCGCCAGATTTCCAGCTCAAGCTCTTCGCTCAGCGCGTTCACGCAAGAAACTCCCACCCCGTGCAATCCGCCCGACACTTTGTACGTGGAGGAATCAAACTTTCCTCCCGCGTGCAGCGTCGTCATCACCACCTGCGCCGCGGAAACTTTTTCCCCATCGATATCCATATCGTCCACGGGAATGCCGCGCCCGTCATCGATCACGGTGATGGAATTGTCGATGTGAATTGTGACTTCAATCTTGGTCGCGAAACCGGCCAGCGCTTCGTCCACCGAATTGTCGACGACTTCATAAACGAGGTGATGCAGACCCAGATCGCCCGTCGACCCGATGTACATCGCGGGACGTTTGCGCACCGCTTCCATACCACCGAGCACTTTGATCGAGTCGGCGTTATAGTCGTTCTTGCCTCCGTTGCTTCCAACAATCGGAGTCACTTTTGCTTTGGTTTCTGCGATGGGAGTATTGATCTCTTTGGTGGCCATTCAGCTCCGTGGAGCATGTCCGAATTGTCACGAAACTTCAGTCAAGCGAGACTCCAAACTCACTCGACGAATCGAGCTTCCACAGGAACCCTTATCAACCTGCGAAACTGACCTCAAGTGATTGAAATTTCGTGTACTTAGGTTCGTTGAGCGACTGTCAAATTATATCACGGAAATGCCCTTCCAGCCATCCCCGAGCGGGCCCGCACCCAAGCGGTAAATGGCGGGTTTTGAACGAATTCCGAGCGCCGCTTCCCGCCCGGTTTGCCATACCGCACATACCTCCGAAAATGGCATGCTTTGGCGGTTTCTTTTCCGGCACCTCTCACCCCCTCGCCACCATCTAACCCCCTGATCCTGATAAAATAAGCCCCCAGGAGTTACCATCCATAATGGCTGTTCCCCTATCCCAGATGTGCACGGTGACGAGCTATGTCGTTCGGCAGAAGCTCGCCGGCCGCAAGCAATATCCGCTCGTGCTCATGCTCGAGCCTCTGTTCCGCTGCAACCTTGCTTGCGCCGGATGCGGAAAGATTCAATATCCCTCCCACATCCTGAAGAAAGATCTCACTCCGGAAGAATGTTTCCGCGCCGTCGACGAATGCGGCGCCCCCATGGTCTCCATCCCCGGCGGCGAACCGCTTATGCACCCGCAGATCGGAGAGATCATTGCGGGGCTGGTGGCCCGCAAGAAATATATCTATCTCTGCACCAACGCGCTCCTGCTGAAGGAAAAAATCCATCTCTTCAAGCCGAGCAAGTATCTGACGTTCAGCGTTCACCTCGACGGCCAGCGGGAAGAGCATGACCTGGCCGTCTGCCGCGAAGGCGGATACGACATCGCCGTCGAGGCCATCAAAGAGGCGCTCGCCCGCGGGTTCCGCGTCACCACCAACACCACGCTGTTCGACGGCGCCGATCCCAAGTCGGTTCGCGCCTTCTTCGACGACATGATGGAGCTCGGCCTCGAGGGCATGATGCTTTCACCGGGATACTCCTACGATAAGGCTCCGGACCAGAAACATTTCCTCGGCCGCGCCCGCACGCGCCGCATGTTCCGCGCGATCCTGTCGAACCGCAAGAAGAACTGGCGCTTCAATCTCTCGCCGCTCTTTTTGGAATTCCTCATGGGCAAGCGCACCTATCCCTGCACCCCGTGGGGCATGCCCACGTACAACATTTTCGGATGGCAGAAGCCCTGCTACCTGCTCCAGGATGGCTATGCCGAAACGTTCGGCGAACTTCTCGCGACTACGAATTGGAGCAACTACGGCACCGAGTCCGGCAATCCCGCCTGCGCCAATTGCATGGTCCACAGCGGCTACGAAGCGTCCGCCGTGCATGCCACCTTCAGCTCGCTCGGCGGATTGTTGGCCACGGTGAAAGCGACTCTGTTCACGCGCTATCGCGACGAAGAGGCCCTGCGGCTGCTCGACGAACCCGACGCACCGGTGCATCCGCTGGTTCAGATCACCCCGACGAACGAATCCCTGCAGGAAACTCGCGCCTGATCTGAGATCGAAGCCTATGACAGGCAAAGAATCCGGCCACATCGACCACGAAGCAGCGCAAGCCCTCCCGCACACCCCGACCAATCCAGACGCACTTGAACTTGCTCCCGGCACCGTTCACGAGAAACTCGAAGGCTGGATTCCGCAACTCGCCAGCGACGAAGAAATCCGCATCGCGCTCGAAAAAGCTTTTGACTACCGAGGCGACGTCACCATTACTTTCAAGAACGGCACCAAAATCGAAGGCTATCTTTTCGACCGCCGGAGGGCAGCCACGCTGAAGGATTCCATCGTCCGTCTCTTCCCCAGAAACGCCAACGAAAAAATCTCCGTATCCTACGCCGACATCGCCGCCCTCGCCTTCACGGGACGCGACACCGCAGCCGGCAAGAGCTGGGAAGCCTGGATGAAGAAATACGCTCAGAAAAAAGCCGCCGGCGAGACCAACATTGCCCTCCAGCCCGAACCTTTAGACTGATTACCTGTCGTCCTGAGCGAAGCAGGATCGCCCCAAGGACGGTCTTAGGTCGTCGAAGGATCCCGTGCTCTGAACAGGACGAAAGAACCATTCGAGAGTCGGCGACCCGGTCATGCCAGTCAGATCGAAGCTCTCTCCCACGGCACCGGAACTTTCACCGAAGCCATGCCCGCAGCCGTCGCTGCCTGAATTCCCATGTCCGTGTCTTCGAATACCAGGCAATCTTCCGGCGCGACTCCCAGCCTGGCCGCCGCCAGCAAAAACGCTTCCGGATCGGGCTTGCTCTTGACATAATCTCCCGCGCATACCATCGTGTCGAATCGATCGAGCAGGTTCAGCGAAACCAGAGATGCTGTCACCGATTCCTTTGTGCTTCCCGATACCACTGCAAAGGGAATCCGTCCGTGTTCCGCCTCGATGTGCTCCAGGACATCAGGAACCGCCTGGAGTTCGGGCAGCAGATTGAAATAGAGGCGCTCCTTCCGGCTCGACACAGTCTTCACCGGCATGCTCAATCCATGTCTTTCGTTCAGCGTTGAGATAATCTCAGTTACCGGCATTCCGCCCCATGCATAGAAAAGCTTTTCCTCAAATTCACAATTCCATTCTCCGAGCGCCTGCTTCCACGCTTTGTAGTGCAACGGCATCGAGTCGGCAATTGTGCCGTCGCAATCGAACAAATACGCCTTGAAGATACCCTCTGGCAAGCGAAGTTTCATGCAGACCGATGAACACCTTTCTGACGATTCTTTCGCGGATCATGACGTTGGACTTCGCTAAGACCCGAATCTAGCGCTGAGTGGATTTCGCACCCGCCCCAAAACTCAACCCCTCAATCAACTCCTCCACCTCGTCCTCGGTTCCGCCAATCAACGTAAAAGAGATCGCATACCCGCGCGCCAGCATCACCAGCGTCGACTGCAGCATCACTCGCGTACCCACATCCTTCTGGAGATCTCCACGCGCCAGCGTCTTCGTCCCCTGCACGAACTCATAGGGCTCGTTGATCACCTCAAATCCCTGCGCCTTCGCGATCTCCATTACTGGCCCAAAATACTGCGCCGCCTCTGTCAATCCTGGGTACGCCTCGGCACTCTCTGCCGCAATCAGAATTGACGAATTCACATCCTCGCCTCGCGCCGCTGGCGGCCGCGAGAAGGCCGCCAACAAAACCCGTGCAGCGTCCTGGTTCGCATCGCGATTCGCGCCCTCGTTCATCTCTTCGGTTCGCAAAACCCACCCCGCCGGAATTTTGCAGGCAAATCCGAAGCCTGGATTGCGGTACGCTCCATTGCTCACCTATCCCGCGTCCAGCCCTGAACCCGCACCGGACACGGCTTTTCGTGTATGCCTCGCCGAAGAAGAGCTACTGGAAGAATTCGATTGCCCCGGCGCTGGTTGCTGCGCGCGGCCTGCCGGCATCAGCCATAGCATGGCCGTCGCAATAAAAAGGACAGCAGTAAGGCGGGAAGCCATTCCTCCCATGTTACAGGAGCACTTGCAGCAGAATGCTTGCGTCAAGGCAGAGTGCGCCGGGCGGGCTTCCCCGCCGCGGTTTTATAATCTGCAGGATAGAGCACCACACAGCGATCGCGTCCTTCGCCGTCGCTCTCAGTGCGCAGATCGGCTTCGTCGCGCAGTGCAAGATGCACCATCCGCCGCTCCCGCGACGACATGGGGGCAAACTGGAACGGCGTGCCCGTCTGCCGGACTTTCTCGGCGGCTACGCTTGCGGCCATTCGCAGCTCCTGCAAACGCAGCGAGCGCTGGTTCTTGCAATCAAAAGCAAGCTTCTCATGCTCGCCCGAAGGCAGCCGCAAAATCTCGAAGGCGAGCAATTCGAGCGCGCGCAAAAGTTCTCCGCCGCGATCCAACAGCAGCGCGGAATCCGGCCCTGATAAGTCGACAAAAATCTCCGGCGTCTCCCACTCGCTGATCGCCGGAGGGTCCACGACAATGCGGTACTTAAGGTGAAGACCGCCGTGAGTCAGGACAGCATGCAG
>Ga0224545_1000145_pt1 | contig 14291 bp, 7 predicted proteins | sample 714P12024metaG_FD_179906 | JGI IMG/M metagenome (GOLD analysis project Ga0224545, IMG submission 179906) | Peat soil microbial communities from Stordalen Mire, Sweden - 717 P1 20-24 | ecosystem: Environmental > Terrestrial > Soil > Wetlands > Peat | place: Sweden: Norrbotten County, Stordalen... | reverse complement strand
AGCGTGCAAATCACATCCTATAATCTGCATCTCGGCCTCCTTCGGTCCGAGCACTGTTGGGGTGAACACCGAACAGTCTACTCGGGCCGTCGCGAGGCCGACGTCGTTATGACATCAATCAGGACTTGAAATCACGCGGAGCTGATGGAGAAGAGATACGATTCCGTTGCGCTGAATTGCAGGGTGATGCAGCGATATTCCTCACGCGTGCCCAGTTGTCATTTGACGGCGACAATAACCAACGTGAAGTCATCCTGAAAGATTCCGTTACAGAAGCTGACCACCTCTTTCTTAACTGTGGCAAGCAATTCGGCGGCGCTCAGTGCAATATTACGCCGCCCCAGCTCAACCAATCTTTGCTCTCCAAATTCCTGTCCATCCGAATTCATAGCTTCCGTCAGACCATCGGTATAAATCACCAGTCGGTCCCCTGAATCCAACTGAAGTCCTGTATCCTCATAATTTCGGTCCGGAAATATTCCGAGCGGCGCTCCGCCTTCTTTTAATAGAACTGCCTCACCCGATCTATGGAACAGAATGGGCGGCCAGTGACCAGCGCTGGCATAGGTCAGCCTGTTATCGGTCGTATCGATTGTGCAGTAGCAGAAAGTAATGAATTTATCGGGAGCGATGTTACTGGAGATCACCTCATTCAGCTTCCCCACCAGTGTACCTGGTGAGATAGCTTCGGAAACTAAGGCTCGAAAGCTGGCTTGCAGGTTGGCCATCAATAACGCGGCGCTAATCCCTTTTCCGGCCACATCACCGATGCAGACCCCGATCCTTCTCTCGTTGAACCTCAGCACATCAAAATAATCTCCGCCGACGACGCTTGCAGGCGCCCACGTTCCCGCCACTTCCAGTCCTCTCACCTGAGGAATCTTCTTGGGTAAAAGTCCTTCCTGAATCTCCCGCGCCTTGTTTAGTTCTTGTTCTTGCCGTTGCGATCGAGTATTTCCAATATCGACAGTGCGTTGTAGTTCGAGATTCTTGCGTTCAAGACTCCCTCGCGTCTCTTCATACAAATGGCGGACACTCCCCACGATCAAAATAAGGATTATGACAAGTTTACCGGGTCCCCATATTTGGTCGAAAAACGCGCCAAAGGGAGCTCGATACACTGCCGTAGCGATAGCCGCGGTCAACAACACGCTGGAAACCGCCGTGAGGAACAACAATAACAAGTATGAGGCCCAGTCAAAGGGAAAGCGGAGTCGCGAACTCCATGGAGTGAGACGATTCATAATCACTGTCGTGAAATTTCCGATGAGGAGAGAGTAAAGAACTATGGCAACCAAGCCGGTGCCCTGACCGCGTACATTCGTGGCCCAAAGAATCGCAAATACAGCGAGTCCAACCAATAACAACCGAAACTGTCTCGTGAAAAACGCGCGGACTCCACCGGAACGGAACAATAGCCTCGCGGTAGGTGACGGCATCAGTCTTTCGGCAAGCGTGGCTGCCTAGTGGTAGGACTCACCGGTGCATGTTAGGCGGTGCTCAAATGTAAGTCAACGCGCAAGCCAGAAAGTTGGCATGAAGGCGGAACCCGGTCAAGTCCTGATAAGTCGGATTACCGGACAAGTGGTTTTTCACGATTCGCGCTGTGTTCCGAAAACCCCCTCAATTCTTACAATGTAAATAGAGTTCTAGATGCTTCGAGGATAACTGCGCTACGTGCGCAGGGCGTCGGCTGGCGAGCCATTGCGAAGCAGATGGGAGTTGGGGTCGGAACTCTCTATCGCGGAGCATCAGGGCATTCCAAAATTCGGGAAAAGGTTTTTGGAACGCAATAAACGTCGGCGCTGGCCACCCTCCAGGTTAAAAATTAGCTAGTTACCTCTGAAACCGGAAAGGCGAAATTCGACCGTCCGAATTGCCGCGCCACTTACGAGTGAAAGTACACCAACTATCAAGAATAATTGCGAAGGGCGGCCGACTCGCAAGATGCTAGGTCCGTCCCTTTAGTGGACAAAAGTCTCTTTGATGCCCATCTGAAGTAAATCGGCAAATTGTGCGGCGGCCACCGGACGGCTGAAGAGGTAGCCTTGCCCTTCCGTACAATGTTGGGTCTGAAGATATACCTTCTGCTCTTGCGTTTCGATGCCCTCGGCAACCACACGGTGCTTGAGGCTCTTTCCCATGTTAATTATGGCGCTCACGATCGGAGTGTCATCGGAATCGCCAGTGATCCGTCTGACAAAGGACTGGTCAATTTTCAGGACATCAATGGGAAACTGCCGAAGATAGCTCAGGCTGGAATAGCCGGTGCCGAAGTCATCCACCGCTAGGCGCACCCCCATCATTTTGAGCTCTTGAAGAACAGAGGCCGCAGACTCGACATCCTTCATAAGAACGCCTTCGGTGAGCTCAAGCTCGAGATATCGCGCTTCCAAGCCAGTTTCCGACAGTATCGTCCGGACACCTTCGACAAAACCTTTTTCGCGGAACTCGATGGCGGAAACGTTCACGGCAATAGGCAATGGCGGCAGTCCCGCGTCCTGCCAAGCGCGCGTTTGCCTGCATGCTTCGCGCAGCACCCAACGGCCGATCTGGACAATCAGGCCGCAATCTTCGGCAATGGGTACGAACTGGGAAGGAGGGACGAGTCCTCGACCTGGCTGCTGCCAGCGTATTAGCGCCTCGACTCCTGTGATCTCATCGGTGTCGAGATTTACCTTCGGCTGATAATGCAACAAGAACTCTTTTCGCTCCAGAGCGCGGCGCAGTTCACCCTCGAGAGATTGCCGCTCCACGGCCTTTCGGTTCATTTCCATCTTGAAGAACTGGAAATTGCTGCGGCCGCGGTCTTTTGCGTGGTACATCGCTGTGTCCGCGTTTTTGATTAGCGTTTCGGCATCTTCTCCGTCTTCTGGGTACACGCTGATACCGATGCTGCCATCGATATGCAGACTCCGCCCCCCGATGGAGTGGGGTGGGTTGAGCGAAAGAAGTATTTTCCTTGCGCAGGTGGCCGCGTCTTCTGCATGTGTGATCTCCGGAAGAAGAATAGCGAATTCATCTCCACCCTGGCGGCTGACGGTATCCGAACCGCGCACGCAAGACAATAGTCGTTTTGAAACGGATTGAAGGAGCTCGTCGCCGGCGGCATGGCCCAGCGAATCATTGACGTATTTGAAACGATCCAAATCCAGAAAGATCACGGCAATCGGTCTGTTCTGGCGACGAGCCAAGGCAATCGACTGAGTGATCCGGTCGTTGAACAACAGGCGATTGGGCAGATTTGTGACAGCATCGTGGTGCGCGGAGTGCGTCATTTCAAGCGACATGGCCCGCGCTGCGCTCACGTCGTGAAAAACGATCACAGCTCCGATCACGCGGCCTGCCCGGTCATGGATCGGCGCGGCGGAATCTTCAATGGCGGATTCAAATCCGTCGCGACGGATGAGAACGCAATTCGCGGTGAGTCCGACCGTTTTGTTTTGTTCGACGGCCATCTCCATGGGATCGCGAGCGGTCTGGTGCGTGCCGCCGTCAATAATTCGGAAGACTTCGGCCAGCGGTTTGCCAGTGGCTTCTTCACGGAGCCACCCGGTCATCTTTTCTGCAACGATATTCAGATACGTGATATTCCCGGAAATATTGGTACATAGAACGGCGTCACCAATCGAGTTGAGGGTGACGAGGGCGCGCTCTTTTTCCACATACAAAGCATCCTCAACCACCTTGCGTTCGATTGCGTTTCTCAACGCGCGAGGCAGCGAATAGCTATTGAGGTGGCCCGGAAGGAGATAATCCTGCGCTCCGCGACCTACGGCTTCTTTCGCCAGCGCTTCGGGCGCATTTCCACCGAGGATCAGAATGGGGACGTCAGGCGCGGCGGCGAACAGCTTGTCGAACGTCTCGATACCATGACTGTCTGGCAGGGACAACTCGAGCAAGACAGCGTCAATTCCTCTCTTGCTCAAGCGCGCAAGACCCTGGGAAAGCTGGCGAACCCATTCCACCTCGAACGATCCACAGCCTACCGCGGCGAGCGCCAAGCGAATCTGATCGGCAGCGGCCGGATCATTTTCAATTAAAAGTATTCTGGGGGACAGTACAGCTGTATTCATTACGACCCTCGATCTATGTCATCAGCATCCCTTGAGTTTGTGCCAGCAGGCAGAGTTAAGAGTGTGCAAAACAGCACACAGGACAATCATGTGTCGCCTTGAATAACCATGAAAACCCGGAAGTAGGCGAGGGAGAGTGTTCCCAATCGTCCCGGTGGCTACACTCTTCGACCCTCCTAGAAGTGAACATAAGATTTAAAGTAGCACTTCACTTGTCCGGTAAGCGCGCTAACCAGGCCGACCAGTCTCGCAGTCTGCGGTCAACGAGCTCTGCGGTGCACCGCCTGTAGCGGGTGCACCACCAATGTCAATCGTGTCCAGCAACTGACGAGGAGAACAAGGTTCAGTAAGGAAGCCACGCAATTAGATTGAGTGCGTGATTCACCTGCTGTTTGGACTTATCATTGACGCAGAAGCCGCTGGGACTCGCAAGACGTTTTCGAACAGGAGCACGGCAATGGCAGACAGAAAACAACTACTTGAAAAGCAAATAGAGAAGCCAGTCGAGAAAGAGTCCGCGTCTTCGGGTGTGAAAGCAAGCTGGGAAATCGGCATACGCTCCGATCTGCTGCGAGACTTCGAAGTCACGGGATTCAAGCAGGCCGCTAGAAAGCCAGGGGCTGAACCGCCGGCGCGATGAATTTTAACTGAGCGGAAAGCTGAGGACGCTGAAACAAGCGGGTCAGTTTCCGATTACCGCGTGAATCAGGCACTAGCCGAATGCCGCTTCTGTTGTCCTGCCGGATCGAAACTCTAGCCAAGCTTATGAAGCTGCATTAATCGAAATCGGCCAATCTGTTTTCCTGTAGTGACGCCCGCATTCTCAGCTCGGCAACAATCTTCATCGCCAATGCAATGTTACACCAGACAAATTGGACATTCGCGGCTGACCCTATTTCGATATGATGTAAAACGCCAGAGGGAGAAAATCATTCCATGCATAGGTCATCGCGAGTGGTTCTGCGTCTTTTGATCGAATTGTTGTTGGTAATGGCAGCTTTCCCTTATCTACATCCTGTTTTATTAGCGCAGCAGTTTCCCCCGAACCTTTATTCCGGGCTGCACTGGCGATTGATTGGACCGTTCCGCGGTGGCCGCTCGAATGCTGTTGCCGGCGCACCAGGGCAGCCAAACACTTTCTATTTCGGTTCAGTCGGTGGCGGCGTATGGAAATCTGAAAATTCGGGCCGCACGTGGATTCCAATTTTCGACTCCCAGCCCGTACCATCGATCGGCGCAATTGCCGTCGCTCCGTCAAATCCGAACGTACTTTATGTTGGAACAGGCGAGTCCGACATGCGCTCGCAGATCTCGTTCGGCAACGGACTGTATAAATCGATCGACGCAGGTAAGACATGGGCTCACATTGGTCTTGAGAATGCGCGGCAGATTGGCCGCATCCTGGTCGACCCGCACAATCCGGACATCGTCTTTGTTGCAGCACTCGGTCACGCTTATGGCGCAAACCCCGAGCGCGGTGTGTATCGTTCCACTGACGGCGGCGCGGTTTGGCAAAAAGTTCTGTATAAGGGCGACAACGTCGGAGCGATTGACCTCGCATTCGACCCGCAAAATTCGCGCACGATTTATGCCACGCTTTGGAGCACGCGACGCCCCCCGTGGAGTATTTATCCGCCGTCTTACGGTCCCGGCAGCGGAATATTTAAATCCACCGACGGTGGAAACACCTGGCAGCAGCTCACCCAGGGACTGCCCACCGAACGCGTAGGCCGCATCGGAATCGCCGTTGCTCCTACAAACTCGAATTTGATTTACGCGATTATTGACGCCAAAGTCGGCGGCATCTATCGGTCGGACGATGCCGGCGCTTCCTGGCACAAAATGTCGGACGAGAAACGCATCTGGGGGCGCGGGTGGTATTTCTGCAATGTCGCCGTAGATCCGAGAAATCCCGAAACGGTGTACGTCTCAAACACTTCGCTTTATCGTTCCACTGACGGCGGCAAGAATTGGACGTCCATCAGGGGCGCGCCGGGTGGCGATGATTATCACCAGCTCTGGATTTATCCCGACGACCCGAAACGCATGATCCTTGCCAGCGATCAGGGCACTATCGTCACGGAAGACGGCGCAGTTACTTGGAGCTCGTGGTACAACCAGCCGACCGCGCAGCTCTACCACGTCTCGGCCGACTATCGTTTTCCGTACTGGGCCACCGGCGCCCAGCAGGACAGCGGTGCTGTGGGCGTTCCGGCGCGCAGCGGTCACACCGAAATTTCGATGCATGATTGGACCGGGATCTGCGCGGGCGACGAGGCCGGTTACACCGCTCCCGATCCCCTGCACCCCGAAATACTCTTCGGTGACAATGTGACCAAATGCAATGTGATCACCGGTGAACTCCGCAACGTTTCGCCGGAGCTGAGCCGCAAAGGGCCATTCCGTAGAACCTGGACTCTTCCGCTCGTCTTTTCCGAGGCCGATCCTCATGCTCTGTATTTCAGCGATCAGTTTTTGTTCAAGACCTTGGACGGCGGAGATAACTGGGCTCAGATTAGCCCCGATTTGACGCGCGAAGATCCTGGCGTACCATCTAACCTCGATGAGGCAACTGCCGCCGACGCACCTTCCAGCAAGCGCCGCGGCGTTATCTACACGATTGCGCCTTCGCCGATTCCTGCTAACCCGGACTTGATCTGGATCGGCACCGACGACGGCTACATCCAGAAGACAATTGACGGCGGAAAATCGTGGCAGAACGTCACGCCTCCTGAGCTCACCCCGTGGAGCAAGATCGTGATGATGCAAGCATCGCATTTCGATCCCGACGAGGCCTACGCTGCGGTAGACCGCCATCGTCTGGAAGACAACGACCCTTATATTTACCGCACGCGCGACGCCGGTAAAACCTGGCAGCGCATTAGCAATGGCTTGCCCGCAGGGGTCTATATGCAGACCGTAAAGGAAGATTCAAAGCACAAAGGGCTGCTGTTTGCCGGTACCGAACTTGGCGTTTACGTTTCATTCAACGATGGCGACGAATGGCAATCGTTGCAGCTCAATCTGCCACCGGTCTCGATGCGCGACCTTGCAATTCACGGAGACGACTTGATTGTTGCCACGCATGGTCGCGGCTTCTGGGTCCTGGACGACATCACGCCGTTGCGCCAAATCACTGACAAACTCGCGCAGTCCGAAGCCTACCTTTTCCGGCCGGCCGATGCCATTCGCATGCACCCGGGCACAGACTACGCTTCGCCCATGCCGCACGACGAAGCGCTCGCCGACAATCCGCCGGTCGGTGCAATGATCGACTATTTTTTGAAATCGGATGCATCAGGTCCATTGCTGATCGAAATTCTCGATGCCAAAGGTCAACTCGTTCGCCGGTATTCGAGCGAAGAAAAAGCTCCGCCTGTGAAACCTGAAACCCTCGAGTTCCCCGCAGACTGGAGACCTGCGCCCCAGCCGCCTTCGGCCTCTGCTGGTATGCACCGCTGGATTTGGGACCTTCACTACACGGCGGTTCCAGGCAGCACACTGCTCGTCGGTGATGAATTTGTTATCGCTCCACGCGGAGTGACCGCGCTGCCCGGCACCTACACCGTAAAATTGACCGTCGCCGGCCGGAGCTACTCGCAGCCGCTGACAGTCAAGCTGGACCCGCGCATACAGACTTCCCCCGCGGAATTGCTGAAGCAGTTCGATGCCGCCACCAAAGTGTCGTGCCGGCAAGCTGAAATCATCGAAGCGCAGCGCAACGTGCAGCAGGTGCTCTCGCAAGCGCGCCAGCTTCGCTCGCAAATTCAAAATAATGCCGCGCTCGCCTCGGACCTCGATGCGCTCATTCAGAAAGCGGAAGACGTCGCCGGAACTCCGCCGGCTCCCTTCGGCCTCCTTCCCTCGAAACCGCCGAAGGAGCAGCCGGACTTATCTTCGCTGATTGCAAAGTTCGCGCAAATTTTCTCCGCGGTAAACAACGGCGACTCAGCGCCGACAAGCGAGGCCATGCAGGCATTCGCCGCAGCCCAGGTGATCTTCGCTGACATAATGGCGAAATGGATTGCCCTCACCACGAAAGATCTGCCGGCGATGAACACCCGACTGAAACAGTCCGGTCTCGCCCCCATTGTGCTTGGTCCTCAAAGGTCCACTCCGGCGAGTCAACCGCGTGAATTGGAAACTAATTGAATAAGTCAGCCCATGGCTTTACTGGCGATGGATTGCGCGCGAAGCTTCGTGAGTGTACGTTGGCGCCGCGAATCGCGGGATTGAGCCCGGGAACGTCACCACCGCCGGTGAGTATGCCGATGACGCCTTTCTTCGTGTTTACGCTTGCCATGAATCTGTGACTCGCAGAATGTGGAACCGGAAATTATCCTCCGACGGCAAGATTTTAGGAAGCTTGGCCACAAAGATATGAATCATGGTCGAAGCCTCAACCGGAAAAGCGGGCATTCCTTTATATTGCGTCGGGGTCGTGTAAGGCCTGACAAGTCGGATTACCGGACATATCTTTCCTAATACTCAAAATGTCAGGTTAGCGCGTTATACGCCCAATTGAATAGTCGACCAGTGCTTGCTAAGTTTCCCGATCCGCGTTGCTACGGAGACCTTAACTCTAGGATCATCGTCACCGGACTCCGTGTACACCCGCCGATCCACCAAAAGCCGATGAGTTTTACCCCAATCGCAAGTGGCCGAGCAACGCTCCCGTCCCTCCATGATACCGCCGAGGAGCTTTCCGCCCAAATCCTTCAGCCTCACTCTTTTTTTAAGCGATCGAGAAGGGCGGGTGACGATTGATTTAGCAATTCGAGGAAGACTCCGTTCGTCCAACCAAACCCAATCACATTCTGACTGTAACCCTTCACGATGCGAGTTTCCGAAGTGCGTTTGACGACGTTATACTTCTCACGAATGTATCTATCGGTCACAAAGTCCGCGATCACCATGCTCAGGAAATTATATGTGACGCGGTCGGCGTCTGCGGCAAAACCATAGCGGCGTATTCCTTCGACCGCGAGCAGTTGAATGGGAGCCCAACCATACGGGTAATCCCATTGTGCCTGCGATTCCACGCGGCTCATAGCGAGACCTCCGGGCTGTTCGAACATCGGGAGATTCTTGACGACCGCCTGAGCTTGCTCTTTTGACGCCAGTCCCGCCCAAAGCGGGTAGAAGGTAGTGGCGTACTCGTACGACGAAAGAGTATGAGTCATGAAGTTGTAGTCGAAGTAGAGACCCCGTTTTGCGTCCCAAAGATATTTCTGAACTCGCTGCTGCCGATCGATGGCTTTGTTTTTCCAAGCTTCTGCGTCCTCTTGCCGGCCCAGGAGGGAGCTCATGCGTTCCAGGTCCTTTTCGGTCTTGAAGAGCAGACTGTTTAGGCAGACAGGGGCGAAATGATGGGTCTCAGCGCTGAACGGGCCAAAACGAAACGAAACATCAAATCCGGATTCGCGCATACTGCGATCGCCCTTGTAGAAGTCGGCAGATAGCGTGACCTGGTCTCCCGGCAAACCAGTAGTCTCTTGAGGATCCTTCGATTGTTGATCGCGGGTGAACACTGGGAACAGCGAACCCATGAGAGATTGGACCGGATGTTCTTTGTCCACAAGAACCAGATGAGGATCTTTGGTTCCGTGAAGAAGCATGAAGAATTGTGCGGCGCCACGGTAGTAGTCACTCGGATCGCCGATAATTTCAGGAACAGGCCCCTCCCCATGATCGAAATAACGAGAGAGACCGGTGTCTCCGGCCAAATGAGGCGGGTGAGTCCACTGCTTGTAGTCAGTTACTGCGAATTCATAGGCTTTCTCGAGCCATGCGTCGTCTTTCGCGTGTGAGGACACTTCTGCATCGTAGACCGCGAGAATCATAGAAGTAAGGAACGGAGGCTGGGAGCGGGTGAGATAGTAGGTGCGGTTCGCGTTCAGGATCGAACCGTAATGTTGAATTTCGAAAAAAAAGTTTTCGACCATTCCTCTCGCAAGATCCGCACGATTCGCCTTGAGAAGGCCGAGAATAATGAAATAGCTGTCCCAACCGTACATCTCATTAAACTGGCCGCCCGGCACGACGTACGGGTGAGGAAGATATAACAGCCCTCCCGCGTGAATTTTGCTTAGATGCACATCATCGGGGCTCGTGATGATCTCGGGCAAGCGCTCGACATGGACCCTGCAATTCTCCGTAAGATCCTGAAAATTTGGCAAGTCTTTGAAATCCGCCGGGAAATATAGGAACGGTTCGTCATTTGTTTTCTGATCCTCATAAGTCTTGCATTGGTCAAGAGAGCGGGTGAGATGATCCCAGCTCACTGAAATGTACTGCAGGACGTCGTCGAGATGTTGAGAACGGTTTTCCATGGTAACGGTGCGTAAGACGGAATCAGTATATGATGCTTCGAGCAAAGGCCCCGGGGCGAGGAGGATCGCGAGCGCCAGGGAAAGCCACCCGCATCCCAGGTATGTAAGGGCACAACGCGGATTCAGCGCGCGAGACATCTTAGCCTTCAGGTGAAGATTGTTGTTGCGTGAGACTCGTGAGACAGAAGCAAGGATATAACGACTCAGCCTGGAAGAGAATCAGGTGAACGGTGGATTCGGTTTAAGCATCGACCGGCGGAATTATTAGAGCCGCGTTCCCAGGAGACTCTACCGAGCCTTGCGCACAACTCCGCTGTTTATCCGTTGTCGGATTAAGTACTGTATCGTGAATGATAAGAATGGCAGCCGACGGCAACATTCTTGCTGCTTGCGTAGCGGATAGATGTGCCCGATTGGCAGTTGGTACGCAATTTCGATGCAGGCCGATGATTTCAGATTGTTGAGTTGAGGCAGAATTGGCATGAGACTAAGTATACGACTGATTTTGTTCCTGGTTGCGGGCATCACCATCGTTACGTTCATTGTGTCTAAGTACGAAGTTCGCTCGGAGAAGCGCGGGATGCGAGCGGACCTGGTGCGGCGAGCCGAAATTCTTTCAGAGAGCCTGCAGGAAATCGTGGAACCGGCTCTGGAGAAGGGTTCACGCGAACAACTACGCCACATCGTAGAGCGGTTTGGAAATCGGGAGCAGCTTGCGGGGGTGGTGGTTTACAACAAGAGCGGCGAAGTTCTTGCGGAAAGTTCTAATCTACCAAGTCGATTCGCCCCCCCTCCTGTTCCCTTGGATCGGGTGACTGCGAGCGACACCGGGCTGAGCGAATTCCTAAACCTTGGTTCCGAGCCGATGCATGTGTATTACACACCTCTGCATGATGGGACGTCTTTGACTGGCGTCCTCGCTATTTTTCACGATGTCGGCTACATCGAAGCTCAGAGCGCGCGTATGTGGCGGGCGACTTTGTGGCATGTGATCGTTGAGGTCCTGCTGATCGTTCTGATCACCGTACTGATAATCCGATGGACAATCCTTCTCCCGATTTCGCGAACGGCCCAATGGATGAAGGATATGCGTCGGGGCCGAGTGACGCCGAGTCCCCCGGCTCCGAACGAAAAGTTTCTCGCCCCGTTCACGAGCGAGGTGATGAATCTGACTCGAAGCCTTGCTGACGCCCGGTCCGCCGCGGAAGAAGAGGCTCGCCTGCGCGAGTCTGGCGAGTCGGTCTGGACGGCAGAGCGATTGCGGGTGAGCATTCAGGGTAAGGCTCACCACGGCTCGCTTTTTGTGGTGTCGAATCGCGAGCCATACATGCAGGTGTACAAAGGAAAGACAATCGAGACCCTAGTCCCGGCAAGCGGACTGGTGACGGCACTGGAACCGATTCTTCGCGCTTGCGACGGAATCTGGATTGCGTCGGGATCTGGCGACGCCGACCGAGAAGTGGTGGACGAACAGGATCACATTCGCGTGCCTCCGGACAAGCCGGAGTACACGCTACGTCGTGTGTGGCTGTCGAAGGAGGTGGAACAGGGCCACTATTACGGGTTTTCGAACGAAGGATTGTGGCCGTTGTGCCATATCGCACATACCCGGCCAATTTTTCGCGCTTCGGACTGGCAAAGTTACCAGACTGCGAACCGAGAATTTGCCGATGCAGTACTTCAAGAGATGGAGGGGGTCGATCGGCCGCTGGTGCTCGTGCAGGATTACCATTTTGCCTTGCTTCCGCGGATGATCAAAGAGGCACGGCCGGATGCTCGAGTCGCAATTTTCTGGCACATCCCATGGCCCAATTCGGAAGCGTTCGGCATCTGTCCTTGGCAACGGGAACTTCTTAGCGGCCTTCTGGGCGCGGACTTGATCGGATTCCAGATTCAAGCGCACTGCGATAACTTCCTCGAAACGGTTGATGCCACATTGGAATCTCGGATCGAATGGGAACGATTTGCGGTGACGCGCACCGGACATACTACATTTGTGCGTCCGTTTCCCATCAGCGTGGACTTTCACGAATCACAGCGAGGCCCTGATTCGCGAGTGTCGCCCTACGTGCTGCGCTGTGATCTACTGAAAAAGCTGGGGATAAAGGCGAATTTTCTCGGCGTGGGCGTGGATCGCGTGGACTACACGAAAGGATTGCTCGAACGGCTGCGAGGTGTGGAGCGGTTCCTTGAGAAGTGGCCGGCGAATCGCGAAAAATTCACATTCGTACAGATCGGCGCGCCGAGCCGCACGGAGATCCAGCGGTATCACGATTTCTTGCAGGAATTGGAAGCGGAAGCGGCGCGGATCAATGCCCGATGGCAGACGGCGGAATGGAAGCCGATTGTGTTGCTGACACGCCATCACAGCCATGAAGAAATTCTCCCGTATTACAGGGCGGCTGACCTCTGCATGGTGACGTCTCTTCATGATGGAATGAACCTGGTGGCGAAAGAATTCATTGCCGCGCGAGAGGACGAAGAAGGAGCGCTGATCCTAAGCCAGTTTACCGGGGCGGCCCGTGAATTACGCGACGCCGTAATCGTGAATCCGTACGACGTGGAACAACTAGCGGAAGCAATACGTTTGGCGCTGGAAATGGACACGGAAGAACGGCAAGCGCGAATGAGGCTGCTCCGGAACATCGTGAAGCACCACAACGTATATGAATGGGCGGGCAACCTAATTGCGGAACTCTCTGAAATCCGAATTGAGGAAGTCGAGCCAGAGCTCGGTCACTCTCGATGAACGGCGCTCGAAGGGCAGCGAAGCAAACGTTAGAGACCAGGCAAGAAGATGAAGGGGCGATCGACCATCCGCGCGCCCATACGATTTCGGGTCCGGCGAAAACCAATCTTTCTTCCCGTTCGCCACGCTATTTGTTCCGCGCATGGGGCGAAATCAAGGAACGGATCTGCAACGCGGAGATTTGTACGTTGCTGTTGGATTTTGATGGGACGTTAGTGAAGATACGGCGACGGCCATGGGAAGTGCGCGTACCACGACGAACGAAGTTAATACTCGATCGTCTCGCGCGACATCCGAAATTGTTCGTCGCGATCGTAAGCGGCCGGCGCCGCCAAGACCTTCAAACGCGGATTGGGGTTGAGGCGCTGCATTTCATTGGGCTTCATGGAGCGGAAGTAGAAGGAAGAAAAGCGAAGATCAGCAAAGATTCGAGGAAGATTCTCGGGCTAGCCAAGCGGAGAGCGCGAAAGCAGATCGCCTCGATGCGAGGCATGCGAATCGAAGACAAAGGTCTGAGCTTCGCAGTGCATTACCGGGGAGCGAAGGCATCCGTCGCCCACGCAGCAAAATCCCGCTTGCTGGAAGTAGTTGCGCCGCTGCATCGCTACCTGAAAGTTTTCGAAGGGGCGATGGTGTGGGAAGTTTTGCCCAACGAGGTCCAAGGGAAGGGTGCGGCTGCCCGGGAATTGCTGAGCGAATTCCCGAAGGGTACCCCTGCGATTTACATTGGTGATGACAGAACGGATGAATCCGCTTTCTGCACGCTAAACGGTCAGACCACGATACGAGTGGGAAAGACGCAAGAAAGCAATGCGAAGTATTACCTGCGAAATACCAGCGAGGTGATTCATTTTCTTTTGCGGCTCGAAGCAGAATTACTGGAGCCGCAAACCAAGTGCGACAGAAGCGTCTGAAATAGTCCTACAGCAAAACTCCGAGTACGTGAGCTGTTGACAAATCCCCATATCACCCAGCATCCGACCTGCAAACGGTAGGCTAACTCCTGGTAAGTTCTATAAAAGTAAGTCAAGAAAAAACACTTAACCTGTGGCCGGAAGTTTTCTTGCCTTCCAGCCCGCCCTGTTGAGCAGGATTGTTCTGGCCTTCCATTCCGTGAGTTCGGGACGCTACGCA
>Ga0224545_1000144_pt1 | contig 14300 bp, 12 predicted proteins | sample 714P12024metaG_FD_179906 | JGI IMG/M metagenome (GOLD analysis project Ga0224545, IMG submission 179906) | Peat soil microbial communities from Stordalen Mire, Sweden - 717 P1 20-24 | ecosystem: Environmental > Terrestrial > Soil > Wetlands > Peat | place: Sweden: Norrbotten County, Stordalen... | reverse complement strand
CATTTCAAGAACGCCGAGCGGCGTGTCCGCGCGGACTTCAACGTCAGCTGCCCACTGATAAATCCGACGCGCTGGTGCCATAGCGAAACAATGTGCTGAACCGCTTCTACGATTCCCTTGGAATAATCGACACTGATGTTGCTGATCAGCGGTTTCAGCTTCCCGACATCCAGAAACACGATGGGTAGCCGGCGATGCGAAAGCTCATCCAGCAGATGGCGGTCAATTTCCGACGTCATGATGGCAACGCCATCCAATTTGCGCTCAATCATTCGGCGCACACACCCGCTCATACGCTCGGAGTCGTAATCTGTATTGGCGACGATCACTTCGTAGCCGCGATGGATGGCAGCAAACTCAAAACTCTTCACCAACTCCGGAAAGAACGGGTTGACGATATCCGAGATGATCAAACCGAACATCTGGCTGCGTCCGGAAACCAGGGCTCGCGCCTGCGTGTTGGGATAATAGCCCAGCTCGCGGATGGCACGCCGCACCTTCTCGGCCGTCCGCGGCCGTACCAAGTCGCTTTGGTTGATGGTCCGTGAAACCGTGGCGGTCGATAGTCGGGCGCGGGCGGCGACTTCCTTAATGTTCATGATGGCCCAGATTACCACCCCGAACGCGGAAAACTATATTTCGGTTGTCAGTCCATTTGTAATCGATTACAATTCCGCTGCCCTTGGGGGGGGCAAGCTGCCTCTGCAACGTATTTCTCGTCAACCAACCGCGATGAATTTCCAGGGCGAGCGCCGAACTGTCATCACCACACACGGCTATCCGGGGCTGACCGCGATCGGTCTCGACAACGGGCAGGTCCGCGCCACGGTGTGGCCGGACCTGGGCGGGAAGATGTCGTCTCTGGTTCGCCGCGAGTTTTTGCGGCAACCATCAAGTCCCCCGGCAAACGCTACCGATTATGGCGCGCCTTTTGCGGATTACGATGCCAGCGGATTCGACGAGTGCTTTCCCACCATTGCCGCATGCGAATACGCAGGCGAATATTTCAACGGTCTCGCGCTGCCCGATCACGGCGAGCTTTGGTCGTCCCGTTGGCGCTACGAGATACACGGGGAAGAGTTATGGTTGGCAACGGAAGGGCGCCGTTTACCCTACATATTCCGCAAGCGAATCCGCCTGGAGGATGCAGCGCTCATTTTGCACTATCAATTAGAAAGCGTGACCGACGCCCCATTTCATTATCTTTGGTCCGCTCAGCCACTGCTGAAAATTGAACCCGGCTGCCGGATCGTACTGCCACGAGATGTCACGGAAGTGCTGGTCGAATCCTCCAGGAATCACCGACTGGGAGAGCCCGGGGATAGCTGCCGATGGCCGCGGACTCGCTTCGTCGAGGCCGCTGAACCCGACTTGCGTATTCTAGGCAAAGGCTCGCGGCAAATTGCCGCCAAACATTTTACGCCGCGGCTTTCCGAAGGGGCTTGTGCGATGTACTATCCAGAGTCGTGTGAATCCATTTCCTTTCACTTCAATCCCACGATCGTGCCCTACCTGGGCATCTGGATTTGTGAGGGGCGCTGGCCGACTCCAGGAGACGGCAACCACACGGCTGCATTGGAACCATGCACCAGCCGCGCGGATTCGCTGGCCGAGGCTGTGGGGTGCTGCGAGTGCGCTCAAATCCACCCCGGCGAATGGAAGTGTTGGGAACTCCGGATTCAGCTACAGTCCGGATTGCCGGAGAATCTTGTGGATAGGATTGCAGCGTGAATCTTACCGCCGTCGACTGGCTGCTCATGGCGGTGTATTTCGCCTTTGTGCTGGGCATTGGCGTTGTACTAAAGCGTTATGTGAAGAGCAGTTCGGATTTCTTTCTGGCTGGCCGCGCGCTTCCGGCGTGGATTTGCGGCCTGGCTTTTCTTTCCGCGAACCTGGGTGCGCAGGAAGTAATCGGCATGGCCGCGTCCGGGGCCAAGTACGGGATCGCCACCAGCCACTTTTATTGGATCGGCGCTATTCCCGCCATGGTGTTCGTGGGCGTGTTCATGATGCCGTTCTACTACGGCTCACACGCGCGATCTGTGCCCGAGTACTTGCGCCTGCGCTTCGACGAGAAAACCCGTGGACTGAACGCGATCTCTTTCGCCGTGATGACCGTTTTCTCTTCCGGCATCTCGATGTATGCGATGGCGAAGCTGATTGAAGTGATGCACATTCTGGATGGCCCGTTCGCGGCGCTCGGCGTTTCCACCGCCTGGACTTTTCATGTAAGCATCACCATTTCCGCGTTGATTGTTCTGGGATACATTCTGCTGGGAGGCCTCACCAGCGCAATCTACAACGAAGTGCTGCAATTTTTTTTGATCGTCGCCGGTTTCCTTCCGCTGGTTTTCCTTGGACTTAAGAACGTTGGCGGCTGGAGCGGTTTGAAACGGCAACTGCCCACCGCCTTCACTCATTCGTGGCACGGCATGTCCAGCGCCCATACGAATCCCTTCGGAGTGGATGCATTTGCCCTCGTCATGGGGCTGGGCTTTGTGCTCTCGTTCGGCTACTGGTGTACGGATTTTCTCGTCATTCAGCGCGCCATGGCCGCGGATTCCATGGGAGCGGCGCGCCGCACTCCACTGATCGCGGCGCTGGCGAAAATGCTGTTCCCGTTTCTGGTGATTCTGCCGGGGATGATCGCCATCGCTTTACCCAATCCGGCTGCGATCCCAGCGAGCACTGGACACATGCAGGCGCTGAATCAGGCTGGTAAGGGATTGATCCCCGCTAAAGTGGATGAGGCTACTGGCGCTGCGAAACTGGATTCGAACGGCAAGCCCATCCTCGACTACGATCTGGCCATCCCGAACATGCTGATCCATTACTTTCCCACGGGAATCCTCGGCCTTGGGCTGACCGCGCTTCTGGCGAGCTTTATGTCGGGCATGGCGGGCAATGTGACGGCGTTCAACACGGTGTGGACTTACGACATCTATCAGTCCTACATCCGCCCGGATGCGAGCGATGCGCACTATCTCTGGATGGGCCATGTAGCGACCGTGTTCGGCGTCGCATTGTCGGTGGCTGCGGCCTATGCGGCGTCGCGCTTCAACAACATCATGGATTTCCTTCAGCTCGTATTCGCCTTCGTGAACGCGCCGCTGTTTGCCACGTTCCTGCTGGGCATGTTCTGGAAGCGTACGACCGGACACGGCGCCTTCTTCGGCTTGCTTTCCGGCACCGCCGCGGCTGCGGTTCATCAAGGACTTACCTTACCGCTGGGCGCCAGCGCCGGAATCAAAGGTGGGTGGTTGGGCCTGCTTCACACCTATCCCAGCGAGATGGCGCAAAATTTCTGGACGGCAATCTGGGCCTGGTCCGTGTGCTTCGCAGTGACCATACTGATCAGCCTGTGCACCCGGGCGCGCGAGGAGAAAGAGTTGGTCGGTTTGGTTTATTCCTTAACCGACAAGCCGAGCGAGGAGTCGGTTGCTTGGTATATGCGTCCCGCCGTGCTGGGCGCAATTGTCATCGCGATTGTGGTGGCGCTGAACGTTATTTTCTGGTAATCGAGTTGCTCTATGGGCTTGGATATCCGGACGCCGATCGGCCTTATGTTTTCCGTGTTCGGCATCATTCTGACCATTTACGGTTTCGTGAGCGACCGCGGCATTTATGTTCGCTCGCTTGGTATTAATATCAACCTGGTTTGGGGGCTGGCCTTGCTTGCGTTCGGAGCCGTTATGCTCTTGCTCGGAATGCGCCGGCATCCGCGATAATTGGCCGATCATGCTAGTGAACGAGGAAAGAAGAAAGAAACCGTGAAGGTTCTGGTAACAGGTGGTGCGGGCTACATTGGCAGCGTAGTTTGCGCTCAGTTGATTGCCGCCGGGCACGACGTGGTTGTCTACGACGACCTGAGTAAAGGTCACAAGCGCGCCGTCTCACCAAAGGCCGAGTTGATTGTAGGCAACCTCGAGGACCGCGCCGGCCTTAAGGGTATTTTTCAAAAATACAAGTTTGATGCTGTGATGCACTTTGCCGCGTCGATTGAAGCCGGCGAATCGATGAAATCTCCCGGCCGCTATTTTCGCAATAACACTGCGGCCGCAATCGCGTTGCTGGAGCAGTTGTCCGAACACGGCGTCTCGCGATTCGTTTTTTCTTCGACGGCTGCTCTATACGGCAATCCCGAGCGCTCGCCGATTGTCGAAACCGATGCTTTGCAGCCCACGAATGTGTATGGCGAATCGAAGCTTTTGGTGGAGCGCATGCTTCCCTGGTTTCACCGTATTCACGGACTCTCTTACGCATCTCTCCGTTACTTTAACGCGGCCGGCGTAACCGCCGAACTGGGGGAGATGCACTCGCCTGAGACGCATCTCATTCCAATCCTGCTCCAGGTGGCAGCTGGCAGGCGCGAGAGCTTAACCGTCTTCGGCACCGACTACGAAACTCCCGATGGAACTTGTGTCCGAGATTACGTCGATGTTTCCGATCTCGCGAGCGCGCACCTGCTGGCGCTCAATTCGCTGGCAACCGAGGGGCAGCCAAAACAGTTGATCTACAATTTAGGCAATGGCCGCGGTTTCAGTGTGCGGCAAGTCATCGAGGTCGCACGAAAAGTCACCGCCTGCACAATCGCCTCGGTCGACGCGGCGCGGCGGACGGGCGATCCGGCAATCCTCGTTGCCAGCTCGGAAAAGATTCGGCGCGATCTTGGCTGGAACCCGCAGTACTCGGAACTCGATGTAATGGTGAGCAGCGCCTGGAACTGGTTCCAGCGTCACCCACAGGGATACGAAGACTGATCTACGAGGACTAGACTACGCGGACTAATTCGCGCGGACTGATGTACAAGGAACGACCAGCGTGGAATTAAGGCAGCTGCAAGGGAAGTCGCATCGCCGTTATAATCCGCTGACCCGGGATTGGATTCTGGTTTCGCCCAACCGCAGCGACCGGCCTTGGCAAGGGCAGACTGAGAAGCGCGCAGACGCGGCGGTGCCGACTTACGATCCAAACTGCTATCTCTGTCCCGGAAACTCGCGTGCAGGCGGAGTACGCAATCCGAAGTATTCTGCAACTTTTGTTTTCGATAACGACTTCGCAGCGCTGCAACCGGATGTGCCGAAGCTGACGGTCGATGAGGGTGGAAAGCATTTGCTGATCGCAACCGCCGAGAGCGGCCGTTGCCGGGTTCTCTGCTTTTCGCCGCTTCACGACCTGACGCTCGCGCAGATGACGGCGGCTGAAATTAGCACGGTCGTCGATGTGTGGGCAGAAGAGTACCTAAATCTCGGCAGTCTTCCTTATGTGAACCACGTGCAGATTTTCGAAAACCGCGGCACGATGATGGGATCGAGCAACAACCATCCTCACGGCCAGATATGGGCCACGCAAACCGTGCCCAACGAGCCGCGAAAGGAACAAGAATCGTTCGATGACTATCACCGCGAGCATCGCGGCTGCCTTCTCTGCGATTACTACTCTTTGGAATTGGAATCGAAAGATCGCATCGTCTGCCAGAATGATTTTTTTCTCGCCGTGGTGCCGTTCTGGGCGACCTGGCCTTTCGAGACCTTGCTGCTGAGCAAGCGGCACGTCGGCGATATCGTTGCGCTGGATGTGGCGGAACGCGCCGGTTTGGCGGACATGCTGAAGCGTTTGACGACCCGCTACAACAATTTGTTTCAGACTTCTTTCCCTTATTCGATGGGCTTTCACCAGCGTCCCACAGATGGCGGCGAACATTCGGAGTGGCATCTTCACGGGCATTTCTTTCCGCCCCTGCTGCGCTCGGCTACAGTAAAAAAATTCATGGTGGGTTTTGAGCTGCTGGCCTCGCCGCAGCGCGATGTGACGCCGGAACTCGCAGCCGAAAAATTGCGCGAACTGCCGGAACAACACTACTGATTGCAATAGTGATCACGGGAGAACAACGATGAAACGGCGTGACTTCATGCGTAACAGCATCACGGGCGCTGGGGCGCTTTTCTTCAGTGGATACTCGCCGTTTGTGACCGGAGAGAATTCCAGCACGGCCGATTCACGGATCGAGGTTCTGCTCGGCGAACCTTTGGGCGTTGTCTCGCCGAACATCTACGGGCATTTCACGGAGAATTTGAGTGGCGTTATCTACGACGGAGTTTGGGTGGGAGAAAACTCCAAGGTTCCCAACGTGAACGGTATTCGCAAAGAACTGGTCGAGGAAATGAAAAAGATCAGCCCGCCGGTGGTTCGTTATCCGGGCGGCTGCTTCGCCGACGGTTATGACTGGCGCGATGGCGTGGGGCCGATCGACAAGCGACCAAGGCGCACGAACTTCTGGGCTGAAACGGAGCCGAGCGCGGCGCCCAACAGCCATCACTATGATCCCAACCGGTTCGGTACCAATGAATTTGTTCAATTTTGCAGGTTGATCGGAAGCCAGCCCTATCTTGCCGTTAACGTGCGCAGTCTTCCCGCCGAAGAGTTTTATCGCTGGGTGGAATACTGCAATTCGCCCGCGGGCAGCACAACGCTGGCCGATCTTCGCGCAGGCGATGGGTATCCCGATCCATTTGGCGTGCGTTTCTGGGGCGTGGGAAACGAGTCTTGGGGATGCGGCGGAAATTTTACTCCGCAGGAGTACGCCACGGAATTCCGCAGATACACATCCTGGGTTCCTTCGTATAAGCAGCAGTTAAACTTTATTGCATCCGGTCCCAATTCCGATGACTGGGACTGGACGCGAAGTTTCTTTGACGAAGTGGTTCGCAAGCGAAAAGGGCAGCTTCGCTCGATCTACGGATGGGCGCTTCATTACTATTCCTGGAATCTTAGCCGCGGCCGCACGCAGGATTGGGACCAGGGAAAAGGCGATGCTCTCAAGTTCGACAGCGTCGATTGGTACGAGTTGCTGCGCGAAGGCGATCGCATGGAATCTCTCATCAACGGCCACTGGCAAGTGATGGGAGAAATCGATTCCGAACACGCAGTCAAACTTGTGATCGACGAGTGGGGCCCGTGGTACCGTCCCGGCAGCGAACAGACTCCCGGAGACCAACTTGAGCAAACGCCCACGCTGCGCGACGCCGTATTCAGCGGCATGACACTCGATACCTTCAACCGTCATCCGGAAAAGATTGCGTTGTGCGCCTGCGCGCAGCTCATCAATTGCCTGAACAGCCTTTACCTTGCGCATGAAGATAAGTTTTGCGTAACGCCGGTGGGTCATATATTTGCGATGTATGCCGCGCATCAGGGCGGGGAAGCGGTGCGCACGATCTTTTCAGCACCCACGGTCAATTACGAGCGCGATGGCAAGCCGGCTTCGTTCTGGGGGCTCAAGGGTTCCGCTTCATTGCACGATAAAGCATTGGTGCTCACGGTGGTGAATCCGCACGTCAGCGAAGCGCGGGTGACAGAGATTGGCGTTCGCGGCGCCACGATGCTTTCGGGTGCGGTCACTACGCTCACGCATTCCGACATTCACGCCCACAACTCGTTCGCCGAGAGAAGCGTTGTCAGCCCGACGACTAAAAACGTTGAGATCAAGGGCAAACTTCTCAACTGCACTATTCCGCCGGCTTCTGTTACGAAGCTCTCGATCACGTTGGCGTAGGGTTGGAATTTTGTGTGGTCTAGCGCGCGACCGGCTCCGCTGCCGACTCCGCGATCGCGATTAAATCGGGCAGGATGTCTCCCATTGCGTCGCTACCCCGTTCTCCCAGCGCGAAATACAACTTGCTGTATAGAGTGTACAGACGGTCGTAAGTGCTTTGCGCGGATCGATCTGGCACAAAAGCTCGATGGGAGGGACAGATCTTGTCCTGCGCTTCTTCGATAGTTCTGAAAGTGCCCGCAGCCAGAAATGCAAAAATTGCAGAGCCGAGGCTGACCACGTTCGTGCTCGGAACCAGCACCGGACGCCCGAGCACGCTGGCATAAACCTGGTTGAGGACATCATTCTTCTGCGGAATGCCTCCTGCATTGATCACGCGTTTGATGTGGACGCCATGCCCAGCCATTCTGTCGAGAATTATGCGTGTATGAAACGCCGTGCCTTCGATCGCCGCGAAAAGCTCATCCTGAGCCGTGCTCTGGAGGTTCCATCCCAGCGTAACGCCGCGCAGGTTCGGGTTCACCAGCACGGTGCGGTCGCCGTTGTCCCAGGTCATGCGCAATAAACCTGTCTGCCCGGCGCGATAATTTTCGAGGCCAACGCTTAGTGTTGTTACGTCCGTGCCGGCGCGGGAAGCGATCGCATTAAATATGTCTCCCACGGCGGAGAGTCCGGCTTCGATTCCAGTGCGCTGAGGATGCACACTACCTTGCACTACTCCGCAAACGCCCGGCACCAGATTCACCGATTGAGTGATACCGATAATGCAGGTCGAAGTGCCGAGCACGTTCACCATGTCATCGGTTCTGCAACCTGCCCCAATCGCGTCCCAATGTGCGTCGAACGCGCCCACGGGGATAGGTATCCCTGCCTTAAGGCCCAGTTGCTCGGCCCAGAACGGAGAGAGCCTCCCGGCGATTTGATCGGAAGTAGCGTACTCGCCGTTCAGTTTTTCGCGCACTCCCGTCAACAAAGGATCGACCTTCACCAGAAAACTTTCTGGCGGAAGGCCGCCTAGTTGCGCGTTCCACAGCCACTTGTGTCCCATCGCGCAGACACTGCGCTTTACTTGTTTGGGGTCGCTGATGCCACAGAGCGTGGCCGCGACCATGTCGCAATGCTCGAAAGCGGAGACGAATCCCGATCGCTTTTCCGGGTTGTGCCGGAGCCAGTGCAGCAGCTTGGAAAATCCCCATTCCGACGAGTAGACTCCACCGCACCATTTAATGGCTTCCAGATTCTCTCTGTGAGCTGCCTCCGTAATCTCGGCCGCCTCACCTTTGGCGCGATGGTCGCACCACAGGTAGTACTCGCCCAGCGGCTGAAGATTTTGGCCGACGGGAATCACGGATGAACCAGTGGTGTCGAGAGCGATAGCCTGCACTTGATCTCCCACGATGTCGGCCTTCTTCAGCGCTTCGCGGGTCGCGGAAGCCAGTGCCCGCATGTGATCGTCATGTGATTGCGTGGCAAATTCTGGATCTTCGCGCTTGCGGTGCAACGGGTACTCGGCGATAGCGGAGTCGATCAATCCTCGCTCGCTGTCGACCAGAGAAACACGAACGCTCAGGGTGCCGAAGTCGACTCCTGCCACGATGGCCATCAGCAGGCTCCGTCATCGCGGCCGTGATAATACATGTCCCAACCGAGATAGCGTGTGGTGGCCTCATGCACCGCGGAGGCGACGGTGGAAAGATTCGCGGCCACGTGATGCTCGAAGCCCCGCTCACAGATGAAGTGCAGCAGTTTCTGCATGTTCTGGATTTCAACCACGCCCGCGCCGCCGAAGGTATTCAGCGGATCGTCGGTAAATCGTCCCTCGCCCACATAGCCGCGCATCTTGCCCGAAGTATCGTCGGTCGAGAAGCGCGCGAAGCTCATCTTCTCCGGCTTAATGAGTCCGACACAGGTTCCGAATGTGTTCTCCTTGCCCACGGTTCCGGCAATGATCTCCTGAAAATCCATCTTTGCAGATCGGAAGAAATGCTTGGGCAGATTCGAGCAATGGAAGCAGACTGCCTTGTTCGGATCCGCCCCATAGTTGTTGTTCCAATCGAGGAGGGCCGAGGGGCTTCCTGATGCCAGTTGCAGAGCGTGCATTCCGAGTACGCCGCAAATGTCCACTTCGCAAGCGCTGGATAAAAGTTCGTTGCTCATCATGCTCATCACAGTGCAGGGTACAATGCCCAGATTTTCCTCAATCGAAGTCCAGCACTGAACCGCGCTGATGGTAACCTCCGTTGCCGCCATCCACTGGTCGACCACCGCGCCCAGTTTGGCCATCTTCAACAATGCCTGCGCCGGCACACTGCTTGTGTCTACATACTTCTTGATAGCGGCGAGCTTGGCCTGGGCATGGTCGTCGCTGTCTTTCATGCGCTCGATGCCGCCCAGCACTTCGGAAAGGTCCAGAGTCTCGATGGAGATGCCCTGCGATTCCAATATCTTTTCGCTATAACGCACCGTATTGAAGGCCGCCGGACGCGCGCCAATCGCTCCCACACGCAGGTTGCGAAAACCTTTCACCACCCGGCATACGCCAGCGAACCACTCGAGATCTTTGGCGAACTCCGGCGAGTTGGGACTTTCCGTGTGCAGCGTAGTGATGGAATAGGGAATGCCGTACTGGCGAAGGTTGTTGCACGCGGACATCTTGCCGCAGAAGCTGTCGCGGCGGTAAGCGATGCCCATCTTTCCGGGATCGTCCGGTGTGGCTTGGATCAGCACTGGAACGCGTAGATCGGCCAGCCGCAACGCATCGGCAACGGCGCGCTCTTCGCCAAAGTTCGGCAGCGTGACGATGATTCCGTTGATGCGCTCGCGATTGCGTTTGAACAGCTCTGCGCAGCGCCGCGATTCTTCGCGCGTCTCGACTGCCCCGTACTTGCTCTCTTCGGGAGTGAGCACCACTGCTTCGATGCCCGCCGCGCTCAGCACTGCGAGCATCTCGTCCCGTCCGCTCTTCGCCAAATGATCTGGGAAAAATCCCCGGTTGCCCACGATCAAGCCCATCGTCATTTTCTTCTCAGCCATAAGAATCCCAAATCATGAAAACAAGATTTTATAAACGCTGACGCCCGTGTGATCGCCAGCAATAGGATCACCGTTCGTTCTTTTCCTGCCCGTAATATGCGTTCTTGCCGTGTTTTCTGAGGTAATGCTTGTTATGGAGCGCGCTGCCCACTGGTTGGGCCACCGCGTTTATGGTCAAAGTGTAATAGGCCATTCGTGCAATCGCTTCGAGAACAGCCGCGTTATGCGCTGCGGTTTCGGCGTCCTTTCCCCAGGCGAAAGGCCCGTGGTTGGCTACAAGCACGCCCGGAACAGCAGACGCACTGCTTTCTTGCAGACTGCGAACAATGGCATGGCCTGTGTTCTTTTCGTAGTCTTCGGCAATCTCATCCTCCGTCATTTTGGCGGTTACCGGCACCGGACCATGAAAATAGTCCGCGTGAGTGGTGCCGAAACACGGGATCGCCTTGCTGGCTTGGGCCCAGGCGGTCGCATATTCAGAGTGAGTGTGGGCGACGCCTCCGATCTCAGGGAAGTGTTTATACAGCACCAGATGAGTGGGCAGGTCAGATGAAGGCTTAAGTTTTCCTTCCACGATGTTGCCGGCTAAATCTGTTACGACCAGATCCTCCGGTCGCATTCCTTCGTAAGGGACGCCACTGGGTTTGATCACGACCAGTCTTTCCTCGCGGGAGATGCCGCTGACATTGCCAAATGTGTAGAGAACGAGGTTTTGCCGCACCAACTCCAGGTTGGCATTCAGCACTTGTTCCCGCAAACGCTCCAGCATCGCTTTCTCTGGCCCCCCGAACCGGCGATTGGGTAGTGTAAATCGTTTACTTGGATAGCGCACGCAACATTATTCTCAATCTGCCATTGCAGCCGCGCAATGCCGCCGACGCATGGTAATATTTCGACCCGTTAGCTACCCGTGATAAGAAAAGGCGCATGCGGCGAGCCGGCCGCATAAATCCCGAGAAGAAGTTCATCCTGAACGACAAATCCCACGGAGAAGGGAGGTCTCGAAGCAAAGAACCATGAAGAATCAAAGACTCATATCTCGTTGTGCGGCAGTGCTAATGCTTGCAATCGCTATGAATGGCGCGTCTGGTCCTACCAATGCGAGACAAGCATTGGCCGTCACTCCGCCGATGGGTTGGAACAGTTGGGACGGATATGGCACGATCATCGGAGAAACCGATTTCAAGGCCAATGCGGACTGGTTTGCGAAACACCTGAAGCCCTACGGTTGGCAGTACGTTGTGGTAGACATGGAATGGTTCGTACTGAATCCGGTGGCGGAAGGCAATTCGAAGACTTTCCAGTACTCAATGGATCAATTCGGCCGGTATACGCCGCCCGCGACCCGATTCCCCTCGGCCGCCGGTGGCGTGGGATTCAAGCCGCTGGCGGACTATGTGCACGCTCTAGGCCTGAAATTCGGTATCCATATTCTTCGCGGGATTCCCAAACAGGCGGTCGCTCAGAATCTTGCGATCGAAGGTTCGACTTATCACGCCGCCGATGCCGCAGACGCCTCCGACACTTGTCCCTGGAATTTCGGCAACTACGGAATCGCAAACAAAGCGGCTGGGCAAGCTTATTACGATTCCATCGCGCGGCTTTACGCCAGTTGGCAGGTTGATCTCATCAAGGTGGATTGCATCAGTAGCCGTCCGTACAAAGGCGATGAAATTCGCATGTTGCGCGAGGCCCTCGATAGGACCCACCGGCCCATCGTGCTGAGTCTTTCGCCCGGCCCAGCGCCGCGGGAAAAGCTGGAAGAGATGCGGAAGTACGCGCAGATGTGGCGCATCTCGAACGATATCTGGGACCTGTGGCACAGCACTGTGGAATATCCTCAGGGTGTTGGCGACCAATTTGCCAATGCGGCCAAATGGCAAGGCGCAGCCGAACCGGGTCATTGGCCGGATGCCGATATGCTGCCCGTCGGTTATCTCGGACCCGCACCCGGCTGGGGCGGGCCGCGGCAAACGCGGTTGACTCATGACGAGCAACACACGCTGCTCACTCTATGGTCGATCTTTGGTTCGCCTCTGATGATTGGTGGAGATCTGAAGTCTGACGACGAATGGACGATCACCTTGCTTACGAATCCCGAGGTCATTGCAGTGGATCAGCATTCGACAGGTAGCCGACCGGTGGTTACGACTGAGAATACTGTGATTTGGCTGTCGAAACCTGCATCGGGAAGCGGGAACTATTTGGCCGTGTTCAACATTTCTCCTGAGGCTGAAAACATTCGCTCCGATTGGAAGGAGTTAGGCTTAGCTACGCAGGAATATCAAGTTCGAGATTTATGGGAAGGCAAAGATCTTGGGCCAGCGAAATCTTTGGATTTGAAGCTGGCCTCACACGCTTGCGTGTTGTACAGGTTGTCCGCTCGATAGGCTTTAAGGCGCGGCTCGAAGCTGCGCCCTTTCAAATCCGATTTTTTCACGGGCCATCCGAGGGACACGTCCCGCTTCCACGGAATGAAATCCTCCTGCGCTTCCAACTCGGCTCTGGTGCGGGTTTCGCCGCTTGCAACGCTGATCACGCGCTCAAGAATCGATTCTCCCATCTGCTCGACGGAAACTTCTCCCGTTATGATTCGCCCAAGTGTCGATGTCCATGATGTCCTGCATCCGCTGGGCCAACGCCGAATTCGTCGCAAGTTTGATCACCGGCGCAACAGGATTTCCCGTGGGCGTTCCCAAGCCTGTGGCGAACAGAACCACATTGGCTCCTGCGCCCACCTGCGCTGTGACCGCCTCAACGTCGTTTCCCGGCGTGCATAAAAGGGTCAGGCCCGGTGCGGTCGCATACTCAGGGTAATCTAATACGTCCGTCACTGGAGAGCTTCCATCCTTGCGCGCCGCTCCTGCGGATTTCATCGCGTCGGTAATCAGCCCATCTTTGTGGACGGAGTTCGGCTCCGCTAGAAAAGCAAACCCAGAGACTCTGCCATGTCGTGCCAATCTCTGGAAGTTGTGCGAACAGTACGAAACAGCTGGGAAGAGAGGAAACAGCAAGGCACAGGAATGGGGAATCCTCGATTTTTTTGCTCCCGAGTATTTCGCGACAACACATGAAGCGAAACTCGGACGAGAGGCAATTCAGTCGAAGTGCGCTACATGAGGGCTTGAATCCTAAACGTCGCGGCAATTGTTTCTTAATTGCTCTCGCCAAATCCCATCTCCTTCCGTCACATAGGCGAGATTTAGCCACTTCACATCGCAGATCACTCCGAAGCTGAACCTGAGGAAACGAAGGAATGTGTTTTATGAAGTCATCACATATCGCGAAAGTCATTGCCGTCAGTCATTTCAGGGTCCGTGGAGGAGGCGAGAACAGTTTGTGGTCAAGGAAGTGCAATGCTTGATTGAAGAAGTCTTTTCGTTGTACTGCAGAGAGGAGATCAACAACATGAGAGCTTTCATCATGGGTTTTGATTGGGGATATTTCCTTGATGCGACGAGTCTGTTAGAACGCTGCCTTCTAACCGCCGTCCCTAGTTTTCAATCACTTACCTGCTTTGGTGTCCATTCTTCCTCCGTTTGACCGAATCCCCAAGGCACTGTATATAAGCAAGGGAACAGGCAAAGGCACAGCCAGCAGACGTTCGCCAGCGTCCCTGAATCCTACGATCCATCCATAATCGCTCTCGGTCGATGGAGAAACCCCAGATGAAGCTGATCCGATTTGGCGAACCGGGCCGGGAAAGTCCAGG
>Ga0224545_1000140_pt1 | contig 14372 bp, 21 predicted proteins | sample 714P12024metaG_FD_179906 | JGI IMG/M metagenome (GOLD analysis project Ga0224545, IMG submission 179906) | Peat soil microbial communities from Stordalen Mire, Sweden - 717 P1 20-24 | ecosystem: Environmental > Terrestrial > Soil > Wetlands > Peat | place: Sweden: Norrbotten County, Stordalen... | reverse complement strand
CATAATTTAGGTTAAAGAACTCAAACATGATGCTTCTCCTCGTGCTTCAAACACTACACCACTACGCAGAACTGGATTTCAGAAATCACTTTCCTGCTTCTCATGTACTTACAAGGTAAGCGTCAGACCAACCGCATTCCAGGCAGCGCGCCGATTTGTGTGATGAAGTGAAGTGCAATGAGCGAAGAACAAGATGCGGTTCGGAGGGGGCGGCGGACGCCAGCCGAGATTGAGCAGATCGTGAGCGAGTAGTCGAGCCTGTCAGGACGTGGGGATCGAACACGTGTCACCCCATGGCTTCCGCCATTCCTAATCGCGCATGGTTCGAGGAGGTGGGAACCTCCATCAGCGTTCAGCAGCGGGCAATGCGTCACGGGGACATCCGCGTCACGATGAACGTCTACGGCGACCCGGTGAGCGAGGCTCTCAGGGATGCAAGCTCGAAAATCGCGAAGCGGACTATCAGTCAGTTACTGACCAAAAGTGTTAGTTAAGTTCTTAAGAATTTGGGGTGGGAAACGGGAATCGAACCCGCAACCGTCGGAGCCACAGTCCGGTGCTCTGCCAGTTGAGCTATTCCCACCACCACGCTGATTATAGCAATTGCCGTTCGCAGATGTCAGAATCGCTTTCCCGGGAACGTGCAGCGTCTTCGACTGGCTGACAAGGTGCGAAGTGCTCAGCGATAAGTCGACAGCACATGCTGCCAAGCACATGAAACACCGTCGCGAAGGACAGGCAGAAGTACGAAAAAGAAAAGGTATCAAGAATTCCCGAGAGCAGGAGATAGAAACGAACATACAGCTTCTGAAGCTTGGATTGCGGGACCGGACTGGCAAATTCTACGCTCACAGTACCTGGGTGAATTTCGTACGGCTGCAATTTGTCCCGCTTCACCACGAACGGTCCGGGCACAACGAGTTATCCTCGGCCCACGCCAACGTATTCAAACCCCATGGCGCGCAAGCGGGTAGAATCCAGCAGGTTTTTGGTGTCAACGATGATGGGCTTCTTCAGCAAATGCTTGATGCGTTCAAAATCGAGAGCACGGAATTCGGGCCATCCTGTGCCCACGACCAGCGCATCCATGCCCTCGGCGGCCGCGTAAGCCGAGTCGCAGTAACGTACCGATCCGTTAAGGCGTGTCTTGGCATCGGAAAGCGCCACAGGATCATAAGCCCGCACGCGCGCGCCCTTCGCAACCAAAGTTTCCGCCAGTCGCACCGCCGACGAACCCGCCACGGAGTTCGTATTCGGCTTGAAGGCCAGACCTAGAATTCCTAAATCTTTATTCTCGACTGAATTCAGAACCATCGCGATTTTATCGACCAGGCGATCCGCCAGCGTGTGGTTGACGTCACGAGCCGCGCCCAGCACTTTCAGCGGAACGCCATTGTCCTGCGCCAATTGCGCCAGCGAATCCATGTCCGACTCGGCAAACACGCCGCCCATGCCTGCTCCTGGCTGCAGGCAGCGTGGAGCGATCTTTTTATCGAGCCCGAGAGCGAGCGCAAGGTTTACGGCGTCTGCTCCTACGCGCTCGCAAAGCGCGGCCACTTCGTTAATGAAGGAAATCTTGGTTGCCACAAAGGCCGTCGCAGCCTCACGCACCAGTTCTGCTGTGGCCTGGTTGGTGACGATTACCGGAACTCCGCGCATCACCAGGGGATGGAAAATCTGTTTGAGTACATGCACGGCTTCGTTGGAGGTGGAGCCCAAAATCAGGCGATCCGGCCAGTTGAAGTCTTCCACGGCGCAACCGTCGGTAAAAAACATGGGCTGGGAGACGATGGTTCCATGAAGGCCCGCGTCCTTCAAGCCCTTTTCCAAGGCGGCAGCCGTACCAACGGCAACTGGGGTGACGATGGTGAGAATGGGAGGCTTCGGCGCCATCCGGGCGATGCGCATCACCACGTCGTTAAGATGTTCGGCTCCATACTCCGCCAGGAAAATTACTTGCGCCTTGCGGGCAAAAGATTCAACGTCAGTGGAATAGGCGAGCCGTCCAGCGCGTACATTTCGCCGGATAATCTCTTTCAGATTCTTCTCGAAGAAAGGAATATTGCCCTGCGCCATCTCGACCATGCGCGATCGATCGGGATGACAGCAGGAAACGGGAGTGCCAAAATCTGCCAGGCAGGCCGAAATCACCGTACCCAAGAATCCCGAACCGTAGACTCCAATCTGCATCTTGGCTCCTCGCGCTATGGAAGCCACGCCGTAAGTGGCTGCCGGCGCGGATATCGTAGTTCCCTGTCTTCTGTTTACAGCGCACCTCACAGCGGCGCAACGCACGGGAGGGAAATGTACCAGGGGCCATGATGGCCGGGCGGGGGTAACGTATCCGATGGTAATCAGACGGAGGTTAGGGCCAGAGCGATTCTACGGCCGAACCAAATTGCAACCAGATCACGGAGAAACCAGGGAGCCGCCGAGAGGAACGGGAGCCAAATCAATCCACTGGTTCGGCGCCTCTTCCCGCACAAAGGTAAGCCGATCAAGCAGGACGCGGCGGGTGCCGGAATACTGCTTCCAGCGTTCCCGGGCGATCTCTAGAACTTGCTCGGCCATCTGTTCAGTCGGCATTTTCACGACGGTCAAGTGAGGCGTATAGGGCCACTCTTCTGCAAAAGCCAACGCCTGAGTGTTCAATTGATCGTGCAGCTCCTCCAGCCGCGACCCGGCGCGAGCCACGCGAATGTAAACCGTTGGGGTAGTTGGAATAAAGCTGTCCATTTCGCCGAGCGTTACTTCAAAGGGTTCAGCCTGGCCGCAGATTCCCGCCAGTATCTGCAGCGCCGCCTGCTCCGTTCCTTGCAGAGGCCGCGGCGGCAGGAACGTGAGGTGGGCAGCGAGATGGGGCAGCGCGGGATGCAGTTCCCGCCGGAGGTTCTCGACGAACTCTCCTACTGGACTTTTGACGTACGCGACCAACGCATACCGCAGGCTCGGCATATACTAGGGAAAAATTATAGCGCGTTCTGTCGTCTATAATCGGGAAGAGTCGTTGATTCAAATGAGTCATCGATTGAAATGAGTAAAGAGTGTTGACTGTCGGGGCGCAGCGCAGCCTGGTAGCGCACCTGCCTTGGGCGCAGAATGATTTACTCCAATCGTTCCATTCCTTTTTTTGATTTCTATTGTTTCCAACAATTTGGGGAATCTGCTTTTCGTTCAAAGTTAACCCAAATGGCCTGAATCCCGCTTATCGGTGCACGGTTTGTGCACGGTACAAGCTTTCCGTCCGGCGCACGAAACCCGACCTGACGGAAACTACACTTTTGCAGGCGAAGGCGGCAAGAATCACGAATGGAGGCGCACCAAGTTGGGAGCGCTTTCACAAACTGTACGGTCGACGATTTTCTTTTCCGTCGTCATGCCTGGTGGTCAAAACCCTGTCTGAAGGTGTCGAGCTGGGCGCGAGCGTCTTCCTCAACATGATCGCCGACGCCTCTGGCCAGGACGAAGGACATCCATGCCGGATTGTCTTCATCCATCGCGTCCAGAAACGCATGGACAATTGCGACCTCGTCGTTCGTGCACAGCGCACGCAAGTCGAGGCCCAGTAGAAAGGCAGGCGCCAGCCCATAGTCCTGTAGCGCGGCATCTAGCACCACATCCGAAAAGACTCGATCACTGTCGGCTTCCGATTGCACAAGCAGACCTCGCATGTCATCCAGGTCCTTGGCCCGCCGCTGGGGATCGTCCATGAACGCGACGATCTTCAGGAGCGTCAGAGCAGTCGGTGAGATCACCTTCAAGGTGAGACCTGGCGCGAATTGAACGGGCTGAGCGGTTGCGAAGACGTGGTCGAATCCCACCAGACCATCGTGGACTGACTGATGGGCCAAGTGATTTGCTTGGCTTCCCGAAGTTTAGGTCCAGCTGGAATCAGGTCGAGGATCGTTCCCTTCACGCTTCGCCACCGGTGCTCACGGTTTGCGAATCGGACCCAACCGTCGGCAAGAAGCCGGCGTTCAAGTTCCGCGAATTCGTCCAAATCTAACGCTACAGCGAAATCAATATCTCCCGTGTGCCGGGATTCCGCTGGAAAATGTACCTGGTACGCAATGGCCGCAATGACTACAAGTTCCGCGCCGAGCGCCCCGCAATGGTTTTGCAGAACACACAGGTCAGCGATTTGACTGTCGGTAAGTTCGGGCATCGCTCAGGCAAGAAACTCGCGTTTGATTTCTTCCGCAGCTTCGTGCGCTCTTGGATCGGAAGAATACATCAGTTCGGAATAGATCAGCCACGGAGGCGCAAGCGGGAACGGCCCGGTGTCCCGCCAAAAGGGGACGGCGCCGAAAGAACGCAAGAAAATCAGTGGCCCGGATTTATCGGGAAGGATCCGCAACTGTCGACGAAGTTGGTCGGGAAAGGAGTCGACGAAGATTGGGAGTTCCAGTCCTCGATAGAACTTTTGCAGAACCTGGGCAGCAGGTCCACCCGTTACCGACCATCGGATTGGGCGGTCAGCAGCGGCGGTATTGACTCCACCGAGTAGCGGATCGCCAGATATGTTGATCCCCACAACAAGTAGATCGCCGCGAATGCCAGCGCCAGTTTGGCTGCATAGCCGCGGCCATTGCTGGTCGTCACATCTGGCTCTTGATTGTTTGAGGCAACGCAAGCGCTGGCGTGTGGAAGCGCAACTGATCGGAGAGCAAGATCTGGATTCTCAGCCGGACGAAGTCGAGAAACTGGCTGCGATCATGAGCGAACCGGATTTCCAATACGAAGCAAAAGAACATATCGCGTTCTGCTTTACCTGCATCGGGCGGACGCTCAGTCCCACTGAGGAGGCTGCATTACTTCTTCGCGAGGTGTTTGAGTTCAGCAATGCAGAAGCAGCCCAGATGCTTGGTATTTCGGAGCCGGCTTTGAGGCACAACCTCTCTTCGGCGCGGCGGCAGATGACAGAGCATTTTGACGGTCTCTGCCAACTCATTAACAAGACCGGTCGGTGCTACCAATGCGTGACTCTCCGTGAGTTTGCGCCCGAGCGCTTCAGATCCGAGTTGATCACGCGAATTGAGCCCGCTGGCGGCTCTCATGAGAACCTTTCCGAGGCATTATTGGAGGGAAGGATCGCGATGGTGAAAGCTGCGAATCTTGAGAATGGAAGGTCGGCGAAGACTACACGCTGCATTCTTTGAATCGATCGCAGCGCGAGAGGAGGGGCGAAAAGGATGAGTACGAGTAGAACACCATCATCCCTCTTTTCCAAAGGTGCCGGTAGAGCATCTGACTCTCCAGCGCGATTGCAATCGATCTTTCAAGTCAAAGGCAATGAACGCGCGGCGGAACTGCGTATAAGGTATTGGAGTTGGGAAATCCGCCATCGATACTTGAGTGGAGATATTAGTTGGGGGAACCAACGAGGAGCGACTGCCGAACCACCAAGAATTGGTTGGCAGGAAGGCAACACGGGCCGGACCACAAGCCGGTGGGCTAAGTTCTAGAGGGGATGCCCTCGAAACGTTGACCATACATCCAACGCTGGGGACTGATTTGTGACAGCCAGTCTTGGGCGGTAGGCTTCGATAGCCACGCAATTCCTTGATGCTCCCGCGCCGAGAGCGGAGTGATTTCTGGCGACGGCTGTCGATTTTGGCATTCTTTGATCGACGTATCAATAGAGCCGGGTTCCTGAACCAGTGGGGCCCGCTCAAACTACAAGTGAAAAGGGGGAAAATCATGAGAGTGATGGTGATCGTGAAAGCCAGTAAGGAATCGGAGGCCGGCGTCCTTCCTGACAAGGAAACCTTGACCAAAATGGGCAAATACAACGAGCAGCTCGTCAAGGCCGGCATCATGCTTGCAGCCGACGGGCTGCAGCCAACCTCAAAGGCCAAGCGGGTAAGATTCTCGGGCGAAAAACGCGCCGTAATTGACGGTCCATTCACCGAAACCAAGGAGCTGATTGCCGGGTACTGGATGTGGCAGGTGCGGTCGATGGACGAGGCCGTGGAGTGGTTGAAGCGGGCGCCCTTTGATCGCGGCGATGAGGTCGAGATTCGTCCGGTGTTCGAGGCGTCCGATTTCGGGGAGAATCTGACTCCGGAGTTGAAGAAGCAGGAGCAACGGTTGCGGGAACAGGTCGCGGGGGAAAAATAATTCTGCGGGCCAACTCGAAGCAAGAGGCGAATCGAGGTAGCCCGGAAATTCCTCAGCGTCGCCGGTGATGCGAGTGCGAGTTGCGGCAGATTTGGGAAGCCGGTGGCCCAAGCTGCGGCGGGACTGGCGCCCGGCGGGGGTTGCGCTGAAGGCATAAACAATGGTGTGATCGGTAGCTGTGACGGCTACCGACACGCATCGCGCCATTGAAGCGGTTTGGCGAATCGAGTCGGCCCGGGTGATTGCCGGGCTGACTCGCATTGTGCGCGACGTTGGCGTGGCCGAGGAACTGGCGCAAGATGCCCTCGTTGCCGCTCTGGAGCAGTGGCCGGAGTCAGGCATCCCGGAAAACCCTGGGGCCTGGCTTATGGCCACTGCCAAGCATAGGGCGATCGATCACTTTCGCCGTGCCGCCCTCATCGACCGCAAACACGAGGAACTTGGGCGTGAACTCGCAGAACGAGAAACGGCGATCCCCGACTTGGCAGCCGCAATCGATGACGAGATTGGCGACGATCTACTGCGGCTGGTGTTTATCGCCTGCCATCCGGTGCTTTCGACCGACGCGCGCATTGCACTCACCTTACGGTTACTAGGCAGTCTGACCACGGACGAGATTGCGCGTGCATTCTTGGCCGCGGAGCCGACAATCGCGCAGCGAATCGTGCGGGCGAAGCGAACTCTATCCGACGCGCACGTCCCCTTCGAGGTGCCGCGCGGAGCTGAGTTCACGACTCGGCTTTCCTCGGTGCTGCAGGTAATCTATCTCATCTTTAACGAAGGCTATTCGGCAACTGCGGGTGATAACTGGATGAGGCCTGCTCTTTGCGAGGAGGCTCTGCGGCTTGGTCGCATCCTAGCCGGGTTGGTGCCAACCGAGGCGGAAGTGCATGGGCTAGTCGCCCTGATGGAAATCCAGGCCTCCCGATTGAAGGCGCGCGTGGATGCCTCAGGACAACCCATTCTGCTTCTCGATCAGGATCGCGCGCAGTGGGATCAACTGCTGATGCAGCGGGGTCTGGCGGCACTCGAGCGTGTGGCGCAGTTGGGCGGGACGCGCGGTCCGTATGCGATCCAAGCGGCGATCGCAGCCTGTCATGCTCGAGCCGGTACTCCCGACGAGACAGACTGGGCCCGCATCGTCGCGCTTTACGGCGACCTCGCGGAAGTCGGGCCTTCGCCTGTCGTCGAACTGAACCGCGCAGTGGCAGTAGGCATGGCGTTTGGTCCAGCGGCGGGCCTGGAGTTAGTCGAGCGATTGCGCGAAGAACCAACACTCAGCGCGTATCACCTGTTGCCCAGCATCCGAGGCGATTTGCTCAAGAAACTAGGTCGTATGGAAGAAGCGCGCATGGAGTTCGAGAGAGCAGCATCCATGACGCGCAACGCGCGCGAACGCAACCTGCTCGTGGAGCGCGCTCGTGCTTGCTCCCATGGGACCGGGTAAGGAAGCGTCTGGCCATAGGACGATCCATTCCGGGTGCTCTGTGCCGAAAGCCCGGCACTTGCACAAAGGTGTCGACTACAAACGATGTGCCTCAAGCGATCGATCGCTTGCCGCGAGAGGCATGGCAGAATCCGCGGGCGATTCACGCCAGTTCGAAAATGGGTTCCGGCTCGACCTACGAAATTCGCCGATCAACTTCCGAATCGTCCCACGGCGATGGTGCAGTGCGTCACCAACCGAGTCAGACCGTCTCTGTCTCCTTCGTACCATTCCTCTGGAATGTCGGCCGCACATCGCCAGATTGCGTCTGAATCCATCTCTTCTGCTCGGGTCAGTGCTGGTTCGAATGCCTCCCATCCCGTGACGCCCTGGTACACACAATTGTTCGCGTATACACCTAGGAGCGGACAATCCGGGAAACTCCACTCGCTGGCATTGAAACAGTAGCCCTGGTCGATGAAGGTAGCGTGGTGGCGCTGGCTTCGCAGGGTCTTGCGACAGAGAATCGCCTGTCTCCCATCACTGTTGCACGTCCACTTGTCAAGGACAAGGACACGAGGAAAGTCACCAACATTAGCGGCCTTCTGCAGCAGCTCGCGAGGCAAGTAGTCGAATGTCATGCCAGGACTCTCGCAGCCTACGTACAGCGATCCCAATTGCTTGCCGCTCCGGCACGGAATCTTGGAACCACCCAACTCGATTCGGAGTCCCACTGGGTATTCGATGAGCCAAGCCGAGACTTCAATCACTTCTACCCGTGGCATCGGCAGCCCGAGCGCCAGTCCCAAGTTGGTGGCTAGCATCTCGTTCGCGAGCACTCGGATGTGCTGGGGATTGTTCTGGAATTTGGTGACGTAGCAGGCACCGTCAGATGCCTTCAACAAGTGAGATTGCGCTCCGCCCCGAAGTGGACGCAGATGTTGGACTGCGGAGATGCAAGTGTTCACAAGCACCTCCGTTTTTCTTAAGTTGGGGGAACCCACAAGGAACGACTGCCGAAACACCAAGAATTGGTTGGCAGGAAGGCAACACGGGCCGGACCACAAGCCGGTGGGCTAAGTTCTAGAGGCGATGCCCTCGAAACGTTGACCATACATCCAACGCTGGGGACTGATTTGTGACAGCCAGTCTTGGGCGGTAGGTATCCGTCCCAAGTCTTCCTTCACATGCTGCTCTCCGACGTAACGCACTGGGACCCGCTCTCCGTCGCTGTTGACGATGGTGACGCCAAAGATGCGTTCAGCTAAGAAAATTCCTTCAGCGTGATGGCGGAGTGCGCGGTGGCGGAAGTCTGGTGGCGTGAAGGACCCCACCGATTATCCGATTTCACGAGACTTGTCCTCGACTTGGGAGAAAAGGCGCTCGCGCGGCACGAGGTGCTCGCCTGCTCCGCGCGCGTGAACAAACGCGCGGTGAGCGAACGCACATGCGTCAGGGTCGCGATCTGGTCGGGCAGACTGTTGTACCGGGATAAATATGATCCTCGGCGCCTGCCATCAGAAGTACGTCCTGCGTCAGGTGAGACGAGATGCTGGCGGTCTCGTATTTCTGATAGTGCTTCATCATGGCATAGGTAGTCCGGGTTCCGGTGTTGTGCATCGCCAATTGCGTCATCCAGTCCACAAGCAGGCTCTTGGCCATCGCATCAACGAAGAACTTGTTGACCGCTGCCTCGTTTCCAGTGTCGATCCAGCCGAGGAGCTCCTTTTGTGCCGAAGGCGGCATTGGGCTAAGGAAGCACTCGAGCGCGTTGGTGCAAATGTCGTAAGCGATCACTCGCACCCGTGGCTCGAACGCGGCGGCGCGAATCACCGGCCCGCCCCCGAGGGAGAAGCCCATCATAGTACAAATAGCGGCCGAGCCCAAAACAGCTGCAGGCCCTTTTGAAAGATTGCGCTTCCGCAGCCGTGGCAGCGTTATCGTCGTCGGCCCACTCTTCTCCCGGGGCCGAATGCGAACCCAAACCGAAGATGGTCAGCTCACACGTGACCAGCACTTTCGCAACAATCTTCTGATCCTTACTCCGCTCAAAATTCGCGCTGGTATGAATTGTGTACCGGCGGGTCCAGCCCGCCGGAGTAACCAGCGTGTTTAGACGATCTGTGTAAGCTCTCTGGTCGGCGTAGGGCATAACCTGGCCACGCGGCGACCCGCCCTTGCTCGTGTTGGTGACGCGCCATTCGATCACCGAAGGATGAAACGGTACCTCCAGACTAGCGATCAGTTCCTTGATCTTTGCCGCGTTTGGCGTCAGCGCGGTGGGGATGTTTATGTCGCTAGCCGGTGGAGCAAACTGCTGCACTGCCGTGGTGGGGATGTTTGCCGAGTCATTGGCGTGTCCGTTGGCTGGGCTCATGACAGCTCTCCTTTCGTAAGGATGTGCAGGAATCTCTCAAACGTTTCAGAATGGAATATCCTGGTTCACAATTTCGCCGGAGCCAGCGTGGTAAGGCTTGTCCTGATTCTCGTTGTGCGTCGGACGTTGGTGGTCGCCGCCGCTGTTTTCCCGCGGGCCCAGCAGCAGCAGGTCGCGGGCGACGATTTCAGTGTGGTATTTCCTCGCCCCGCTCTGCCGATCCTCCCAGCTTGAGGTCTGAATCTTTCCCTCGACGTACACCTTGGAGCCTTTGGCAACGTACTCCCCAACGATCTCCGCCAAACGCTGCCAGGCCACGATGCTGTGCCACTCGGTCCGCTCTTGCCATTCGTCGTTTCGATCCTTGAACGTTTCGTTGGTGACGAGGCTGAAGTTGGCGACCGGAGTGCCGCTCTGTGAATACCTGACCTCAGGGTCTTGGCCAACGTTCCCAACAAGGATGACTTTGTTTACGCTTCTTGGCATTGCAGCCCTCCGATGACTTGAACTGGTCTGAGAGCGATCTTGCGGCTGAATCGGAAGCGACGGAAAACGTCGGATGCATTTAGAAGGGTGTTCCAGACAAGATCGAGGGACTCGCTCAGGAGAGTTCCAGGACGGAGAAACCAGCCGCTTTTGCGGCCTTGGATAGTCGTTGATCTGCGCACACAAAGTCTCTCTTTGCCGGACGCTGTTGGCACCAGGTCAGAGCCGCAGCTAGTTGCAGGCTGTCAGCAGCTCGCAATTCGTAAGCGTCCAAGAGGCGCCGGGCCAGATCGCGCACATGATCTCCCGGAAGGATTTCTCTCCATCCTCGACTCAGCAAATCGAGACGTGACAAAGCACCCTGTTTCTCAATATCCTTCAGTGTAGCAAGGCGATGCAATCGCGCGATGGCACTGTGAACTTCAACCAAACTCCCCCACCACACCACCGGCACGACTTTGCGCAATTGAGACTGCGCTTGCCGACTACTGGCCTCGTGAACACACAACGGCACCAATGCGCTAGCGTCCCAAAAAACCGCTTGTTTGCTCATAACGATTCTTCCCGGTCATCGAGGAGTGCCTGCGTACCCTCGCGGTGGCTGACTCTTCCGGTCCGAATTCTCAGCAGTTCGTCAACCTCGACGTCGTTCTTGGGTAGACGCATTTTGCCTGCGGCGACTAGCAGCAGTTCTTCCTCGCTACCCTCGTCTGCGGAGAACGGAACCAGCTTTGCCACAGGCAGATTCCTGTCTCGGATGACGATTTCCTCGCCGGCTTTGGCAAAAGTGAGGTATTTGCTCAGTTGGTTCTTGAGTTCCGCAACATTAACGCTTCGCATGCGCAACCTCCGTTCATGGCTATTATAGCCATGGTTATGCCTGCCGAAAACGGGTTTGTTTTTTCGAGGTTTCCACTGGTTTTGTCCTGAGATTGTCCCGCGAGTGATTGTGCGGATCGACCGTTGTCGGGCCGGGATTTCGCATCTCCAGCGACCTCCAGCGTCAATCACTCGCGCGGCGATCTGGCGGCGACAGTGCCGTGGATTCCAGTCAAAGCGAAACAGTCAGATTCAATCTCTCGCTATGGCGAGAAGGATTTAGACTTTGGACATGATCGAGCGGTGGCTCAATGAACACTGGGTGGCGGCGGCGCTTTGCGCGGGAAGCGTTCTGACGCTGCTGTTGCCGGCGCTCGCGCAACAATCGACCATTGCATGGCTGCTCACGTATTCGCTGCTTTCGGTTTACATGTTCCATCAGGTTGAAGAACACACCGGCGACCGCTTCCGCAATTTCGTCAACGAGAAACTCTTTCGCGGGATTGAGGCGCTGAGCCACGCCTCGGTCTTGTGGATTAACCTGCCTGGCGTTTGGGGCGTGGGACTGCTCTCGATCTATGCGGCTACCTACATGGGCATCGGTTGGGGACTGAGCATGGTGTATCTCGTGCTCGTGAACGCACTGGCGCACATCATCGGCGCGGGCGTATGGCGTGAATACAATCCGGGCTTGTGGACCGCCCTCGCTCTGTTCGTGCCGGTGGGAACGCTGGCCCTGTTAGAAACGAGCCGTCAACCGGGAGTTCGACACTTGCACCACGCAGTTGGATTAGGCACGGCAATTGCGATTCACGTGGCGATCGCTGCCTATACCAAGCTGCGTGCGACAAGAATGAGCGCCGCGTCCTGATGGCAGCGGCGCTTGCGTCCTTAACTCTTCTTCGATGCCTTCCCGTTCCTCGATTCGCTACCGAAGCGTCGGATTTGAAGTTGACTTTAAGTGCCTACATATTTGACATCATTCGGTGCAATCCGGATTAAACACATTGGCCCGTAAAGTTTTGTCGAGATTGCGAGGTTATTTGTCACGGATAAGTCAAGGGGGGCACGTGCTTACGACTAGCGCATTCCGCCGGTTACCGATTCCCGCGTCTCGCGCCAAAAGGTGGTTACGTGCGCGAAGCCGGCTTCCCGGTTTCGGTATCAGGCATATTGATCCCTCTTTCCCGGCGACCTGGGTGGTTCCGGGTTGTGCGGCCACGAGGGCTACCCGAGTTGTGGACGGCACATTATAAAGGACAACAGATTTGTGGATTTTGTCGACTGCTGCTCCGATCCCGACAATACAACCGTGCGCAGGGGCACAATAACTAGCGAAGCCGAGACAGGCGATTCGGAAAGACTGGCAGGATGAGCGAAGCAGATGTAGTCAACTCCCAGACAGGATTTGGTCGCACCTTTCTTCCAGCAATCGTGTGCCAGGATCTCCGAATCGTGGGCGGCATCTACAGGGTCGCGACACCAAGCGGAACGAAGCGCCGTTTTAAGCCAAAAAGAAGCGGCAGGGTCGACAAGAACCTCATCAATGCTGGGCAGGTCGCCTGCTGTAGGGCCGTTGCTCATCCAAGACTCCTCACGCCGCTCCGCCCGCAACTGCATCGACGCTCGCGCCCCGCTCCTCGGTTACATCGAGAGTGTTGGGATTCTCCGTCCGGTCCGGGGCGGTCACCCTAGATCCGAGCAAATGACAATGACGGCAGCCGAGACAGCACACGGCAGACGTGGTTCGAGGGGCAGCATCTTGGAAGTCGTTTGGCAACACTACACGTTCCCCCGCCCGAGTGTAGAAAACCGGAGAGACGGTGCCGCGGAACGCGGCGTCCTTTCCCCACAGCTCCATCTCCAGGCCGCCCCTTCGGCCACAAAAGAGAACCGAGCTTTCGAGCCGCGGCCTCTGGCTATCCCCCGACTTCGCCAGTTGGTGCCGGGTAATGAGCAGATCGTAGGTCCGCTCGATCCGAAGCATTTGCACCCGGATCAGTACTGGCGCGACCACGATCGCATGCACGCCGTTTACGCCAATGCTGTCCACGCGCTGGAGCCAGGGCAATGCGTTGCCTTGTTCATCTACGAAGCTCGCATACGCGCCCACCTCCGCGAGCGCCCCGCCTGATTCCACTCCCCGAAGCACGTACTTCTTCGCCAGGTGCTGATGCTCGATTCTTTGGGTGGAACGAAAGCAGATTCCCCATCTCCGCGTCATGGGTCGAAACATCCGGTTTCTCAAATCGGATCTCGAGCCGTTTCGCGCTTCATTTCGACAGGAGATGGTGAATGTCTAAACCACAAAAGCAGGACGGGATTGTCTATTCTCGCAACGACGGAAAGATTCTCTGGATTCGCTACCGTGATCGAAACGGGAAACGCTGCAGAGAGCCCACCGGTACTGAAGACTGGCAGGAAGCCAACCGCAAGTTGCGGGAACGGCTGCAGGCCAGAGACGGCAATCTCTTAGAAGCACTTCGAAAAGGCGAGGCTCTCGGCTTTGAAGAATGGGTGGATTCCTTTCTCGAGAACTACTCGAAACCTCCCATTAGGGCTGCGCAGACTCATGAAGCGAACTTGCGCTGTGCCAACCATCTGAAGGCCGCCTTCTCGGCAAGAAAGCTGGTGGAGATCACAGCTGATGCCATCGAAGACTATCTTCGGCGGCGTCTTCGGCAGCGGGTTCGGATAAAACTGGCTGAGGTTTACCGCGAAAAGGGAATCCTGAAGTCGAGCACGGTGCACCAGGAATTTCGGGTGCTCCGCCGGATGTTGACCGTTGCTGTCCGGAAAAAGCTGCTCCCGGCCAATCCCTGCGCGGGAGTGGAGTTTCCGGTCAGGGTGAAAGGCTTGTTCCGGCCGCACTACGTGACCTGGTCGGAGCAGCGGATGATCGAAGCTCATGCTCCGGAATATTTGTGCAACATCGTCAAGATCATTACCGAGACGGGGTTGCGCGTTTACAAGGAGCTCATGCCGATGAAAAAAGAGCAGATTGATCTCACGAACGCGATGATCTGGATTCCGGATTCGAAGACTCCAAACGGAGTGGCCGAAGTGCCGCTGACGCCGCTGGCGCTCGAAGCGTTCCGCGATCAGATGCGGCTCTCACCCTGCAGTCCGTATCTGTTTCCGAGC
>Ga0224545_1000138_pt1 | contig 14423 bp, 10 predicted proteins | sample 714P12024metaG_FD_179906 | JGI IMG/M metagenome (GOLD analysis project Ga0224545, IMG submission 179906) | Peat soil microbial communities from Stordalen Mire, Sweden - 717 P1 20-24 | ecosystem: Environmental > Terrestrial > Soil > Wetlands > Peat | place: Sweden: Norrbotten County, Stordalen... | reverse complement strand
GGTGTAGCCGCGCGCGATGAGGAAGTTTACCCCAGCATTCATGCGCCCATTCATGAAAGGCCGAACCACGGCGCCGCGCAACTCTTTCACCGGAGTTCCGGTGCACTCTGCATACAAGTTGGGCAGACATCCCCTGCCTAAAGGCTTCGCGCCCACATACTCGAACTCTCCTCGCGCTTCCAGCCGAAGCGGAAGCCTTTGAATCGTTCCCAGCAGATCGAAAATGGTTCGTGGCGCTTCCGGTGTGGGTTCTCCGCTATCGAGGTCTCGGGCATCGGCCTTGGAGAGAGTTGCCAGAAGCGATCCGTAGCGGAAGGTTTGCCGCACCGCAGCCGTCATAAAGCGAAGGCGGCTGGGCCCTTCGTTAAACTGGAGTCCGGTATCCGGGTCAATTTTTGCCAGCTCCGTGCTGCTTGTTACATGGCCCAGCGTAAGGCGCAGATCTGTATTGTGGAGCGTCTTACGGGCGACGACCTGATAAGAACGCGATGTGGCCACCGGAGCGCCCGGGGAAGTTCCGGTTCCCCGCGTTCCAATGCCGACGCGGAAGTCTTCTGTGAAGAAAGCCCGGCCAAAGCTAAGAGAGATGAGGGGAACGTACCACGATTCCTTGGGAAGAAAAGAAACCGTAGCCTTGGGTGAGTTCACGCCAACCCATTTCTGAAACGAATTCTGCGGCCGGAGCAGATCGTCGTTGTCAAAATTAATTTCATCGCGGCGCCAGCCGAGATAGTAGCGAAAGTAGTGGGACAGACCGCCTTCGGCGGCCATGTAGGGCGTGACCGATTCTATGGTGACATTATTTCCGTCCACGGGAGTGAAAGGACCATAGTAGGTGGGGGTGGTGGGATGAAAGAATCCATAGTGATCCAGATCATCGCGGCGCGGGGCTTCGCGCTCGAAGTCGAGCCCTCCCAGCAAGGAAAAATACTCGGCGATCTTGTTCACATAGTTCGCGCTGCCGCCGGCCACGGTGCGAAACTCACTCTGACGAATGAGGCCCTGTCCAAAATCTGAAAATAAGGAGAGATTGTAGGTACGAAAAAAGCCGGAGAGCTGCAATTGCTGGCTGCCACTGAGTTGCCAGACGTCGTTCAAGGCTAGGAGCGCGGTATGGGTCTGGTCTTTCTGCCGCGGGTCGATCGTGTCGCCGTAATCGAGGAAATTGGCATCGGCGGAATTTGAGGCAAAGAGCGGGACGAGTCCCGGAACATAGGAAAAACCGTAATACCCAACTCCAAACAGCGAGAGCCGATGATCGCCGATGTGGAACCCTCGCTCGCCATTGAATTTGTACTGTTGCCGGTGTTCCAGCCGATCCAGGAATCCATTGCCATAGGAGGCTGAGAACGCCACCCACGATTCAGGAGTAGGGCTTAGTCCGGCCACCACATCAGTGTCCCGATAGTCTCCGGTAAGAGTGATGAACGGATCGAGGCGAGACCGAAGTCCGTACGTTGCCGCCAGATTGACGGAATGATTTCCTTCCCGAACGTTGAACGCCCCGCCATCGACCTGGACGCTTTCGAGAACCTCCGGGATAAATACGTTCGGATCGGAATAGCCGTTGCCATGGGCATTGGCCGACAAATTGTTAGGCACTAGCTGCCCACGGCGATGTACTGTGCAATGGGTTCGCCATGATCTCCCGCCACGCCCGGCGCAAAGTACTGCGGCGCTTTGATACCGCTGGAGGCGGTTTCGATGGGATACCCGGGAATCGACACCGGGGCGCCGGGTCGGCCGGGATTCGCCTCCAGCAGGTTCTGGCGGACAAATATCTTCTCCGACGGGTCGGGAGAGAACACATCGGTGCCGTTTACATCCGCAGTAACGGTGATAGTATCCACGCTGGATAAGAGCTGGCCGATTTGGACCGTGATCTCGGAATTTCCGTTCGGAGGAACGTTCTGGGGCACGATGACCTGTCGAAATCCGGCGGCATCAACCTGGATGTCGAACTCGCCGGCAAACGCCGCCCTGATCTCGAAGTGGCCATCCGGCCCGGAAATGGTTTGTCCCACAGCCTGAGCTTTTCTATTTCCATCGGAATCGTGTCGGATGAGTCGAACCGAAGCGTTGGGCAGCCCGTTCCCCTGAGGGTCGGTAACTTGGCCCCGCAACGCAATCTCCTGGCCGAGGAGAGGAAGATGGAGCCGAGTCAGCAACACGACAAGAATTGCGAGATTTTTCCAGGGTGAGAGCATTTCGGCTTTGGCATTTCCCCTCGTCTAAGGTTGCGTACTCGCCCCCGAGACCTGAGCTAGGACAAACTGCGCATGTTCCGATCCGATCGTGTGCAGTGACGCCGCTTCCTGTAAATAATTCTGCGCCGCGGCCTGGTCGCCCTGCTTCAGAGCGATCTCGCCGGCATGAGCGAAGATTTTAGAGTCGCGGATTCCGACCGCCAAGGCGGTCTCGATCTGCTTGCGGGCTTCCGCATCCTGACGGTTGACGTGCAGCGCCCAAGCGTAGGCATCGAGCGTGTACACGTCATGCCGCCACGCGTACTCCTGTTGCGCCACCCGCAGGGCTTTCGCTGGCCGGTGCGCGTGATCGGCATAATAGAAGACCAGATCGCGGTTGGAATTATCCTTAAGGACGGACTCCGCCAGTGACTTGGTCTCGAAGTCAGCGAATGCCTTCTCGGCTTCTGTGTCGCGGCCCGCTGACTGCAAGGCCTCGGCCAAGTCAAAGAGATTCTCGGCACGGGGTAGCGCCCGATAGCGTTGCTCGAAGAGCGCTACCGCTTCGGCATAACGCTTCTGCGTGATACGAACCTGCGCCAGATTTCCCAGGGCAGAGAGATCGCTTGGAAAAGATGACAATGCCTCCTGGAAGAGTTTCTCCGCCGTGTCGGTGCTGCCGGAAGCCAGCCGCAGATGGCCCATCTCGGCGAGGAGCCGCGCACGCTCCCCGGTTTCGCTTGGCGGCGTCGACTGATAAGCCAGATCCATCAGCTCATATGCACCCTCCGCATCCCCGAAGAGCTCGCGCAAACCGGCGGCCCGAGTCAGGGCAGGCAGATTGCCGGGGCGAAGATTGAGCATCCACTGTGCTGCATTCTCCGCATCGCTGTAATTGCCGAGCTCCACGTTCGCGTCGCTTAACAAACCGTAGACCATTACGTCATCGGGCACTCTCTTGTTCAGAGTCTTGGCAGCCTCCAGCGCGGCAGGATACTCATGTTCGCCCAGGAGAATCGAAACTCGTATTTTCTCAGCGTCGAAATTGTTTGGAGCTATTTCCAATGCTTTCTTTACGGCGTCCTCGGCTTGAGCGTAGAAGCTAACATCGGAAGTCTCCTGTGCCCGGCGAACCAGCGCCGCTGCGAGAAGGTTGTACCCCGCAGATTCCATCGGCTGGTCACTGATTAGTTTGCGGGCTGCTGCGATGCTTTGCGCCCCCGGGGAAGGATCCTTAGTTGCCGTGCCGGTTGTGCTTTGAGGAGCAGCGAACGTAGCAACGGTCACTATCGTGATCATGCACAGCGCCGAAATAACTCTCTTCATGGCATGCCTCATTTTTGAAGAAAAAATCGTGGCCGCCGCTTTCAGTACGACGGCCACAAGGGTTGGCTACTCCACAGGGCAGATACCGCCGGGTTGACCGGTGCAGCCTGCCTGTCCCGGTCCAGTGTGAGCGCTGTTGCGCCCGCTGTTAGCCGGCATTACATAGGGGAAGGCATTGTTGAAGCCTTCGGTTTTTGTGTTTACGCCATCTCCCAGAGCCAACCCGTACTTCGAGGAATCCACGAGGATGCCTTCGATCGCCCGGAGAGAGATGTCAAACACATCGTCGATTGGTCTGCGTCCGTTGGGATAGCCCGCCACGTCGCCGGCGATGAAGCCGAGCCGCTTCTGACTGCCGACCGGTGTCGGAGGAATGCCGGTGTTGAGCCGCAGCAGATCGGCGACCGGTCCCGCATCCTTTGGCCCGCACCCAGGACAGATGGGAGGCTCGTACTGCACCAGAAGCAACAAGTCAGTACGCGGATTGGGTGGAACCGGAACACCCAAGGAGCTCAGTACGCCTGCCGCCACCGGCTCCAGAACGAAATTCGCGAACTGCGAGTCGTTGGTTGGAAAATCCATGCTGAAACGATCCTTAAAGCCGGTGCCGATGATCGCCTCGTTGATCAACGAATTGCCTTCACGGTTCACCTGCTGGAAAGCGCTGTAGTTCTGGTCGGGATTCGGCGAGCGCCGCACCGTGATGTGGTGGCGCGACGTGGCGCCATAGGTTCCGATGACTGCTCTTTTGTCGCCGGCGGAGTGAATCCTGCCGTCGACCGTCAACATCGCGATGGGGACTTCCAGCACAATGGAATTAACGTTGTAGCCACCCACGGCGTCGGGAGCGTAGTTATGGGTATTGTCAGCATCGATTGACGGAGACAGGATCGGACCGACTCCGCTGCGGAAATTCACCGAGTCGAAGAAAGCCCCCAGATCGATAAAGAATGGGTCATCCGCGGTTCCTGCCCATACGCGGATTCCTTCGCCCAGGCTGTGAACTCCCTGGCCGAACAGCGCTTGGTAATTCGGCATGGTCAACGGACCCACGTTCGACGGAACTGCGTAAAGGGTTTGTCCGTCGTTCAGGCACGTTGATTTGCCATTCTTGACCATGGTCACGGTGTAGGTCTGGCGAAGGCTCAATCCCTCAGCACCGGCGCCAGTCAGTGAGGTGATCGGCGGGATCCCGGCGATGCCGCCAACGAATCCCGTGAACAACTGGGGATCGCGGATTTCGGTATTGAAGCGGAATTGGAAGACGACGTCTGGAATTCCGTCCTGGTTGTTGTCGATGAGCATCTCGTAAAGCACGCTGGGATCGAAGGGGAAGTAGTTGGGTCCGTTGGCCGGCTCAAGCAGCGGATCAACGTTCAAGATGAAGGTGACTTTCTCTGGGTGGTCATAGCTGACAAAGGCGTACCAGTCTGTAACGTCCGCGCTACGATCCAATGCCGTGATAGGCGCTTCGCGATGGCTCGACGCCAACATGCTGGAAGGTGCCAGCATGAACAGCGACATCGCAAGAGCCGCGATTGATTTCAGCTTTTTCATGGAAATGCCTCTCTGCAGAATTCGTTGACACCGCCGTGGATTTACCTGCTTGTGAGTAATGCGTGTCGCAGTTCCTCCGGCTCGCCCACGTATCCGAGTTACGTTGTCACGATTGAAAACGGATTCACGAACTTAACTTTTTTCAGCACTGAAACAAAGATTGCTCGGTTATCTGTCGAGAAGGGTATAAGCGTTCCCTAAGGTCGAAGACCACACGAGTGGCCAAGGTAACGGGGAGAGATCGGGCCACTTATTTCAACTAATTTCAACTTATTGCGGAATCCAGTGCACTTGCGAAGTAAATAGCCCGTCGACAAAACCGATGTGATAAACCAGAAAGATTCCAAAAGCCATGCTGGCGAAACCAGAAATCGCAGCCAAGTGGCGGTTGAGCTTGAAGAATCTCTTTCCCGTGTAAACCAGAGGCACCGAGATTGCTGCGGTCATGAGCATCATTCCCACCATAGTGCCCAAGCCAAACACCAGCAGGTACGCGGTGGACCAGAGCGGACTCTTGATGGTCGATAGGACTAACAGGGCAACCGCAGCCGAACCAGCCAAGCCGTGCACGAGACCGACCACTAAGGGTCGAATCGTCTGATAGAGGCCAAGTTTACCGATGGTTCGTTCCGTTAAGATTTCAATCCGGCCGCAAAAGCTTGGGATGGTCTTGGCAGCGGCGGCAGGATCGACGGTACCGGCTGGTTGTGCCGCCGTCGCGCCATGTTTCGCTGGAGTAAGTCGCGAGCTAAGCCAACCGATTACCCCGCTCAGATTCAGTACCCCCAGCAGGATTAACATCAAGGCGACGCAAAACTCCATGGACAAGCCGAGACGGGGCGGGATTGCGACGCCGAAGATGATAATGGCAGACCCGACCAGAAAAATCGTAAGGGTGTGTCCTAGCCCCCATAGCAAGCCGATCGTGGCTGAGCTTCTGATCGATCCTTGGCGGCTCACAATAGTGGAAACTGCCACCACGTGGTCGGGGTCCGTCGAATGCCGCATGCCGAGGAACAACCCGAGAAGAACGACGGTCGCGAAGGGAACGAGTTTGTCTCTGGATAGAAAACCAGATGAGAGGACATGCCACATGGGAACGGATGCGACGGCGGACGCCGTGACGCCCACGCCCAGCACCACCATAAACGCGGATGATAAAAAGGGCAGACAGCGAAGGGCAGCGTTGCCGGCCCGCACACGAGAAGACGCCATGCGTTTGGCATAGACCATGGTCAGGCCAACGATCACCAGCACAGCTGCCAATCCCAAACTAAATGCGGTGATCAAAAATAATCCGAACCCTATCCGGTGAAGCGAGAAGGCACTCAGCAGCACGACGAGCGCTGCCGGACAGGGCACGATTCCTCCCGTGATGCCCAGCATGCAGAGTTCGCGCAATGACAGGGTGCGATCGATTGATTTCGAATTGTCAGAGATCGCCGCGCGATTCCCTGGCTCCGCGGGCGTAACTTGCTTGAACAGGGAAAGATACCAGTGCGAATGCTGCTCTCCGGGCGCGTGCGAATGCTTTCCGGTCTCTCCGGTGCAGTGTCTGAGGAGGATGAAAATGCCGAGTCCTGCAACGCTCAGACCGGAAATCGCTCCCAGCCATGGATAAAGCTGCTCAGGAACGATGTATCGTGACGCATAGAGCGTTACGGCTCCTAACAGGTAAACCCCCGCCGTGTGCGCGGCGGTGACGACGACTCCCAGCAACACGGCATGTCTCGCGGTGCCGCGCGAACCCACAAGATAGGCGGCAATGATGGTCTTGCCGTGTCCCGGCTCGAGAGCATGAAGTGCGCCCAAACCGGTTGCGATCAGAGCGGCCGAAAACAATACCCAGAAGCTCAACTTACCTTGGGTCGAGATCAGTTAGGTAAAGCGACTGCGCGGCGTGTTCTGCGCGTGGGCCTTAAGTGGCAGCGTAGCCACTGCAGAAGACGCGACGCTGCTGGAAGCGGATTGCTCACCATTTAGGTCACGCGACGCAATTGCATCTGACGACCGGCTCGGCCTCTCATGCGTGGGCGAAGTGGCGGACGCCGGTTGCGCCACGTTTGTCTTGCGGAAAAATATCCGGTTGGAAGAGGCCGGCGCCGTGGCAGTCCTCTCCGGGTTGGAGAGTAAAGATCTGAAGCCGACCAGAGCAGATAGTTGCTGCGGGGGGCTGTTCAATACATCGCTTGCGTAGTTGGTCAGTTCCTGGCTGCGATCGGTGCCGGGGGCGGAACTGTCCAGAATCGTGACTCCGTCGCCGAGAACCACAATTTCCTTCCAACCTGCCCGTCCGGGGAAGTTGTTATCGAAGTAGGAGAGTTTGTGAGTGCCCGCCGGAGCGTCAAGTTCGCCCCGGAATACAAATCCGATTTTCATCGTAGTCAGGCCGCCGGCGCCGGCCGCAAATGTTATCTGGCGAGATATCGTGTCTAATCGGACAGATTGACCATCGCTCTCCAAGGAAATTCCTTCCTTCAACCGCGGCTCCTGCCTGTCGAGGTAGCAGGAGGCGCTGGGGTCGTCCGCCGCAGGAGCAACGTCGAACTGTCGAATCTCCTGAAAAGTAGGAATTTCAGCCATATCGATCAGATAGAGGATTTCAATCGACCCTTGCTTGACGGTGATCTTCGAATAATGATTGACGCTGAAATTTCCCATGGGGTGGGCGAAGGAGGTCGCGGAGTTCAAAATCAACACAAGCAGCAACAAAAGGACCCTCGGCCGGCGATGATTGTTCTTGTCTTTACCTCTCTCTTTATCTCTGTACATGGCTTGACCTCAAGTCCCGGGCGTGCGATTGGATATCTTCTAAAGTTCGGCTCGCTGCTGCAGCGTGAAAAACGTGGAAATGCGGGTTTGTTTTCAACGCAAGACTCAGGAAGTCTTCTGCTTCAGAATCCTGGGCCAAGCTGTGGTAGATCATGCCGGCATGAAACAGGAGCAGCGAGTCATTGGTGTGCAAACCAAGAGCTTTATTGATCGCTTCGGTCGCTTCCTCGAATCGTCCATTCCTGTAGAGAACCCAAGCCAGGGTGTCCCATGTGTAAATGTCGTGTCGCACTTCTAGTTCTTTTCGCGCCAGCTCCAGGGCCTCCGGCAGCTTGATCCCTTGATCGGCATAGAACAGCGCCAGTTCCCGATTGGCCAGAACTTGATTTAGCTGGCTGAGGTGTCCGATGTACTCGACCAGGTCGTAGTGCTGCTGAGCTTCGTTCAGCCGTCCCAATTTCTTGTAAACGTCGCCCAACTCAGCGACGTAGGCAGGAAACGGAATGATGGCAATCGAGCGTTGATAGAGCCGAATGGATTCTTCAAGTTTCCCCTGCGCGGCCCGGACCTTCGCCAGTCCAGCCAGAGAGCGATAGTGATTGGGATCGGCTGTTATGCCTGCCTGATACGACGAAGCAGCATTCCCCAAGTCGCCGGTTTGAAAGTAGCGCTCGCCTAATTCAAAATAGAGCCATGCTAGATTTTCGCGAGGAACATTGGTTTGAAGCGCGGCCTCGATGGCGCTTTTCATCAGCCGGATAGCTCCCGTGGAGTCTCCACGCAAGTAGCACAGATATGCCATGCGGCTGTCGTTCAAGTATGCCAGGGCCAGGGGCGACGAGGTCGCCCGCCCAATCGCCTGTACGGCGTCGTAGGCCGCGGCGGCCTCGGCGTAATCTCCCATATCCGTATAAGCGTCCCCTTCGATGGCAAATGCCGCCAGATTTCCCGAGCCTGTGCCGATCGCCTTTTGTGCATAGGCGAGGGCGTCCGAGAAGCGATGTTCGCCCATATAGACCGAGGCCATGTGAACGAGAGGGTCGGCGGTTCGGAAGTCTTGCGGCGCTAGAACCAGCGCTTTCTTGAGCGTTTTCTCGGCCAAGTCGTAATAAGCAATGTCGCCGGTCTCTCTGGCCTTCTGAAAGAAGGCGGATCCTAACCCGTCATATCCCGCGTAATCACCCGGCGCTTGCTTGACCTGGTTCTGCAGTGTCTGAATCAGCGTGTCCGTCTCCGATTTACCGCCGATGTGTTTCAGCTCGACCGACTCGAAAGGCGCAGACTGAGACCATGCTGATGCGGCACAGAGAATCGGAAGAATCAGTAGCCACTTGGCCATTCCAGCCTCACTGGGTTGCAAATAGAGGATTGATCTTGGTTAACGCCGTGTGCAAGATTGCCGCTAGTGTCCGGTGCTTTCCCGGAGCGTTTACCAGCGGACCGCCTACGTTATGAAATACGGGCATGAGCGCAAATCGGATTTCTTGCATCCGACTTTCTTGCCCGTATTACACAGGTGAGTCTGCTCGGAACCGGCTCTTCGCAAATCGAGCAAAGTCGGAAAGACCTGGTTCCCCGCTGAAGCGAGATGGGTGCCGAGAGGTGTTCTCGCCAGCTTTGATGTTCTAGATTGGACAATTGATCCTAGACCATTGAATAGAGGAGGCTTGCTGGTCCACGAATTATAGAGTGATTGGGTACGGAATCTGCGGGAAGGAATGCAACTCAGTTCTTTTTTTCTTGTTCCGCTTCTTAGTTTAGAAAAGTCCTCTAATCAGTAACTTGAGTGACGCGCACTCTTGAATAACAGCCTGGAGCTTGGGAATGGTTGTGCGCAATTCGCTTTTCTCGAGAACAATGCCGTCTGCTAAAGTTTCCACGACGCTTTCCAGGGCTTCGCCGACCTCCCTAATCAGGCGGGAAACTGCAATCAGTTTCCGGGAGAATCCGGCCAGCGCAATCATCTCCGCGGTCCAGGGTATTTTGGCATGGATATGAGTCTGGCGAAGTCCTGGAGCTCACAGAATCGCAAGGACTGCGTTTCTCATGGGACGTGTTCCATGTGACCGATGCCGTTCGCTTCGACGTAGGCATTTTGAATCAGTACGTACTGGATGGGGCGACCCTGGGTAACTTTAGATTTAGACAGATGCTGACCTAGCCGCGCTGATGCAGTTTGGCTCGCGCTATAGTTTCTAAAACGGAGGGCGATTGAAAGACAAGTTGCGGTTTCTTGTCGTCCTGGTTTTATCTTTTGGCTTCACGGCCCAGTCGTCCTGGGCGCAGCTGAAGACTCGAAACGTCGTTCTGATCGTGAGCGACGGTTTGCGGTGGCAAGAGGTTTTCAGCGGCGCCGATCCCGATCTGCTGAACCAGAACTACGGTGGCATCTGGGCAAGCCCGGAACGATTGCGTCACGAATTCTGGAACGACGATCCGGTGGAACGCCGGAAGATGCTGTTCCCATTTCTCTGGAATGTCGTGGCCAGACAAGGCCAGATTTTCGGCAATCAGAACCGGGGCAGCATCGCGCAGGTCACCAACGGCCTGTCCTTCTCCTATCCAGGATACAACGAGATGCTGACCGGCCGCCCCGATGCGCGCATCAACAGCAACGAGTTCGGACCGAATCCAAACACCACAGTCTTTGAGTGGATGAATCACTTCCCCGAATTTCAGGGGAAGGTCGCGGTCTACGCTACATGGGACGTTTTCAAGAATATTTTCAACGAACCTCGGAGCCAGCTGGTGATGCAGGTGGGATGGGATATTCCTGGAAAATGGAATCTTACACCCCGGCAAGAACTGCTCAACGAGCTATATCGGACGACTACGCGGCTCGATGACGAAGATGTGTGGGATTCGTTCCTGCAGGTGCCGCTCGTCGACTACGTGAGGTCAGCCCATCCGCGCCTGCTTTTCGTCGGTTACGGAGAAACCGACAATTGGGCTCACTCTGGGCGATACGACCTGGTGCTTGAAAGCGCTCACCAGTTCGACGAGTTCGTGCGACAACTGTGGGACACGATGCAGGCGATGCCTGAGTACCGCAACCAAACGACGTTCATCATTACGACCGATCACGGCCGAGGCAGCGGGCTGGAAGAGTGGAAAGAACACGGCGCGGGGCAGAAGGGATCGGAGAACATCTGGATTGGAGTTATGGGTCCGGATACAAATCCTCTAGGCGAACGCGCGAACGCGGTTACGGTCACTCAGGCCGAAATCGCCGCTACGTTGGCCGAGTTTCTCGGCAAGGATTTTCATCGGAGTTCGCCGGATTCTGCGCCGCCGCTCCCGGGTGTCGTTTCCCGAACGGTGGCGACGGTCAAGTGACCCCTTCGGTGCTATTCCGAACTGATGCCTGTCGGGCGTAGTTGCCGAGGTTGGAGTTTTGGCAGAAAGAAGTTTTGGCGAAGAGTGAAGAAGTCTTCTCTTTTATAAATCAGACTATTTCCGGCACGCACTTGTCAGGCGAGCCGATGTCGCCATGACGAGTTAAGAATAACGCCTCGCGCTGAGGACGACCATCGGTCGGGAGTTTCATGACCTGATTTGCGGTGGCGATAAATCCGACGCTATGGCATATCATTCACAGTCGACAAGAGAGGCACTGGAAACCGGTTTATGAAGCCCTTTATTCGGCCTCCCGGGCCTACGAATCGCGGGATAATCGGGAACTTCCCGTTGGGAAGCACGGACCCACTCGGCCTATATACGCAGTGGGCTCGTCAATATGGTGACATCTTTTACTACCGCGTTTTTTCCCGTCACATCTATTTCCTCAACCACCCGGACCTTATCGAGCACGTTCTAGTCACCAACTACCAGAGTTTCATCAAGGGCGAAGCTCTCCAGTCCAACCGCCGGATCTTTGGAAACGGTCTGTTGACCAACGACGGAGATTCGTGGTTGCAACAGCGACACCTCATCCAACCGGCCTTTCACCGTGACAGAATCGAATCTTACGGCGACACCATGGTGGCCTATACGGAGCGGATGATGGCTGCCTGGCACGATGGTGACGTGCGTGACATTCATCGGGACATGATGCGCCTCGCGCTGGAAATCGTGGCGAAGGTGCTCTTTAATGTCGAGGTCACTGCCGACACGGACAGAATCGCAGGTGCTCTGAACACGTTTATGGAACTCGGCTCGCGCGGGCGTATGCTGTTACCTCCAATTCTTCGCCTTTTGCCAACGGCCGACAACTTCCGTTATCGGCGTGCCGCCCGCCAGCTCGATGACATCGTATACGGCCTTATTCACCGGCGACGCTCGGATGGCGAGATTGCCGATGACTTGCTCTCTGGATTGCTGCAGGCTCAGGCAATTGGCAGGCGCGCGATGTCGGACGAGCAGTTGCGCGATGAAGTGATGACCCTTCTTTTGGCGGGTCATGAGACTACTGCGGTTTCGTTATCGTGGACCTGGTATTTGCTGGCACAGTATCCAGAGGTCGAGAAAAAGCTTTGTTCAGAGCTTCGAGCAGTACTGAATGGCAGAAGCCCAAGAGTGCAGGATCTGTCCAGATTACCTTACACGGAGCGAGTCGTGAAGGAGGCCATGCGTCTCTACCCTCCAGCCTGGGCGATTGTCCGAAACTCTCTGAAAGACTGCGATCTCGGCGGCTATCGAGTGCCCGCCGGAGCGACTGTCATGATGAGCCAGTGGGTAATGCACCGCGACCCCCGATATTATGACCAACCCGAGCAATTCAATCCAGACCGCTGGTTGGAGGCGCGTGTCAAAGGCGCTTCCAAGTTTACTTATTTCCCTTTTGGTGGAGGACCACGAACTTGTATAGGCGCATCTTTTGCCACGATGGAAGGCGTTTTAGTGCTGGCAGCGATTGCGCAGAGCTATCAAGTCCGCGTTGTGCAAGACTTCCCGGTCGAGCCATTACCCACGATTACACTCCGCCCCAGGCGCGGCATCAAAGTGGTACTCACGCGACGAGTAGAGAATCCAACTGCCTAAGCAGCCGAATGGTTTGTGAAACAGGCATCAATCCAGCTCGCAAGCAATCATTAATCGTCCCATTCGCTCCGGGTTGCAAGCTAGTGGTTGGGCGCTCGGAAAGCAAGCACAGCATTGAGACCCCCGAAGGCAAAAGAGTTGGAGAGAGCATATTCCACCTGGGCGCGACGGGCGCGATTCGGAACCACGTCCAGATTGCAATCTGGATCAGGCACCGTAAAGTTGGCCGTGGGAGGAAGCAAGCCATTTCTTAGCGCTAGGACTGTACAGACTGCTTCCATTGCGCCGGTAGCACCCAGAGTGTGGCCGTGAAGTGACTTTGTGGAACTCACGGCCAGCCGGTCGGCATGGGCCCCGAAGAGGTCGCGAATTGCACGCGTTTCCAGCGGATCATTGATCAGCGTGCCCGAACCATGGGCATTGATGTAACCGACTTGCTCCGGCTGAAGCCGAGCATCACGTAATGCCGCTCTCATCGCGCAAACTGGACCATCGATGGAGAGATGTGTAAGGTGATGGGCGTCCGATGACATTCCAAAACCCACCACTTCGGCATGAATCATCGCGCTTCGTGCCCTCGCCGCGGCAAAAGGTTCCAATATCAGCATGGCGCCGCCTTCCCCCAAAATCAGGCCGCGCCGGTCTTTGGAGAAAGGTCGGCACGTATCTGGGGACATCACTCGCATCGCCTCCCAGGCTTTCAAAGAGCCAAAGCTAAAGGGAGCCTCACTGCCACCTGCGATGGCCAGTTCTGCAATCCCATTACGAACCATCCAGAAAGCTTGCCCGATGGCATGGTTGGCGGAACAACAGGCGGTAGAGATCGTGTAGGCAGGACCCGTGATGCCAAACTCCATTGAGATGTGGCTGGCGCCCGCATTCGGCATGGCGCGAGGAATGATCAGAGGATCGACTCGACCTTGATCGCGTTGGTACAGTTTCGCGAATCCTGCGTCTTGCGTGACCTGGCCACCCATGCTCGAGCCAGTCACAATGGCGGCCTTTCTGCAAAGCGCCGGGGTCAGTGTGATTCCAGAATCTCTCAGAGCTTCCCGGGCAGCGATGACCGCGAATTGGGAAAATGGGTCTAGCAAGCGCGCATAGTCGGTTTCAAAGTGTGTGCCGGGATCGTAACCACAGACTTGAGCGCCGTTCCGAAACCGTAGTTTCGAAACGTCAATGGAATTAATCGGGGCAATTCCAGATCTTCCGTCGCGGACCGCATTCCACGTCTCAGAAGTGTTGTTACCCAGGGCACAGATCACACCCAAGCCTGTGACTGCCACTCGCCGCGCCCTCATGGCATGCTCTCAGGCGTGGCGTAGTCGAGGAAAGCGTTCACTGCCAGACTCGTTGGCTCATTGTTTCTGCAGCCCTGCGACCTGCCACCGTGCGAACTGGTTTGCCGCATAACGAGCAGCGGCTCCCGGCACATTCTCGATCTCGTGCAGAGTCTTCGTATCGGGCTCGCCTGTCGCAGCTATATGCAGTCGGTAGTATCCGCGGCTATGGAGGAATACGGTTCGGTCTGTGCCTGCAGGTTGGGGTGGCACATGGAAGGTGAGGTCAGCGGTGTCGCCTATATTAGGCATCGTCATGTAG
>Ga0224545_1000133_pt1 | contig 14675 bp, 10 predicted proteins | sample 714P12024metaG_FD_179906 | JGI IMG/M metagenome (GOLD analysis project Ga0224545, IMG submission 179906) | Peat soil microbial communities from Stordalen Mire, Sweden - 717 P1 20-24 | ecosystem: Environmental > Terrestrial > Soil > Wetlands > Peat | place: Sweden: Norrbotten County, Stordalen... | reverse complement strand
GGGCTTCGATCTCTCTGCTGCTTGTTCGGGATTTGCCTACGCGCTCACGGTGGGCGCTCAATTTGTTGCCAATGGAACCCACAAAAGGGCGCTCGTTATCGGGAGCGACGTGATGACCTCCATTCTCGATTACAAAGACCGCGCTACCTGTGTTCTTTTTGGCGATGGGGCCGGCGCGGTTCTCGTTGAACCGGCTACTTCTGAAACCGAGGGCATACTGGACTTTGCGCATGACATCGATGGCTCGGGCGGGTGCAACCTCTTTATGCCGGCGGGCGGTTCGCTAAATCCAGCGTCACTACAGACGGTTGAAAAACGCATGCATTACGTCCACCAAGAAGGCGCGCAAGTCTTTAAATACGCGGTGCGGCGAATGAGCGAGCTAGCATTGCAAGTGCTTGAGCGTAACGGATTCACGAGCAACGATCTCGCGCTGGTGGTCCCGCATCAGGCGAACCTGCGCATTATCCGGGCGATGCAGGAGCGTTTGGGCGTGGACGATTCGAAAGTTCTCGTGAATATAGACCGCTTTGGAAATACTACCGCCGCCACAATTCCATTGGCGCTGATGGATGCTCTGGAGCAGAAGCGCTTGCGCAAGGGTGATCTCGTGCTCTTGATCACCGTCGGTGCAGGCTACACCACCGGCGCAATCCTAATGCGCTGGGCCTACTAACCCTCTCCAAATTGTTCTCCGATGAAATAAAAGAGGCCGGCTAAACCGTGCCGGCCTCTTTCCGAATGCGAACTAGTCCTATTACGGAGCTACGACGTTTGTATAGGTTGTCAGAACGCCGTCCGTTGAGCCGGTGGTCTCGATGCTGAAGATTTGCTGACCGTTGGTTACAAAGAAACTCGAATTCCCGCCAACGGTAACCGTGCCGGTCCCGTTCGGATTGATCGTGAAGGTGCCGCTAAATGGCGTGTCCAGTGAAAGCCACAAGTTTGGGGTAGCTGGCGGCGGGGTGAAGTAGTTTATGTCCTCAACAGCAGAGTAGGCACCAGTGTTCACGAGAGTAGCCACGCCAGAGAATGATCCGTTTACGCCGTCGACATCTTCCCAGTTTCCAAGAGCATACGTTCCGCTAATATTCGACAAAGTGAAAGCCTGTGTACTCTGGGTTACCAAGAAACCGGAACCAACGTTGGCATCCGTTCCAACACTGAAGCCCTGAATCTGTTCGATTCCATCTCCGCCGTTTGTGAGGTAAATGACCGGCGCATTTGCAGTACCGGTGTTGACAGTGATGGAAACACGCCCTGAAGACGGATTCGCTGCGTCCACCGCATAGGTCCCGGTCAGTGTCGGAGTTGTCACGGTCCCACCGTCATTTTGAGTCAGTGAAGCTGTTACGGTGTTCCCAGTGCTTGAAAACTGTGCCGTGCCGACCGTGACCACATTCGTAAAGGCAATTGCGTCGAATCCCTCTGCTGCGTCGAGGAAAAACCCATTCAGCGCACCGGATGCAAAGCTACTTTGCGTGGCAAGCGCCCGGCCGCTAACAAGCGGTGTGTTTGGCGTAGCTGTACTGACCTGATCCGTGGAGAGAACGTAAAAATCGTTGGCGTTTATGACGTAGATAACAGCATTAAACGTAAGGTCCGGACTGCCTGTAACTGGAACATCAAAACTAGCCGTCGCCCGCCCAGTCGTAGTGTCGACGGTGTTAATGGTTCCCGATCCGCCGGTGAGTTCACCTGAGGACGTGCCATTGTCATTGAAGTCGGCAAAAATCGGAGAGATGACACCTGCCGCGTCCGCAAACGATCCCGCAATAGCGATACGATTCACCGAAGGGTCCCACCCAGCTAAGCCAAAAGCAAAGTTCGCAGCCAGCGAGCTAACCGTGAAACTGGGCGAGAGGGTCTGCACATGCATGACTCCAGCGGCCCACGAATCCGTCTGCCCATCTCCGTTGTCAAACTCAATGATGTTGCCTGTCGTGTAGATTCCCGCGCTCTGTCCGCCGAGTGCGAATTGGAATATCACTCTCGTCGGAGTTGGGGGAGTCGCTGGAACTCCCTCACGCCTTGAACTATTGGCGCGCCGCGCTCTCAGACTGGCAAGCCTTGCCGGAAGCGCCTCAGATTTGCTCGACCTGCCGCGCTTTGCAGCACCGCCCGAGTTAAAGACCAAACTCAAGCAGCCTCGGGTATCGCCGTTGAGATCAAACGAGTAAGAGCTAGCCGCGAGATTCATATTGCCCCCTGGGTTTTGTGGGCCAAGGGTGATTCCGTTGTAATCCACGTCGGCGGCCGTGATGCCGCCAGTGCCATTGGCGGTGAAGCTGCCCGCAATAACTATCGGTTCCTCGTCAGTGGCGTCAAATCCTCTCAGAAGGAATGCGTAGGATGTCCCTGCTGGCAACGCTCCGTCATTGCTTCCCGCCGGGCAAGCGTTTGCATTAGAGTTTGAAACAAGGCCGGTGTAAGTGGCCTGAGTTGTATTGGGGGTGGGCGTAACAGAGTCAGTTACGAAGACCGTAAACGGAAAGCTTCCAGCCGTGTTCGGTGTGCCGATGATGGTCACGGAGTTCGTCGTTGTTTGGATCGTCGTTGGAGACGTAGTAGTCCCGTTACTCAGCATCAAGGCCGGTGAACCCGGTGGCAGCGCGTCTGCGACCGTCCACGTATAAGGTCCCGCAGTTGCGGGAGCGACCGTGAGAGTTTGATTTACCGCGGTTCCAACCATCAATGAGAACTCTGTTGGCGTAATGGCCAGCGTCGACTTGATCATGAAGGAGAAAGGGAAAGCCGAAGAAGACGTTCCGTTCGAATCTGTCACCGTCGCAGTGCCCGAAATCGTTGCTGCGGCTAAAGGCGTTCCCGAGATAGTGGCCATATTGCCGGAGACAGCGAAAGTGAGAGTCGTCGGCAATCCTGTTATGTTCCAGGTATAAGGCGCGACTCCGCCGGTGACGGTCAGTGTGCCGGTATAAGCGACACCGACGTTGCCGTTCGGCAATGTCCCAGAAATCACGGGTATAGATTTGTGATGGCTCGAGCTCCCGCAATTAACGACCGGCATGATTAGAAGAAGACCGATGAAAAGAAGAAACGCGTTGCGGCGCAGCATAAAGCCTCCCGGCAATCGGCACGAACCGAAATGCAATAACTCTTAGATAGCCAAATTTTCTGGAATCCCAAGTTCGAAAGTAAGAATACGCAACAGCTAAACCCTGAATACGACGCCTAGACTCTCTGAATCAAGATTCTAACCGCTTTCTTTTCGCTTGCAAGAGCAAAAGGAAGCGCAAGATTCAAATTGCGAAGAAAGAAGCGGCGTCGGCGTACCGACACCCTCAGTTTCGCAAAAAAATGCAACTCAGTGCCCGATAATAATCAGAACCGGATTCGTGTCCGCCGGCGTGGTTGTAATCATTACAACTTTCGTCGGAGAAACAATAAAGAAATATCCCGTGAAGCCGGTCGGAGTCGAAAGCGTCATGGTCCCACTTCCGTCTGTACCGCCGGTGGCAGTTAGAACATAGCTTCCTGTCTCGGCGACTGTGCTGTTTTCCGAGGCTGTACTCTGATCCTGAGTGCCTCCGACTACCGAGATCCCATCGAAGCTCAGAAAACCCGAGAGGTCGCGGTCAGCGCCGACGGCGGGCGCTGAAGTGCCGTCGATCAATGAGGTTGATTTTATGGTTTCCGCGGTGAACGGACCTGCGGACTGCGGCGCGAAATAACCGAAAGTGGGTGCGTTCTGCACAATGCTCACGCAGAACGCTTGGTTCGTGTTGATCAGATAAAAAACAGGTTCGAAGGAAGAATTGAACTCGATGGAGCCCTGGACTCGGCCCAAGTTGTCGGACGTATAGGCATCCGTGACCGCCGTGCCATTCGTTGCGAAGACTGTTCCAGCCTGATTATCAGTTTGCAACACTTGGAAGCTTGCAGTGCCGCTTGTCGCTGAGGTTTGGACCACTTGAACTTCAGGAAGAAAAGTGCCGCCTGAAATGAGCTGTCCGCTCAATCCTCCCACCATTGTCCCAGTCAAGACACCCGACGTCACGAACGGCTGTCCAACTTGTTGGATCATTTCGCCGGCAGTCAAGTACGGAGTGATGTTGTTCACCGTATCCGTTTCGATCATGAACGCATCGCTGGACGAAATCGGATAGACGCTGTAGTGCGGATTGTCCAGGCTTCCGGATGTCAGCGCGAGAGTGCAGTGAGTGCCGTCCGCTCCGGAGTTGTACGAGCCAGAAACTGACGAGTCATCGATCGTCACAAATCCGGGAGTGTTCGTGTCCATTTCGCCTTGTGCCAATGAGCCAGGCGTTGCCGCAACAACCGGCGGGATCGCCGTAAATCTGCCCGCAAACGCGAGCGGACCCGCGCCGTTGGTAGCAAATGTACTAGCGAAACCTGAACCGCCAAACGCAAAGTCACCAGTGTAGGTAGTGGTACCCGTGTTATTCACTACGCAGGACGTAACGGTCTGAGGTTCGATTCGTCCTGAGCCCCGAGTTGTGGACGAGTCAAACTCAATGAACCTGCCGTTCCCGCTTGAATTCACTGAGAATGCGAATATCGGCGCTATCGGCAAGGTTGTGTTTGTGAATGTGAGAGTTCCGCGGCCATCCGTTCCAGCTGTATAACTGCCGAGTAGGTTAGCGAAATTGAGAGGTTGTCCTTCCTGCGAGTTGTAATCCATTTCGCCGCCCGTGATACCGCCCATGCCATTGGCCGTAAACGTTCCAGCGAAAGCCACAAATCCATTGGCGCCGTAGCCGCTGAATTCAAACGCGTACGAACCGTTCAGAAGCGTCAGTTGTTGTGCTTGGCTGATCACCAGCGTGAAGGTTGACGTCACCACTGCCGGCGGAACGGCGCTGTCTGTTGCGGTGATGCCAAACGTAAAAGTTCCCCCCGCCGTTGGAGTGCCGGACAGCAAACCTGCACTGCTCAGAGATAGGCGGGCAGGCAAAGTCGATCCGGTCGCCACTGTCCAAGTATCAGTCCCAGTGCCGCCGCTGGCTGTGAATTGCAGGCCGGGAGAGTCATAAACTGTACCTACTGTGCCGGACGGCAGAGGCGAAGTTGTAGTGATCGCAAGCGAGCTGACTACGATTGTGAGTTGCTGCGAGGCTGGGGGATCGCCCGCGGATGCATCCGTTACCGTGATCGTAAATGTGGAACTTCCCGCTGCCGTCGCCTTTCCCGTGATTTGCACTGTACCTGTGGTGCTGTTGGAAAGCTTAAGTCCCGCGGGAAGCGCTCCAGCGGTTATCGACCACGACAGGGGTGGCACCCCCCCAGTCGCGGTCACGGAGGCGCTATAAGAGCCATTTAAGGGTGCCGTGGGAAGCGTCGTGGTTGTAATCGTCGGCGGAGGTTCGACTGTTACGGTAAGCGTCCCGGACTGATTCGGAAAATCCACCGATGTGATAACGATCTTGACCACGGTCTCTGCTGTAACCGGGTTCGGCGCCGTGTACGTTGCGGTGGTTGTGCTCGTTTGGGTGAGAGTGCCAAAACCGACGGGGCCAAACGTCACACCACCTGCGGCGGAATCATTTAACACACTAACCTGTATCGAGACAGTTTGCCCCTGACCGATAATCTGCGTGCCATGCGGCGAGAGAATCGAGACCTTGTTGAAGGTAGCCGGCTTATCGGCGCAGCCGGTGAATTGGATCAGAGCTAGTAGAACACCAGCGAGCAAAAAAGAAATTCCGGCGCGCTTCATCGTGGCGCCTCCTTCAATCGGGACAATTCATGCGCCCCAAGGGTTGTGGAGATTTAATTTGGCCACAAATCTGCGTAACTAGTTGAGAAATGACTGGCGCGAATGGCGTATCAAGCAACCGGTCCGAAGACCAGGACGAAAATTCAGCGTAGCGTGACTGAATGGGTGGTTTGAGACGAAACCCTTGAGATTGTAGTAAGGGCCCCTTTTTCGTTGCAGTTGGGTTGCAAAGAATCTACGCAATGATGCCAGTTATCAAGATCGGATGGGAAACCTGTCAGGATGCAACGGTAAAAGGGTTTCGACTGCGGCTACTGATAGGAGCGGGCCTCGTTCACCAAGGCAAGGTTGCACTCAAGACGCTGGGATAGTCTCACCGTTGCGTATTGCGTGCACAGCGCCATTTCGCGTTGCGTCCAGCCTGCTCCTTCGGTAGAGGTAAAGAAGCTCCCGAAATGGCTCAGGAAACGCATGGCGCTATAATAGAAGCTCACTCCCCGCAGGTTGGAGCCTGAACCAGTCTCTAGATCTGGGCAGACGTCGCGATAAACTGCCAGGACTTCTTGGAAGCTACTGAAACTTATGAGGTTAAGATAGGGCTTGTGAGTTGCATCCGCCTCGTTTACCAATGGTTCGGAGACGGTTCGAAGCAGCGACGCGCGCCAGCTGAAGACGGCGAACTGTATCGTCGCTGCGACTGAGATCACGAGAATGAAGGCTGCGATTAACATTTTCGACCAACGACAGTTTGCCGTTTCCCTCCGCCGGGCACAATAGAACCTCCGTACCAGTCGCGCGGAACGCCTGGGAAGTGCCTATAAGCGCTTGCGCTTGTCGCAAGGCCAAGAATGGAGTACAAAATCCTCGTGCAATTATTGTACGGTACGCGATTGCAATTTCCGGAGGCAAGTCATGCCACGTAGAATGCAGCTAGCTTTTATTCTTTGCGTAGTTGTTCTTATCTTGTCGGGTTTTGGCTCGCGTTTGAGTGCTACGCCGGACGCGTCCAACGAAGCACAGATTCGTTCGGTTCTCGACATGCAAACTGCTGCATGGAATCGCGGGGATATAGATACTTTCATGACCGGATACTGGAAATCCGAGGAAACCGAATTCCTGGGGGTGAGTGGGATCACTCGCGGCTGGCAGGCGGTCCTCGATCGCTATCGCCGGAATTATCCGGATGGAAAAGCGATGGGGCGTCTGACATTCTCAAATCTTGAGGTTCACATCGTCTGTCCGGATTCGGCATTCGTGATTGGGGAATTCCAACTCGATCGCGAAAAGGACCGTCCCGCTGGGATCTTTACGCTGATTTTTCGGAAGTTTGCGGAAGGGTGGCGAATCGTTGCGGACCACACGACGGGATTTCCTGCCTCATCCTCGACAGGTTCTCATTAGTCTTTAATAAGCGCCCGTGCACCACGGTCTGTGGCAAGATTTTCGCTGGAAGTAATGAGGGGAAGGTGTCGTGGGGCACGCGGAACTGTTCTTCTACACGTCGTTCGGACATAATGGCAGCTTGTTGATTGCTTTTTCGCGAAGGAGAAATCAAATTTGCGCGCAGTGATCACTGGTGGAGCGGGATTTCTAGGTTCGCATCTCTGCGAGCTCATGCTCGAAAAAGGCTGGGATGTATTGTGTCTCGATAATCTTGTAACCGGAAACGAATCCAACGTTTCGCACCTGATTTCACATCCTCGATTTCGATTCGCCCATCAGGATGTCTCGCGCTACATTGAAGTACAGGGCCCCGTGGAAGCAGTGCTTCACTTTGCTTCTCCAGCAAGCCCTCCCGATTATCTGAAGTTTCCGATACAAACGCTCAAGGTTGGCGCCCTGGGGACGCATAATACCCTTGGCTTGGCACTCGCAAAGAAGGCGAAATTTTTCTTGGCGTCCACTTCGGAGTGCTATGGAGATCCTCAGGTGAGCCCGCAGCCGGAGACATATTGGGGACATGTGAATCCGGTCGGCCCGCGCGGAGTGTACGACGAGGCCAAGCGTTACGCTGAAGCTATGACCATGGCGTATCACCGTTATCACGGCTTGGATACGCGCATCGTGCGGATTTTCAATACCTACGGGCCGCGGATGCGATTAAACGATGGTCGCGCTCTGCCGAATTTTCTGTATCAGGCGCTCAGCGGGGAGCCTATTACCGTCTACGGAGATGGCAAACAGACGCGAAGCTTCTGTTACGTCTCGGATTTGCTCGCGGGAATTTATAAGCTTCTCGAGTCGAACGAGCACGAGCCAACCAATATTGGTAATCCTCAGGAAATTACTATCCTGGAGTTTGCCGAGCGCGTTCGCGCCCTGGTGGGTGCCAACGTTCCAATCAATTTCCATCCGCTGCCGCAGGATGACCCCAAGCAACGATGTCCGGATATCAGCAAGGCTCGTCGCATTTTGGGCTGGGAACCGAAGATACCCCTTGAGCAAGGCTTGCGTTTGACCTATGAATATTTCCGCCAGCGACTCGCGCAAGCCGGCCAATCGAAGTAAACTGGCCTCTGCGCAATGCGCAAAACCTTGATAGGCGTGCGATATGACCCGTAGTAGAATCCCGCCACATCAGGGCCGTTTCATCGGTGACGCGTTAAGGCGCGGCAAAATATACTCATGGAAATTCTTTGGCCAACCCTCGGCATTTGCATTCTCGTATGTTTCGTTTTCTTTGTTCTCGTGCAGCACTGGCAGCGAGTCCTGCGGCACCAAACTTGGACAATCCGCCGGCTGAACGAACGTGTGCGCAATCTTGAGGAAGTGGATGATCCCGAGTTTCGCCGCCGGCTCGGCGAATCAGTTCCCTCGCCACTTGAGCAGGTATTTACATTTTCCTTCCGATTGAGCGACCAGTTCTGGCGCGAGACGCTGCACGCAACACAAGAAACCTCGTCGTTTATCCAGGCCTTCGGAAGCTTTCTTGGTTCGGTGAAAATCGAACGCTGGCGTGGGCATAGCGTAGCCACCATTACGGAAGTTCTGCCGGATCGTCGAAGCGCCGTTTGGCAGACGCGCTCGCTGGACTGTTTTTTTGACGAAGAATCTGACTCCGACAAGCTGACGCTCTGGGAACTCCCGCTTGCGCGAATGGAGAATTCGAACCAGCGTCCGCCATCGCTTGAGCTAGTGCTGAAGGAAAAATCCGTGGAGCTGTGCGCTCATTTTCTCCCAATGCCGGGCAGCAATGGCCACTCAAAGATCTCAGCAACAAACGAAATGGTATTTTTTCGAGTCCCACTCGATTCCGCGGAACTTACAGAATTTCGGAGCCACGATCCTCGCGGAAACGCCGACGGGTCTGAACCTCAGCTGAATCACGCTGCCTGGCGGGCATTCTATTCTCATCGAGATGAACTCGCCGGATTCGAATGGCAACTCTGGATTCGCGATCTAAAGAAGAAAGGGGAATGGGACCGGTGGAGAATTCTGGAACCGGCGGTTGATCCCGTCGCGCAGAACTCGCCGCAGACGCGCAATTGATCTGGGTCACCTTCTAGTGACTGTGAGGCCGAACGGGAAGCCCTGCCCAGACGTTCATCAAGCCCAATAGCTCGCGCACAACAGAGAGTGCGTCGCGCGTGTTACGCCACCAGTGGTCCGCATCAAATGGATCCTCTGGCGCTGCGCGCACAATAGCCCTGAGATCTTCACCGGCGAGGTGTCTCCACAAGGCTCTTACCCTGCGAGTATGTTCCGGTGACGTTACGATGATGACTCTGGACTTGCCTGCCTTGCGTAGTTCGCGAGTTATGTCTTCCACTTCCTGCTCGGTGTCCATGATGGTGTCTGGCAGGATGCGAACATCTGATTCCGGGACGTGGAGGTGATTCAAAATCTGCCGATTGTAATCTTCCTCGCCCACGTATTGAATACCGAGTTCTTTCAACCGATCGGATGGCCCTTCTGGCCGGGTCAGCCATACTTCGCCGGCATAGCCAGATTCAAAATAATGCGCCGCAGCCTCGGCGCGATACGGCAAACCGCCGCTTAGGACCACAAGAGCGTCGGCGTGCGTCAGCGGGTCTTCACGGACGAGCCAGCGTCCTACTCCGCGCAACGCGAGGATAGCGGCTGCAAGCACCACCAGCAAAATCAAAGCCGAGATAATACGTAGCTTGTGTTTGCGCCCAGCCGGAAACCTTTCGATGTTCGCCATTCGATTGCTATCGTTTCTCCAAGAGAAGGCTACCGGCAGCTACAAATTCCACATCCAAGCTGTCTTCACAGACATATCGCGAAGCGCCAGCCCGGTCAAACAGGTTGAGATAAGTTGTCCTTTAGAGGCCGGTCTGGCGCAGCGAGCGGCTGCGCGATAGTAACCCGCGCAGGCCGAGTAGAACCAAGCGGGGCTGGCTCAAGCACACGCGCCAGAGAATCTTCCACGCCTCATCGCGGGAATACTCAGCCAGCGACTGCTTGGCCGGATCGTTCAGTAGATCCACCAGCCGGCTATAGTCGGCCTGCTGAAAATCATGGAGCGAGCGCCGCAACAGAAGATGAAGGTCAAGCTCGCGACGCAGTGTATGCAGCTCACTGAACCTTCCATCCACGATCGCCTGAGCAACACCGAGTGCGCCGCGAAATCCAGTCACGATCCCGCCGACCGTTGTCACTTTCACCTGTCCGGCTGCGTCGCCCACCAGGTACACGGATCCCCGGCCGACCTGACGGCGGACCGGCACCCATTTCTTGTAAAGTGGAATGCGCGCTCCCTGAAATTCGATGGGGTCGAGTTTGCGTTTTTCGAGGAATTTCTCCAAATGGTGGCGCGTTTCCGGGCCCGTTACGCCGATCAATCCCAACGCGCCGCGAGTCGGCGATTCCGGAATGAGCCAATAAAAATACGGAGTGTCCTGAGGCACGAACCACACGCGCGCTGTAGCGGGGGACATATCTTTCGGCAACGGCACTATCGCTTGGACCAAAGGGACCGTCTCAAGCGGAGCCCATCCCGCGGCGTGCGCCACGCGGCTCGAAGCGCCGTCGCCGCCGACGATCGTGTCCGCTCGAACTTCCTCCCGGCTTCCGTCATCGCATCTGTCAATCTCGAGTACCAATCCACGGCCATTGGGGTGCAGCGTGTGAAAGCGGCGCCCCAACTCGATACTCGCGCCGGAACGTTGCGCCTCTTCCGCGAGACCCTGAATTAAAGTCCGGCGCTCGATGATCAAGTCGGGGTGCTTCAGGGTGACGGTAGCGGCGCGGCCATCAGTAAAGAGTTCAAAGTGCCGGATTTCATTAACAACGCTTTTCTGGGCGGCGCGCCCGAGAAGAGCCAGCATTCGATTTGTGACGATCAGAGTGCGCTCTTCGGGCTCCAGCGTTTCGATGCGTTCGAACACGCGGACGGGGATACCCTGGCGCGCCAGCAGGGAAGCGGTAAATAAGCCCGCCGCCGACCCGCCCACCACAGCAACACTTCGCTTATCGGTGTGAGGATTCCGGGAAGAAATGTTTTTCGCGTCGCTTCGTTCGGGCGCCATATGTTCGTTTTTACAAGTAGGCCTTACGTTCAAAAATCTGTAGCTAGCTTGGGAGCTGCAAGACACCCAAAACGGCCGGGCACGAAGTATATCCTACGGGCCCGGCAGCAAGAAGGCAGGCTCCTCAAAATCGCTATGCGGAGAATGTCTTAGGCAGTTTCACCTGGCGTTCGTATGGAAGACCTTCCAAGACGAAAATAGCGACAAGGCTACCAACGACAAGAAATACTGCCAGGGCATATGCGGTCATCGGCAACCTACCCGGGACAAAAAGCGCAACCACGCCAAAGAGCGCCGCAAAGCAATACAGCACAAGCACCGCACCGCGATGGCCGAGTCCGAGGTTTGACAATCGGTGCGCCGTATGGTCCTTGCCCGGCGATGTGAAAGGCAGAAGCCCTCGGCGCGCACGGGAAATTGAGACTAGTGCTGTATCAAAGATGGGAACGCCCAGAATCAGCACAGGAATCAGCCAGGTGATCGGGAAAGGAGCTCCGTCGGGACGAATCTTCAGCCCTAGCGTCGCCATCAGGAACCCGAGGAACATCGCACCACCGTCTCCCATGAAAATTTTCGCTGGATTGAAATTCCAGCGCAGGAATCCCAGTGAAGCGCCCAGAGTCGCGGCACCCAAGCTGCGGACGAGAGTCTGACCGTTCATATTGGCGGAAATTGTGAAAAAAACTGCCGCGATGGCGGCGATACCCGCGCAAAGACCGTCCATATGGTCGAGTATGCTGAATGACGCAGTAATGCCCACGACCCAGAGTATGGTAAAGCAATCATCAAGAACCACGCCTGTTGCTCCGGGAACAAACTGAGAGAAAAGTTGCGCGTGAATTCCGACGGCAATGAGCATCAGTGCAGCGATCGGCATGCCGATGAATAGTTTTACTTGATGATGCAGAAACTTACCGTCATCGAGAAAGCCGACAAGGGCAAGCAAAGTCGCCCCGGAGAGAATCCCAGCAATTTGCTGCTGCGGCACGCCGTGGACCGTCACCAGGATGGCCAACGCAAAAGCCAGATAAATGGCGATACCGCCGAAAAGCGGGATCGGTTTTACGTGAACCTTCCGCGGACCCGGTTGGTCCACCATTCCGAAACGCAGAGCGAGATGACGGACCGGGATCGTAAGACCGAGCGACGCAAGCAGCGCCACGGCAAAAGCGATCAAGTCGGCATGTATGGATATCATTGCAGCCACTCCGGTCATCGGGCCGTAAGCATCTTTTCGAGGACGGCGCGTACCTGCTCCTTCTGCTTGCTTGCGAAATACCAGTCCATGGTCTTGCGCAAGCCCTCCCGGAAAGGAGTTTTCGGCTCCCAGCCCATCAGTTTTTTTGCCAGGGCGTTATCTGCGACTCGGTTCACGGGGCCGGTAGGCATGTCCGGACGCATGCGGATATCGGCTTTCTGTCCGGAAAAATCGAGCACCATTTTTGCCGCATCGATCACCCGGATGCGCTCCATCGTTCCAAGATTAACTGCGGTACCGTCATCGATTTTTTCAGCGGCGAGAATTGTTCCGCTGACGATGTCATCCACATAGGTCCAATTGCGGATCTGCGTGCCATCACCCCAGACATCGAATGGATTCTGGCCGATAAAAGCCCGAGCGATCATTGCCATTACAGCGTGATTTTCCACTCCGCGCGGCCCGTACACTGTGAAATACCGGCACGACGCTGCTTTCAGACCGTGTTCGCGGTAATAGGCTTGCAGCGTAAGCTCGGCCATCAGCTTGGCCCAGCCGTACATATTGTCCGCATCGTGCGGCGGTTTGACGTCCTCTTCACGCAGATACAGTTTCTGCTTCGTATCGGTCTGCATGTTATTCGGATAAACGCAGCCCGAAGAAGCGTAGACAACTTTTTCGACGCCCGCTTTCACCGCTTCCCAGAATACAACGCCGTCGAGAAATAAATTCGACGCGGGACCGGCCTGGTGTAAATCGACATAGCCGCGCCCACCATGGTCAGCAGCAAGGTGAAAAGCAATTTCAATCCCCTTCATCGCCGCGCGTGTCACGCCCGGCTCGCGCAGATCAGCTTCGATAAACTCGACACGGCCGTCCGCTAGATGCTGTTCGATGTTCGAGCGTTTGCCGCTAGTCAGGTCATCTGCCACGCGCACCTGCGCCCCGCGCTCCACCAGAGCGTCGACCAGGTGCGATCCGATAAAAGATGCACCGCCGGTTACCAGTACTTTCTTACGATTCCAGATGGCTGTCTCCATGATTGTTGCGATGATTTGCGGCTTCTTCTATGACTTCGACAAAGCTTTCAAGCTCATCGACTCTAGCATATTTCGCCGCTGTTTCCTTTGCGCGGATTCCCATTTGAATTAGTCGATTTGGGTCGTTACGCAGCTCGCGAATGGCCGCGGCTATTGCGGCAGGATCGTCCGGATCCGCGAATATTCCGCAGCCGGTTTCACGCACGATGCGCGCAGCATCGCTTTCTGCAGCGGCTATGGCAAGCACCGGACGGCCAGCTGCAAGAATGGAATAAAGCTTACTAGGTACTACGACGCCCTCCAGACCGCGCCTCACGGTCACAATGTGTACGTCGCCGGCCATCATTACGTCTGGCACTTGTTCGATTGGAAAAAACGGCAAGAAGCGTACATTCGGCAAAGCTTTCGCAGAAATCTCCATCGCCGCGCGGTTTGCCCCATCGCCTACAAACACAAGTCCGGTATTTTCGTTGCGCAAGATGTCGGCGGCTTTTAGCAGTGAATCCCAGGCTCCGTAGAAGCCCAGGTTACCCGCATGTAAGGCGACAAAGGAGAAGTCACAGCGAATTTTCTGGACGACTAGATCATTACGCTCCGGCGGTGAAGGAGGAAACGACGCGCCGTCCCGGACTACCACTACCCGATCTGGCGAAACACCTTTCGAGATAATGCGCTCGCGCATGTCGTCGCCGAGAACTATTACACGGGCGGCTTGATGGAGTGCCCGGCGATGCATTTTCTCCCAACGGTCAACCCATCGATTGGGCTGCACGATATCACCGCCGATAGCCATGTCGGGATACAGGTCCCGAATGTTGTAAACGAACGGGCGATCTGCCATGCGCGCAATAAATGCGCCCGCAATGCCAGCTACCGGAGGATCCGTCATGGCAAGAACGATGTCCGGGTGAATAGCCAGCGCGCGGGGGACAGCGAGCGCGAGATAGGACAGATAATTTGAGACGCGGCGCCGCATCTGATGCCGGGGATAAGCGGTAGACGCGACGCGCTCGACCGTAACATTGTCGCGAATATCACGCCGGAGAAATGCGAAAGGGTAGAACTCGTCCGGGTCGTAGGACGGACGTCCGGCAACCACTGTCACCTGATGACGCTCTGCCAGTTTTACAGCCACTTGCACCGCCATCTTGGCCGTGGCGGAAGTGTCCGGCGGATAATATTGATTGAGAAGAAGGATGTGCATGATTCCTGATTTGCAATCTCTACGCCGGGCTGGACAACTGTAG
>Ga0224545_1000131_pt1 | contig 14797 bp, 16 predicted proteins | sample 714P12024metaG_FD_179906 | JGI IMG/M metagenome (GOLD analysis project Ga0224545, IMG submission 179906) | Peat soil microbial communities from Stordalen Mire, Sweden - 717 P1 20-24 | ecosystem: Environmental > Terrestrial > Soil > Wetlands > Peat | place: Sweden: Norrbotten County, Stordalen... | reverse complement strand
TGGAGCGCAGCAAGGAACCTTGGTTCTTGCGTTGAGGTGAATTCAAGCCGTGGACCGCGCGTCAATCCATTCCGCTTGTTTGTCCAGCTTCTATAAGCTTTCGATTTGCCCGTCACCGAGTGGGACGCAGTGGGGACGTACGTCAAGGAACTACGGAAGTGAGCGATCGCATGGATAGACAACTCAGCCCCCGGTCGTCGTCAACCACTTTCCTAAGAGTCGTAGCGCTTCTATCCCTGACTCTTGCCGCAGGTGAGTTTCTGCTGGCACTGCATTACCGCCGCGAATCGGAAAGCAACGTGGCTGATAAATTTCAACAGATCTACTACAACTCGCTGGTTTGGCTCAACTCGACGACGTGGCTGGGAGTGCCGTCAGAACAAGCCCCCACGGACAACTGGAGCATGCAGGAACTTATCGCCGAGGTTCGACCGGATTATATTATCGAAACGGGAACCGCAAACGGTGGGACGACTTTGTTCTACGCTACGGTGCTGTCCCTGGTGAATCCGGACGGAAAGGTGATCACCGTGGATGTCGATCCTCACGTGAAAAATGCCTCTAAGTTTCCCCTATGGAACCAACGCGTGAAGGTGATTGTCGGCAGCTCGGTCGATCCCCGGGTGACCGATCAGATTGCTCAGGAAGTTTCAGGCAGGAAAGTGCTAGTTACCCTCGACTCTCTACATACCCATGATCACGTCTTGCGAGAGATCGAGATTTACTCCAAATTAGTTTCACCAGGCAGTTACTTGGTGGTGCAGGATACAAACATCAACGGCCATCCCGTGAACCCAGGATGGGGACCAGGCCCCATGGAGGCGGTCGAAGATTTCATGAAAACGAACGACAACTTTGTTGCCGACCGCAGCCGGGAAAAGTTCATGCTGTCGTTCTACCCCAAGGGCTGGTTAAAACGTATGAAATAACTCCTGGTCATCACGGCACGGGCAAACATCCGGGCCTCCGTGGTCTTGTAACTTTAAGCTCCAAACCGGACACCATTCCGATGCCCATTTCTCTTTCTCTCTCCGGCAAAGTCGCCTTGATCACTGGAGGCTCGCGCGGCATTGGCGCGGCTACCGTGCGTATGTTCTCGGCGGCAGGCGCGAAGGTCGTGTTCAGCTATCAGAAGGCGCAAAAGCAGGCGGAGGCACTGGCCCGCGAATGTGGTGAGGCCAACTGCCGTGCCATCAGCAGCAGTCTCCATGACCCCAATTCCGCTCGCGTCCTGGTGGCGGAAGCGGTCAGGCATTTCGGCAGGATCGACATTCTTGTCGCCAACCACGGAGTGTGGCCCGCCGAAGACATCGCCATCGATAAAATGACCGACGAGCAATGGAGTTCCACCATCTCGATCAATCTCAACGCGGTGTTTGGTCTCGTCAAACATACGGTTGCCCAAATGAAAGCTCAACCCCGCCAAGGCAAGAGTGCCGGACACATCGTGCTCATAAGTTCTACCAGCGGCCAGCGCGGCGAGGCCTTCCATTGCGACTACTCCGCCACCAAGGGCGCTCTGATCAGCATGGTGAAGGGGCTTTCCTCGGAGTTGGCCTCGGCAGGCATTTATGTGAACTCCGTTGCTCCGGGCTGGGTCGACACGGACATGTCAAAGCCTGCTCTCGACGACCCCCGAAGCGGAGAACAGATTCGCCGCACCATCCCGATGGGCCGCGTCGGAACTCCGGAGGAGATTGCCGGCCCGGTGCTATTTCTGTGCACCGAATATGCCGGCTTCATCACGGGCGAGGTGTTCAACGTAAACGGCGGAGCCGTGCTTGTAGGGTAATTGGCTCAATCGAATCCCGGCGGGTGACGTCAACGATTTTTTCTGCATCCAACGAAATGCGCGGAAGTCTGCACTGGTATCCTCAAGCCTGCCGCAAGCAGCTACAATTTCTTGTTCGGGCTTCATCGTTGATCGGTTGCATGAAACGTTTTCTTCCTCTTATCGCCGCTCTGGCGTGCGCGCTGGCTACGGGGCTCAATCGCGTGCCTGCCGCTTGGGGCCAGGTGGCATCGTACGGTTCTGCGCAGTCTCCCGCCGCAAGCAGCCCTTCGATCCCCCTCGATCAGAAAAACGCCCACCAGGCTCGGGAGCTACTCGATCAAGCCATCGAGGCCTTAGGCGGGCAGGCGTATCTGAACGTTCACAACATGCAGGAGCAGGGCCGAGTCTACAGCTTCTATCATGGTCGCCCTACCAGTAATGGCGTCTTCTTCTGGCGATTCCTGGAGTACCCGGACAAGGAGCGCATCGAACTTACTCCTCAGCGCGACGTCGCCTATGTGTACGTGGGCGACAAAGCCTACGAGGTGACCTACAAGGGCGCACGCTCCGTCGAGAAGAAGGATCTCGATGATTATCTTCGCCGCCACAAATTTTCTCTCGACACGATATTGAGGGTCTGGATCAACGATCCTGGCGTGGCGCTTTTTTATGACGGCGATGCCCTGGCTGGCAGTCTGGCCGCCAAGCGCATCACGCTGATCAATTCGAAGAATGAGTCCGTGAGTGTTTACTTCGACATCGATACCCACCTCCCCATCAATAAGACTTATTCCTGGCGTGATCCCGTGGACAAAGAAAAGAATCTGGAAGAAGAAACCTGGAATGGATACCGCCTCGTCCAAGGCGTGATGACGCCCTTTGGATTCACTCGCTATTTCAACGGGGATATGCAAACCGAGCGATTCATCACGTCGGCCAGCTACAATCAAAATCTCAACCCGGCTATGTTCGACGCAAACTCCGGCTACAATCCTCTGAAGGCGTCCGGCAAACATTAATCGGGGTTCTCCAGTGTGCCGGCGGACAATGCTCATCCCTGGCTGGAGGAAAGCCCTTAAACTGCCTGGATTCAGTGCAATCCCTTCCTCTGATCGTTCCGCCTTGCCATATTGCAAAGCCACGCACTGTGGCTTTGCCTAATAACTGGCATTCGACCCTCACTTTTTGGGCAACAATTAGGAGTTTTTGGGCAGGGTCACGCCGTCGAAAATGCAGTCAGGGCCGGACGCTTAATAAATCCGGAGGCTTGTCGGGATTGCTGAACGTCGCGAAGACGGATTGAGGCTCATCACTTTCAAGGTTATGAGCAGAGCAATTGGCTCGTTGCCCGCTGGTTGCGTCCACTGTGTCACAGGAAGGCGGACGCTATCACTGCATTCCCAGCCAAACCGGCATCGTAGCCCCTATGCAGGAAGAAGCGGAGCAACAAACCCCGGTCACGGAGCACAAGCCACGCAGAACCACGTGTGTGCCCTGCATTAGCCTCTCCTTCCGGCACGGGCTACTGCTCAAAGCACGATTGGGAGCGAACACGGATGGGCGAAAAACCAGCCGCTTGAATCCTGAAATTCTCGCAGAAGTTCTTCGTGCGCAAGCGTCATGTGCTCGTCCTCGAATCGCCCCAGACAACACAATTCCCGCTCCAGTGTTTGAAGTTGATTTGCCGACCTTGTAGCGTCGTCGCTGAGAGCGACGGACTCAGTTGGCTTTTTGAGCCGGCGACCGGTCTTCGGGTCGACCTCTCCTTTAGTTAGTCTCTTCCCGTAGTGTCTGGCAGTAGTGTCTGGCGCAGAGATTCTCCTCGGTGACCAACCAGCAAACTGTTCCCCAATCTCGACGCAGAACTTGTCTGCCCAGTCGCAGGTTGTGAAAAACGCACCCGGGAAGCGCTTCTTAGACCGCCCAGCCGCCGTCGGCATCCGGTTCCTCCTCTGCGATTGTTTTATCTCCGTCAACGGGCGGGGTGAGAGTCGCCGAAGTCGTCTACTGCTTCAAAGTCCCGAACAACATCACCGGGAATGTAAAACGGGCACAATCGACCGCCCGGGAACAATCTCCGCGTCGAGAGCCTGACTCGTCGGCAAGGTGCTGCTAGCCGTTCCGATGAAAACATCGCTTCTACAATTCGCCGCGACCGTGCAAGGGTAGTTTCCGGAAGTGTCTCCCAGTTGGCCAACAAAGGAACTGTTTGCCATGGAGCTTGTGTAGACGAAGAAGTTTCCCGTCTGCGAGATGTACATGAGCTGCCAGGTGGGCGCGAACTGAGCCGTGGGAGAGCCGTAAGAATGGGCGTATCGCGTGATGGTGCCCGAACTACCAGTGTTCGCCGGTGTGTAAATTGAGATGATTTCTTCAATGGTGCAGGAGCTATAAACCGGATCGTCCGTGCCCGTCGTGGCCGAGGTCCAAAAGGGTTGCTGATCACCGCCCTGGTTGTTCCACCAGGAGGGATGCGAGTCGAAGATACCAGTGTGCGATCCGCAGTACGAGCCGGGATAGGCGGTAAAGGTCAGGGGACTGGCAAACGTTTTCCAGGCATAGTAGGGGGTGTTGTACTGCGTCGTGGTGCCGGTGAAGCCTGTCACCTGGTGGCCCGAGCATCCCGTTCCGCACAAGGTATAGAAGTTCACCGTGCCCACTTCCCAGAGATAAGAGTCATTGCCCTGAAAGCAGGTTCCCGGGCCTGAAGTGCAACTGGTCAAGCTGATTACCGCATACTTGCCGTCCGGCGAGGCTTTGACATCGTGAATGGTAAACGTTCCGGGGCTGATCGGCGCTCCGGGGCAGTTCTGGCAGACCGCTGATCCGGTTCCGCCGAAGTCTCCCGTAATCGTGCCCGTCGCGGCGTTCAGCGTGGAGATGCCCGAGCCCACGACATAGGCCGCGACAATCGTTGCTGTGTTCTGCGTCGCGGAGTTTGAAAATCCGTCGATGAAGATCGTGTCCGTCTGATTGATGCTCACCGCGTCAGACTGAACGACGTAGCCGCTCGGTACTCCGTTCGCCGAGGACCCGAAATCGTAAACCGTCGTTCTCGTCGGCGGGAAACTGTTGGCGTTATACGAAGACATGACCGTACCATGCCGCGTCACCGCCGCATTGGAAAACGAATAGAGCAATTTTGGCGTGACGTGCGAGTAAACCGGATTGACCCAGAATCCCGTGCTGGTCGCACTTCCGCTATAGCACGTACCGAGCGCGAAGGTGAGCGGGTTGAAATTCCAGATGAAGTAGTTATTCCCGGAATCGACGAAGGTAAACTGCGAATCACCCACAGAGAAGTTGTTATCCTGCCCGTCGGAGGCATCGGCGAAATAGGAATGGTTCGCGACGATTTCGCAGGACATCGTGGCATCGGTCACGCGAAGTTGGGGCAAGTGAAACAGCGCCGTCGAATTCCCCCAGGCCAAAGGTTCCGGATCTAGCGAAAGTGTCCCTGATCCGGTCAGGCCAGAAAAAGGTTCGGTGACCGGGGCTGCCGTCGCATTTGAAACTACGCCAGCACTTTGTGAGAATGTCGCTGCTACTGTTGTATTCGCCGTGAGCGTGATGGTGCAGGCTCCGCCACCACACGTCGTGTTTGTCAGTGCGCTCAAGTACCAGCCGAATGAATCGGTTTCCGTGAGCGTGATGACTGTGTTGTAAGGAAACGAAGCCGAGCAGGTTCCGCCGCCAGAGCTGCAGGCTGCGATCCCGGCCGGACTGCTGGAAAGCGATCCCGTACCGGAAACGGTGATGGTCAAGGTTTCCGAATTGAGAGTGAAGGTCGCCGTGACGCTCTGGGCCGAGGCCATGCTGACGGTACAGCCGCCGCTTCCAGCGCAAGCACCCGACCAGGAACCAAAGCTATAGCCCGCATTCGGCGTCGGCGTGAGGGTAACGTGCGTGTTGTAAGCGAAATTCGCAGAACACGCAGAGGGGCAGGAGATTCCCGCCGGACTGCTGCTAACCGAACCGCCTCCGACAACGGTTTGCGTGAGCGCGTAAGTATTGATCGCGAATGTTGCGGTTACGTTTTCACTGGCCGTCATCACAACCGTACAAGTTGTCGCCGATCCGCAACTCGCGCCCGCCCCGCCCCAGGTGGAAAGGCTGTAACCCGCGCCCGGAGTCTCGGTCAGCGTTACGGATGTGTTGTAGGTATAGGTTGCCGAGCACGTCGAAGGACAAGAGATGCCGCTGGGCGAACTGGAAACCGAACCTGTGCCCACAATGGTCTGCGTCAAGGTCTCATTGGGCAGAAATGTCGCTGTGACGGACTGCGCCGGGTTCATGGTGACGACGCAGGTTGAGGACGATCCCGAGCAGCCGCCGCCCGACCAACTGCCGAACGTATAGCCGGCGCCCGGAGTTTCGCTCAGCTTGACCACGGTGCCCGAGCCAAAGGTTGCGGTGCAGGTCGAAGGACAGGAAATCCCGACCGGTTTGCTTACCACCGAACCCGTGCCCGATATTGTCTGCGTGAACGTGTAATTGATCTTGTAGGCAAACGACGCGATGGTGGAGGAGTTGTAGCCCGTCTCGCAGGCCAGTGCCTTGATGGTCTCGGAAGTGGCGACCGTGATTGGCCCAGTGTAAAGCGTGGAAGCGCAGGTCGGAGTTCCGCCGATGGAGTAATAGATGGACGCCCCGGAAGTGGTCGTGCTCAAAGTGACGCTCTGCGATCCGAGGTAGGTCCCGGCGACCGGGCTTGCGGTCGGCGCGGCTGCCGTGAAGGTGTAGGTATAGGAGGCAATCGAAGAATTCGTCAGGCCGCTTTCGGTCGCCAGAATCTGCAATTTCGTGCGGGTGACGGTAAACAGGAGCGGCCCGGAATAGATGGCCGAACCGGAACCGCACGTTCCGGGAGTGGGCGCGGTGGGTGGGATGCCGGAAGTGGTAAAGCAACCCGTCGCCCCGCCGGCGATCGTGCAGCTAACGTTTTGGTTGTTCGAATAGACTCCGGTGCCCGGCGTGCAGGTTGGAGCCGCTACACGGCGCCGAAGAAGAGCGGAGGGCAGGACTGTTAATGAGAACTCGGGAGCCTTGCGATCTGAGGGAAAAACAGAGACGCCAGGCGCGGCAGGAATCTGCGCGAAGACAGGCAGTGACAAACCTAGAATCAATACGCCCCGCAGAACTGGCGGTAGCGAATGAAGGACGGGTTCCATGAGTGAACCCCCCATTTCTATCGGTTGCGCAAAGAGACCGTCCGGGACGTCTTCGGTGCCCGGAAGTGCGACGGAGATATGCGAAAGGGACCTCTTCACCCTAGTCCTCCGCGTCAGCAATAGCAAAATGGGCCGTGTTGCGAGTGTTGCGAGTGTTGCGAGTGTTGCGCTCGAGATCAAATCAATAGGGCGCATGAGAGTGTACCGGCAACACATCGGGCAACCAGCTTCTTTTTTTCCATCGTTGTCGAACTCGCTCAGGCGCCTCGCTCGCATGACCACGCGGCTGAATGCTCGTTCGCAGCCACTTACTGGCGCTTCCAGCAGCGGGAAGGTGGTGCGTAGGTTGAGTGTCGTGCCATCTCGCTGACGCGTGACGTGCCCTTGGGGCTGTGATGGATCCTCGGACCGATCATCCGGCAAGGTGCCTGAAGGAGTCGCTCATCCACACCCTCGACATAACACGCCGACCGCTGCTTGCTGCAGCGAGATCGGTTCTTGTTGACTCCCGCCCGAAAAAGTCCGAGCGCTCGGACTCCTGTTCGCTGTCGCATTCGTTCAACCCTTGGGTAGGAAAGACTACGCGCCCGAAAAGAAGGCAATTCACTGGGGCGTTCTTATGTTATAGCTTATGAGTTTTTGGGCAAGAAACAGAGTTTTTGGGCAAAACGGGGTTATTAGGCAAAGCCACGCACTGTGGCTTTTTTACCACAGTCAAGAATGCTCGTACGCCTGTAATCTACTCATTCGCCCAGACATATCGGAATCCTCTTGATTCAAGAGCAGACAATTCGCTTCTCCGTGGGGTGCAGCGGGGTAGGACTGCACAGTGGCGCCCCCGTTGCGATGCGAATCCTGCCCGCCCCGCCCGGGAGGGGCATTGTGTTTCGCCGCACCGACCTGGACGATTTCGAGATCGAAGCCAACAGCCGCAACGTAGCTCGCGTCAGCTATGCCACCAGCCTGATGAAGAAGGGCGTACTCATCTCCACCACGGAACATCTGCTCTCGGCATTCACCGGTCTGGGCGTGGATAACGCGATCGTGGAATTGGACAACCTCGAACTCCCAATTCTCGACGGCAGCGCCCTCCCCTTCGTGGATTTAATCCAGAAGGCCGGCATTCGCAAACAACGGCGCCCGCGCCGGTACTTGAAAATTCTGCGCGAAGTGGAAATGCGCGAAGGAAACAAGTTTATTTCCGTCTATCCCGCCGACACCTATTCTGTTTCTTATTCGATCAATTTCCCCCACCCGCTCATCGGAAAAGAAACCTTCCAGCTTGAGCTTTCCAACGGCAGTTATTTGAAGAATATCGCCGCAGCCCGCACCTTCGGCTCCCGCGAGGACGAGAAAGCCATGCGCAACATGGGCCTCATTCGGGGTGCATCGCGGGAGAATTGCATTGTGCTCACGCGCGACGGAATCGAAAACGGACCGCTGCGATTCCCCGACGAGTTCGTCCGCCACAAGGTTCTGGACCTGGTTGGTGACCTGGCGCTCTTGGGAAAGCCGATCCTGGGCAAGATTCTCGCCGATCGCGCCGGACACGCCATGCATACGGCGCTGGTCTCACGAATCCTGCGCGATCAAACTCTCTGGGAGGAAGTCACCCTGCCAAAAGAGCCCCAAGCCAATGCGACTTCGTTCACTGCTGAAGTCTCGGCGGGCTCCAGATCTTTAAGCAGAATCCCGGTAGTCGCCTAGGCTGAGACGCCTCGCCCTTCCGCAAACGACGCTCCGGCTATCTCGGATCTGGAGCTCGGAAAGTATTGTCGTACCCGGCTAGTCCGCTGGTTCGCAGGGCGCTTCGCCCGATTCACGAACCGCCTCTGGCTGCTCCGCCAGGAGCCGGTGCAATTCCGCACGGGTTTGATCGATGAAAGCGGCTGCAAACCGCCGCGCGGATTGCTGCCCTTCGGCGGACAAATCCTTGACCCGCAAATTGAGCAGAGGAATGTCTCCCTCAAACCAGCGCAGAGTTTTTTGGATGCGCTTGACCCGATAACTGGCAGGAAGCATGGCGATCGCCCTCCGGTATCCCTACAGAGTGCCATGGGAGCCAGCAGAGGGAAGTTACCAAGTGAATACCTAGTGGATAGCGGTCGGCGGATCTGGAGGTGCAGGCTTTTCTTCGGCTGCGGAAACTTGCTGTTCCATCTGGCGGGTGAGCCAATTCTCCAACGCTTCCTGCGAGCTTTGGACCATGCCGAGAAAACGCAATCCGACATAGCCTTTCAGGTCGGCCCACGCTACTTCCGTTTCCACATCCAGATACAGGGTGCTTCCGGGCAGAGTGAACTGCACGCGGGGTTTGGCATTCTTGGGAATCGCATGGTGCAGGAGCAGAGCAATCCCGCCCTCGCTAATATTGGTGGTCGCCGCCTTCAGCTTCTTGTCGCCGACGATCACCGACACCGGCATTCTGATGGGGTGGCGGAAGTAGCGGCGCCGCTCACGCAACATGAAGTTCAAGGCGGCATTGAAGCAGCGGGAGGTATTCAAAACAGAAAGCGGCTTGTGAAGAACAAAATTCACTCCCATGCCGAACGCCTGCTGCGTCGTAGTCTTCTTGCCGTTCACAATCGCAAAGGTCACGGAATTCTTATTGCTGGGCGTCGCCCGCAACCCTTCCAGAACCTCCACTCCTCCCGGCATGTCATCGCAGTCCACGATAACGGCATCGAACTTTTCTGCGATCAGGATCTCGCTGGCCTTCTTGGCCTCCTGGCAGATCTCGACATCGATGGACAACTTCTCCAGCGTCGGGCGCAAGACCCGGAATACCTCGGCATCCCGACTCAGGAGCAAAGACTCCAACATGCTCCGATTCTAGGATCAAGCTGGGGCCTGAGAAAGTGACCAAAGTATGATGAAAATGAAACCCCTTAAACGGAAAGAGCTAACTTGAAAAGGCTTATGTGATGGACTCGAATAGCGACCCAGCAGAGACCGTGACCAGCTCACCCAAGCTGCCTGCATTGGTCTATCTTTCTCTCGGCTCGAATGTTGGAGACCGAAAGGCCCAATTGCAGAAAGCCTCGGCTTGGCTGGCGGCAGCCGGCCGCGTAGTAGCCCTGTCGTCGTTCTACGAAACCGAGCCGGTCGAGTTCACCCAGCAACCTTGGTTTCTGAATTGTGCCGTTGCGCTGGAGACCACGCTGGCGCCAGAACAACTGATGACTTCGATCCTTCGCATCGAGGAAGAAATGGGCCGGCGCCGCGTGAGAGAAAAAGGACCACGCACGATCGATATCGACATCCTGCTCTTTGGCAATGCGACCCTGCGTTCGCTGAAGGCCACAATCCCGCATCCCGCCATGCATCAGCGTCGCTTCGTACTGGAACCTCTCGCAGAAATCGCGCCGGAGGCGCGCCACCCGGTGTTGCAGAAGACGGTGCGCGAACTGCGCGATGCGCTGCCCCAAGGACAAGCGGTGCGAAAGCTGCAAGAAACTGCAGCCCCGGATTTAACGGATCTACACCGATGAAAAAAGAGAATTTAAGATACAGCTGTTCCGCGGAGGTGCGTCTTTCCGGGGTTTATCCGTGAGAACCCGTGGCGGGGGTGCGGCTGGATGTCGCTAAGGCATGATGATTCGGCTGGCCGAGTCCTGTGGCCCCACAACGGTCGACTGCTTTTCGGGAAATTGAGCGCAGAGGAAATCGACGAAGGCGCGGGACTTGGGTCTTCCCGAGGTTCGTCCGTGGCCCAGTCGCACCAGGAACACCAGAACCTTGAGCAGGTCCCCATCGCGCAAATTGGTGTAGCCCAGCTGCTTGTGTTCGGCCTCGCGATACTGCTTCACCATCTCGAGCACGTGGGCAGCGACCGCGTGCTGCGCCACGCTGGTCAGAGGTTCCTCATAGTGCAATCCGGAGTTCACCAGCCTTTCATAGCGGGTGGCCATCGCCGAGAGCGCGGCGATCAGGTCGCGATCGTTGAGGCTGCGGTCGGCGTGGGAGGCTGTGGCCAAGGCATAGCTCAGCCCCATCAAAAGATGCTCGCGCTCGTAAGTGAACTGATCCGAGATCTCGACTTGCAGAAATAACGACGCGGCATCGAACTCGACCGCCGAACGCGGCTTCTCGTGCTCCCTGGCTTGCTGCAGATACGGACAATCGCTGGGACAATCCAGCGTCACCTCGCGCTGCTCGCCGCAACACTGCGGGCAAATGCGCCCGTGGACAGCGGGACAAAAGCGCTTTTCCTTGCGAACCTCACAGATGGCGCAACTCAAATCGCAGGCACTCCTGTTCAGCATTATGGCATCTGCAAGGTTGCAAGCAGTTGACAATCAGCAATTGGGTGGGACCTACCGCGTGCAGCCACCAGAGCCACCAGGCTCTTCGGTTGTCGCTGTAGACGGGCATGTTTGGGCTATTTTAGGAGGTGCATTTGCGAATTGCCGCGTAAAAATGGCCCTTTCTGAGTGTTATATCTATGGAACCCGCGTAAAATAAGGGCGTTTTCCACAGGGCGCTGGTATAAGATCAAGCCCGCTGGAGTTACAATCCAAATTTTTTCGAGGAGGAAAAACATGGCATCAGGTTTGACCAAGACCCAACTCGTCCGTCATCTGGCCGAGAAGACGGAACTGCCCAATAAGACGGCTGCACTATTCTTAGAGCAACTGGCTGACGTGGCTGTTAAGGAAACAAAAAAGAACGGCGTGTTCGTTGTGCCCGGCCTGGGACGCTTGGTGAAAGCGCATCGCAAAGCCCGCATCGGACGTAATCCGCAGACCGGCGAACCCATCCAGATCAAGGCGAAGACCGTGGTCAAGTTCCGGGTTGCCAAGGCAGCGAAGGACGCGATCGCCCCCAAAAAGGCGTAGGGTTTGAGTTGAAGATGGATTGCGAAGGCCGGCCCAGGCCGGCCTTTCATTTTCTGCGAGAACTACACTCCGCGCACCTATGCTGAACTGGATCGTGATCGGAATCGGCGACATCGCAACCCGCCGTGTTATCCCCGCGATTCAATCCGACTCCAGAAGCCGCTTGTATGGCTTGGTCACGCGCGATCCTGCGAAAGCAGCGCCCTATCATACGCGCGCTTGGCCAACCCTCGACGAGGCCCTTGCCGACTCGGCGGTGCACGCGGTTTATGTGGCGACTCCAGTTTTCCTGCACGCGCCTCACACGATTCAATCTCTCCGTGCGGGAAAGCATGTGCTGTGCGAGAAGCCGATGGCCATGAGCGAGGCCGAAGCGCGCTCCATGGTGCAGACGGCCGAAGAGAATGGACGCACCCTTGGTATCGCCTACTATCGCCGAGCTTATCGGAAAGTTCAGCGCGCAAAACAGTTGCTCGACGCCGGCGCGATCGGCAAACCCGTCCTCGCCGAGCTCACCTGCCATGAATGGCGGGAACAGACACCGGGTGATCGAAGCTGGCTGCTGGATCCCCTTCAGGCCGGAGGTGGGCCGCTTTACGACATTGCCTCCCATCGCATCGATATGGTCAATTTTTTCTTTGGCCGACCCATGCGTGTGTCCGCCCATCTGTCGAATGTGGTTCACCACTACCCGGTGGAAGACAACGCCACCGTGATGATCGATTACGCTGGCGGGGTACGCGGCATCGTCGACGTTCGCTGGCATTCCAAAGTGAGACGCGACGAATGCCGAATCCGAGGCACCGAAGGCGAAATGGATCTGAGTCCGCTGAACGGTCCCGACTTGGTCTATCCAGGCGGCCGTGAAAACATCCCGAACCACACCAACGTGCACGGCCCCATGATCGAAAACTTTGTGGACGCCGTCGACAACGGCGTTCCTCTTCTGGCCAGCGGGGCCTCTGCCTACTGGACGGACTGGATCACCGAACGCTCGCAAGGAAAAAGCGGACCGCAATCGGGCTGGAAGGGCTAGCCTCCGGGCCCGTCGTTGGACACATACTGCTCAAGCGATTCCAGTTCCCGGCTGAGGTCATCGACCCGCCATTCCAGCAGATTGCGAATCGAGAGGATCCCCAGGAGTTTGCCGTTGTCGTCGGCCACGGGAAGATGGCGAAAGTGACGCTCCAGCATGGTCGTGAGCGCCTCGCCTGCCCCCGTACGCCGCGTCGCCATTTCCACCGGCGTGGTCATCAAATCCCGAACGGGTGTGGTCTGCGGGTCGGTGCGGCTGAGCGCCATCTTGCGAAGCACGTCACGTTCCGTGAAGATTCCGGCAACCCGATATTCAGAGTCCACCACGGCTACGGCTCCAACGTGGTGGTCGAGCATTTTGTTGATGGCGTCGGATACGGTCGCTTCCAATGAAACCGCCGCAATTTCCCGACCACAGAGTTCCAGAACGCTCATAAAGACCTCTCCCCACTTTGGGCTGTTCCTCTGGGAGCCAGCCCCGCTCCAAATCCGCTATCTCAAAATACAATTCAGGACTGATGCATTATGCTCACGCCGAAGCCGATGTCAAGAAAATTGAAAGAAAATTCAAAAAAATCTTTACCCCGGGCGGCCCGGAGCGGGAATATCCGCACGGGCGGTTGCCTGAATTTCCTGAGCGTCACCGGAATTTTGAATTCTACTCCTGCTTTGTCACATACGCATCGGCCTCGATCTCGACAAGCATCTCGGGCGATATCAAAGCGCTCACTTGAACCATGGAAGTAACCGGGCGAATGTCCCGGAAGAATTCTCCGTGCGCTCTGCCGACCTTTTCCCACTCCGCAATATTCGTCACATACATGCGCGTGCGCACCACATCGGCCATGCGGGCGCCAGCTTTCTGCAAGGCGCTCTCGATGTTCTTCAGCGTCTGCACGGCCTGGACGTAGACGTCTCCCGCGCCCACAATCTTGCCGTCCGGCCCAGTGGCCGTGGTGCCTGCCACATGTACGTAAGACCCTATCTTTACCGCGCGAGAGTAACCGACGATTGGTTCCCAAGTGGTGCCACTCGAGATGTTTGTTCGCCCCATTGGCTTCATCCCTTCTTAGCAATCCATTTTATTTGTGGCTAAGGTGAAGGTTTTAGCAGCCATGTGCTGCGTGTGCCAACAAAAAAATGGCGAGCACACCTTGCTGACGACGACACGCTCTAAATGATTAACAAAAGTGATGCGCTCGATATACAAAAGTCACTTGCTTTTATCAACCGGCTCGGGTAACAGTTACCCAGCAACGTTGAAAACCCGCGCGCGACGCGGAATTCAAGGGGGCTCAAAGGGATGATTCCCGAATCGCATCCACTACGGCAGCTTTTCCAGGAATTAGTCAGTCGCCATTATGCCGAGGAAATCGGCATCCGCGATCCGCAGGTCGTGGCCTATGTTTCTCATTTGCTGACGGAGTTTTGCGAAAGCGATCAGCTGTTCAAGATTCACAACGCAGCCGACCGTGAGCTCACGGATCTCGGTGAGATGCTCCTTGAGTCCGACCCCGTCTACGGTCCCGCGCCCTCGTTCGATCGGGAACGCCAGGTGCGTAAACATATCGGAGACTATGCGCTTTTTTTTGCCGGGATGTTCCCCGAGAGCATCAACCATTTTCGGCTGCGCCGTCATCGTCTGGAAAATTTTGTGGAATGGATGAAGGCGGGAAAAGAAAGCTACTACATCGTGTCAAAGTTCGAGCATTTCGAATACGCGAAAGTCGCTCCGGTGTTTGCCCGTCTCTCCCGCGAATTCGAGGCCTGCGTCTACGGTCTGAACATGGTAAAGAACGATCTGCAGGAGATGCAGCACCCAATCACCAGGCGGGATCCTGAATTGCTCACCTGAAGCGGTCCGCCCTCTCGGCGGCAATCAGGTAGTCAGGTCGGGGCGCCCGCCGATGCGATAAAAACTGAGAGCAGCGTTCCCCTGAACCAGCGTGCGTGTTCTTCGCAGGGATCCGAATTAATCC
>Ga0224545_1000130_pt1 | contig 14878 bp, 14 predicted proteins | sample 714P12024metaG_FD_179906 | JGI IMG/M metagenome (GOLD analysis project Ga0224545, IMG submission 179906) | Peat soil microbial communities from Stordalen Mire, Sweden - 717 P1 20-24 | ecosystem: Environmental > Terrestrial > Soil > Wetlands > Peat | place: Sweden: Norrbotten County, Stordalen... | reverse complement strand
GAGAACGGAATAAGGCGCTCCTGCGTATGTCTCCTCAAGGCGAGGTTCCTTGAAGCCGGTGGCGTAGGAAAAGCGCAGACGCGTTCCAGAAAAAAACTCTCGGCCGCGGAGCGCGAGCAGGGTGAGAGCTACGCGTGGCACGCCGGTATTGCCAAAAGCACTGTTGTGAACGAAGCGACCTCCGGCGACGGCGGAGAGTCGCCGCCACGTCAGTTGCTGTTGCAGATAGACATCATTCTCGAGGCGTTGTCCGTGGGTCTGGCCAAAGTTGACGTCGCCCACGAATCCGTTTTCGTTTTCTCCGCGGTAGCCGAACGTGGTGTGCGCCCCGGCGCGTTCCGAGTAATCTCCCTGATATTCAAATCCGACGCGATTGATGCGGTCGACTTCATGTGATTGAAAGTCAATCGGATCGCCATCGTAGTCGACTCGAGACGGGTCGCCGTTCGGATTGAGTTCGTTATAGCGGTAAAGATAATCGAAGGCGGTGAACTGATGCTGCCATCGATTGGGAGCGGCGACCGCGAGTTCTACACTGCCCAGAAGATTGTTGTATTGCGACCATTCGTTGGGATCGGGAGGCAGAGGTGCATATGGGGCTGACGGTCCATTGACTGGGACCAATGGGACGAAGCCGTTGAAATTCCATTCGCCTGGAATTCCCGTGTGGCTATTGGAGTGGCGCATATGAAGGCGCAGCGAAACTTTGTCGTTGAGGGCTGCGCCTAGGTTCGCGCCTTGGAGCGAGTCGGAATAGGCATTGTTGATTCCGCAACCATTCGTGTTGAATTGGTCTCCGAAGACCTCGTAGTCGAAACCGCGGTCCGCTCCGGCCAGAGAGGCATAGCCGTTGGCGGTGGAGAAATTTCCGCCGTCGGCGCCGAAGCGGAACTCCGGGGTAGGCGTGCTGCCGGTGCGCGTGAAAACCTGAACCACGCTGGTCATGGCGTCGGATCCGTAGAGCGTACTTTGCGCACCTCGAAGGAATTCCACGCGGTTGGCCTCGGTGAGCGGAAGCGTGCCGAAGTCGAACGTGCCCCCGGGTTCGTTGATGGTGATGCCATCGACGATGACTTTGTTGTAGGTGGAATCGCCGCCTCGCACGAACAAAGATGAGATGCCTCCGCGTTGCCCGGCCGTATTGACGACGGCTCCAGGCAGAAATCGGACAGCATCGTCAGCCGCGACGGGCTGCATGGTTTCCAGTTGACGGCTCCCCAGCGTGGAAATGCTGGCGCCGGTCTCTTCGGCCAACGCGGGAGTTCTGGTTGCGGTCACAACCACGGTTTCGGATGCGACGGCGAGGTGCAACTGGATCGTGATGACATCGGAATGGGTGGAAACATCTATCGTGTGAGGAGCAAAGCCTGCAGCCAGCACAGAGATGTGGACTTGGCAGTTGGCGGAGGGCAAATCTCCTACGGCCAAACCGGTCAAGATGGCGAGGCCCTCAGCCGTGGAAGTGGCGACTTCATGAGAGGTATTCGTGCATTCTGAAGACAATGAAACTTGAGCGCCGGCGATGGCGGCAGATTGGGGATCGATGACCTTGACCTTCAGGTCGGCGGCGGATGCAGCAGCCAGAGAAACGAAAAGCAAAAACGAAGCGCGAAATGCGCGCATAACCATCCTCCTTTTCACGCGAAAGGGGTTAAGGCGGACGATTTACGCCGGTCTCCTGGCTTTGCGAGTGAGGATGGCTAACCCTGCGGTTCGCAACACCCGGCTTCTGGCAGACGGCCTTCCCGGGAATTTTCCCAGTGACCGGCTGCAATTTCCTCGCTTACAGTTGCGCGGCAGCGCGGGAATTGCACCCGCTTCCCAGTCTTTGCCACAAGGCAGAGACGCGCAAACCGAAAGGCATTTCAAAGAACGAGAAATACTCGTGCGAGGAATTTACTGGCAGGATCGGGTATAAGTCAAATTGCCATTCGGCGGATCATCGTTTTCTCATCGCTGAAAGTTCCTAGTCAGGCACCATAGGGAAATTCCGGCGTCCCGACCTTCTCTACATTGGCTTCGGAGAATTCGCGGACGCGGTCGAGCGAATCCTGCAGCAGCTCCGGATAGCGTTCCAGATCCGCGTCGGTGGCGCCCTGCGGAACCGGTATAAGCTTGCCGAAGCGCACCAGGACACGGGAAAACGGCTTGGGAAGGATCAGGCGATCCCAGGTGTTGAGCACCCAGGCCCTCTCGACCGCAATGTGAAACGTGCTCAGGGGAACGCCGGAAGCTCGCGCCAGGGCGACCGGACCGGGCTTCACCTGGTAGCGCGGGCCGCGCGGGCCGTCCAGGCTGAAAGCGACCGCCCAGCCGTCCTTCAGGGCCCGGCGCAATCCGAGCAGGGCGCGCACGGCATTGCGGCTGCTGGAACCTTTGACGGCGACGAAACCGAATTTGCCGATGATGCGTCCCATGTATTCGCCGTCGTAGCTGTAACTACTCATCACGCGCACTCCGACATGGCGAAACAGGTAAGTGGCGGGAATGATGCAGGCGTGCCAGAAAGAGATGATCAGCGGGCGCTGGCCGATGGTCGCCTGTGCGCCTTCTTCGCAGGAGACGCATATCCGCAGGGTAGGACTGACGAGGCGGATGAACCCGTAGCCGACGGCGATGATGATGCGCAGAACAATTCTTTGGCGGAGGGTGAAGCGGCGGGGACCTGAGGTGGCAGTGCTTTCGTGGCTAGCGGCTTCCGTCACGGAGTTATTGTATCGGGGCGGCTGTCGCCACATGATCCATATCTAGGAAAGGCGTCTCTTAGTTTTCCAGGAAGGCGTCGATCCACTCTTTGACTTTATGCCGGCGGTCGTCGGAGGGATCGAAGCGCAATCCGAATGACTTGGCTTTCCGCCAAGTCACCACAGCGCAGACATTCACGCGCGGAAGAGTGAGCAACGAAAAAGATATTTCCAGGTTGGTTCCCACAGGGATATCTTCGGAGCTCTTCAACGACATGCCGCCGGAGCTGGCATCGATACTAGAGGCGCTAAGGCGATGGCCGTCATTGCTGACAACCAGAACCTCGGTCATGATCTGAACGCGGGCGTAGCGGCGGAATTCGTGAAGCACGAGCATGTGCGTAGCGCGAACCAGTTTGAGTGCCGCCGGCCGCTCCAAAGGCTCCTGGAACATGGCGTTGATTCCATACTTGGAATAGCGCATGGCCTCATGCGCGCTGCCGCCCAGACCATACAGAACAATTCGGCTGTTGGAGGCAGAGGTGCGAGCGGCTTCCATGACGGAATCTGCGCCGGGTGCGAGATTAAGGACGCAGGCTTCGAATTTTTCCTGACGCAGGCGTTCGGCCGCACCCGTGGACACCAGTACCGTCTCGATGCCGAACTGGCGGAAGCATTCCGTGAGCAGATATCGGGAGGATTCCTTGAGGTCGACGAGAGCGACTCTGGCCGTCCCTTTTTTGCCGGACGCCATGGGTGCCAGGGCATTACCAAAAGCTCTTTGCATGTTTTTGGCCAGATTCCAGTACTAAAGTGTATTTTGGCGTGCCCCGGAAGGGATGCAAAGACACCTAAGGGGCAGGCCGGCGGGTACAAAAGTATCATTACCACGGATGAACTGGAGAGAGCTGGATTGGAAAAGGCCGACGGAAAGCCAGTGCCGAGAAGGCCATTCAAAGCTCAGCGATTTGAAGACGAATCGGATGCAACCGCAGGAATTCAAGGGGGTATAATCTCGGCATTCTTATGTTGCTCGCCCCAGAAACGCAACTCGGGCCCTACAAGATTACTTCGCCGATCGGCGCGGGTGGAATGGGCGAAGTGTACCGTGCGCACGATACGCGGCTTTTGCGCGATGTTGCCCTCAAAGTGCTGCCTGCTTCCTTCACCAGCGATGGGAATCGGCTGCGGCGGTTTGAGCAGGAGGCGCGAGCGGTCGCTGCCCTGAATCATCCCAACATCGTCTCCGTTTATGACGTCGGTAACGCAGAGGGCGTTCACTTCATCGTCTCCGAACTGCTCGAAGGCGATACCTTGCGGCAGCGAATCACGCCTTCCGGGATGCCGACGCGCAAGGCTGTCGACCTGGCGGTGCAGCTGGCGCACGGGCTGGCGGCGGCACATGAGCGAGGCATTGTTCATCGTGACCTGAAACCCGAAAACATTTTCATTACGCGCAGCGGGCGACTGAAGATCCTGGACTTCGGTTTAGCCAAGCTGCGGCGTCCACGGGAACTGGCGGAAACCGTGGACGGCGTGAGCGCGGCCCACACCGGCGTGGGCCAGGTTCTCGGTACAGCCGGATATATGTCGCCGGAGCAGGTGAAAGGCGAGAAAGTCGACCATCGGTCCGACATTTTCAGTTTTGGAAGCATTCTTTCCGAGATGCTCAGCGGTCAGCGTGCATTCAAGCGGGAGACTGGCGCTGAGACGATGATGGCAATTTTGAATGATGAACCGCCGGAACTCTCGGCCCGTAGCGGGGTTGTGCCGCCCGCGCTGGAGCGCATTGTGCGCCATTGCATGGAGAAGCAGCCGGGGCAGCGATTTCAATCGGCTCAGGATATTGCGTTTGACTTGGAGACGCTTTCCAGTGTTTCGAGCACGCCGATCATGCCTGCAGCTGCGCGGAAGAGTTGGATTCGAGCGGCGGCGGTGGCCGTTGCTGTGATTGCCGTGGGAATCGGTCTGGCGGTAATGTAGCTTCGTCCTTCAAGCAAAGCGGCTCATCCGAAGCTGCACCGTATCACCTTCCGGAGGGGAACCATCTGGAACGCGCGTCTCACTCCCGATGGCAACCTGCTCTATGGGGCTGCCTGGGAAGGTCGTCCCGTCGAGCTTTTCGCGGCACAAAGCGGAAGCACCGAATCGCGGCCGTTGGGAATGAGTCCGGCCACCAACGGGTTGGCTGTTTCGAGTTCCGGGGAGCTGGCGCTGGCCACCAATTCTCACTTTGTCCAGGGCTTTGAGTCTGGAGGCATGCTGGCGCGAGCGTTGCAAGGGGGTGGAGCGCCGCGCGATATCGTCGACGGGGTGGAATACGCCGATTGGTCGCCTGACGGCTCGTCTCTCGCCGCAGGACGCCGCGTGGCCGGTAAAATGCGACTGGAGTATCCGGTGGGAAAAGTGTTGTACGAAACCGCCGCCTGGGTCAGCCATCCCAGAGTCTCGCCCGACGGGAAGCTCGTCGCTTTTATCGACCATCCTTAATGCGGCGGACGATGCCGGCGCGGTGGCCGTCGTCGACCAGTCGGGCAACAAGAGGACTCTGTCCGGCCAGTTCGTCAGTGCCCAAGGCTTGGCGTGGTGGCCGGATGGGAAAGAGATCTGGTTCACGGCTACTACTTCTGGATCGAGCCGCGAGTTGCGTGCCGTCACCGTCGATGGCAAAGAGCGGCTCGTCTACCTGGGAACCGGCACCCTGACCTTGCAGGACATTTGAAGAGCTACGTGCATTCCTACACGCGGATCACGTCAGACCTGTACATGGTGGACGGCCTGAAGTAGGTTTGCGGAACCCGCGCCGGCTGGCTCTATCCTTTAGTCGGTCCAGCGGCGAAACAGCAGCGCGCCGTTGGTGCCGCCGAAGCCGAAGGAATTTGACATGGCGTATTCGACTTTGGCCTTGCGGGCGTGGTTGGGGACGAAATCCATTGCGTCGGTTTCAGGATCCTGATTGACAAGATTGATCGTGGGAGGAAGTATCTGATCGCGCAGGGCCAGAACGGTAATGCCCGCCTCGAGGCCTCCAGCCCCGCCGAGTAGGTGGCCGGTCATCGACTTCGTCGAGCTGACGGGAATCCTACGATCGCCAAAAAAATTGCGGATGGCGTGCGCTTCCAGTGTGTCGCCGATCGGGGTGGAAGTGCCATGGGCGTTCACGTAATCGACCTTGTCGGGGCTGATGCCAGCGTCGCGGGCCGCATTGCGCATCACGCGGAAGCCGCCCTCATGCTCGGGAGCGGGCTGCGTCATGTGGAAGGCATCGCCGGACATTCCATAGCCCGCGACTTCGGCGAGGATGGTTGCCCCGCGCTTCGTCGCGTGTTCGAGTTCTTCGAGCATCAGAATCCCCGCGCCCTCGCCCATGACAAAGCCATCGCGATCCTTGTCCCAGGGGCGGCTCGCTTTCTCAGGATCGTCGTTGCGGGTGGAAAGGGCGCGCATGGCGGCGAATCCGCCCACGCCCATGGGCGTGATTGCAGCTTCCGACCCCCCGGCGATCATTACATCCGCATCGTTGTGCTGAATGATGCGGAACGAATCTCCAATGGAATGCGCGCTGGTAGTGCAGGCGGTGGCAGTAGCTTCGTTGGGGCCCTTGGCGCCGAATCTCATGGAGACATGGCCGGCCGCAAGATTCACGATGGCCGCTGGAATGAAAAACGGGGAAATCTTGCGCGGACCGCCTTCGAGAAGCGCCGCGTGTTCGCGTTCGATGATGTCGAAGCCACCAATGCCGGAGCCGATGTGCACGCCGACGCGCTCGGCATTTTCGGGGGTGATTTGCAGCCCCGACATTTTAAACGCTTCATCGGCGGCGGCGAGCGCCAGATGAATGAAGCGTCCCATTTTCTTGACTTCTTTTTTTTCCACGAAGTTCAGCGGATCGAAGTTCTTCACTTCGGCAGCAATCTGACAGGCAAAGCTGCTGGAATCGAACTGCGTGATGCGGGCCACGCCGCTCTTGCCTGCAAGCACGGCCTGCCAGACCTCTCCGGTGGTATTGCCTACGCCACAGATCAGGCCGATGCCGGTAACTACGACCCTGCGTCCCAAATCTAGTTCCCACCTTTCCGGTGCTTGCAGATGTGGTCAGTCCCGTCCTTCACGAAGTGGAACTTGCGGATCTTTTCGGCGTCCTGGTGGGGGACTTCGACGCCGAAAACCATCACGAGATCGACACCGGCGAGCGAGTTCGCGCCCAGATCGTCTAGAAAACCCTGTCCCAAATTACTTGCCGCCTTTCGCGTGCTTGGAGATGTAATCGATGGCATCCTGCACGGTTCGAATTTTTTCCGCGTCTTCGTCGGGAATCTCGATGTCGAAGCCTTCTTCGAAAGCCATCACCAGTTCGACCGTATCCAGTGAATCGGCGCCCAAATCGTCCACGAACGAAGCGCTGGAAGTGACCTCGCCCTCGTCCACGCCCAATTGCTCCACGATGATCTGCTTAACTTTCTCGTCAACGGCTGCCATGTTTCTCCTCGTTTAACCTTAAATTAGATTTTAAATTCGATGTCTGGACTCAGGATCGCCAAAGTCCAAAGATCGTAAAGCCAAGATCGCCAAAAGATTACCAAACAAGAGATCGCTACTATGAGATCGAGCAAACTGATAGACCAAACTAAAATCGCCTACTTCTCTTTTGCCAGCCCGGCACATTCTCGGGCCGGGGTTCGTTACTCTCGATTGCCAACGGAAAGAGGCGACCGTGTAGTGTAATGGTCCCGGTAAATGGCTGTAAAGGAACGCAAGCGTTTGCCACGCCAGCGCCTGTGATATACCTTCTGCATCCTAAACGTGGCCGCTCGTAACGGTCAAACCACATGCGTGCCGTCGTGCAGCGGGTCAGCCGCGCCAAAGTCACGGTGAACGGAGAGATTACGGGTGAAATTGGCCCGGGGCTGCTGATTTTGCTTGGGGTCGGCCGGGACGACCTCGAGGCCGACGCCGTCTACCTCGCGGAAAAAATTGCGGGCCTGCGCGTGTTTGAAGACGAGCAGGGAAAAATGAAGCGAAGCGTTCAGGACATTGGCGGCAACGCGCTGGCGGTTTCTCAATTCACCCTGTACGGCGATGTTAGGCGCGGCAGGCGGCCCTCGTTCGACGCCGCGGCCCGACCGGAGAAGGCACGAGAACTCTACGAATTGTTCGTGAAACAGCTTCAGGCCATGGGACTGCGTTGCGAGACCGGGCGATTCCAGGAAATGATGAAAGTGGAATTGGTGAACGATGGGCCGGTAACCATTCTGCTCGATTCGGGCAAGGCGTTTTAGGACGTCTGAATCCTTGCTGAATCTCCCGCCGTACAACCGAAACAAGCACGAGCATAAAATTGTGTACCGCTGCAGCCAGCTTGCTCGCTTCGGCTAAGGTGCAGTTTCCAGCAGAGGATCGACCTCAGGCTGTGCGAGGTCCGCTAACTCGAGCTGAAGATTGCCGGGGTTCGTGGCGTAAGCCAATCCAGTGTCCAGAGAGACGATGCCTTCGCGGATCAATCTCTCGATCTCGCCATCGAAGTGCTGCATGCCATCCTGGCTGCCCACGCGCATCGCGTCGAGCAAGGTCTTGCCATCTCCTTCGCCTTTTGCAACGTATTCGCGAGTGCGCAGTGTCGACTTCAAGATTTCGATGGCAGCCACCCGGCCGGTACCATCCTGGCGGGGGATAAGTCTTTGGGAAATGATGTACTGGAAGCTCTTTGCCAGGCGGTTTCTCAGAGTGTGCTGTTCCGCCATCGGAAAAGCTCCGACGATTCTTTCTACCGTCTTTGCGGCATCGATGGTGTGCAGTGTGGAAAGGACCAGATGGCCGGTCTCCGCGGCCTCCATGGCGATCTCGATCGTTTCACGGTCCCTCATTTCTCCCACGAGAATCACCTTCGGTGCCTGGCGCAGCGCCGCTCGCAACGCCAGCGCAAAACTGGGAGTATCACCGTGCAACTCTCGCTGATGAACGATACAGCTCTTGTGATAGTGCAGAAACTCGATGGGATCCTCGATGGTGAGGACATGATAGGACTGCTCTTTATTAATCTTGTCGATGATCGCGGCCAAAGTGGACGATTTGCCCGAGCCGGTCGGGCCCGTGACTAACACAATTCCATTGCGCAGGCCCACAATCTTGGTCAGTTCCGAGGGCAAGCTGAGTGACTCAAAATCCGGCACCTTGCCGGGAATGACGCGCATTACGATGGCATGGGTGCCACGCTGCATGAAGATATTGACGCGAAACCGGCTCGAACCGGACAAACTGTAAGACACATCGCACGAGCCAACTTCCTTGAGGTTGTCCATCGCATGTTGGTTATTGGAAATGAAGTCGCCTGCAATGCGCCTGGTGTCCTCACTGGTGAGGGCTCGCGGCGAGCCAGCCGGGGCCAACTTTCCGTTGATCTCCACCAGCGGCGGTTTTCCCGGGGAAAAGAACAGATCGCTGATCTTCCCTGAAGTTCTCAGCATGGCCAGCAGCAGCTCCGGCGTCGAGATTGGAGCAGCGGCTGGCGCTGTGGCCGCAGCTACACCCGTTGAAGGTGAAGCTACATTCGGTAGACGATTCGCGGGCGTGGACATATGGGTGACACACACTCTCAACCGCAACTGCTAACGGGTGATTCGGGATAGATGATGAAGCACCTCCGCACCCCTCGTCGGAAGTCTCCCGTGTCTGTAGTTGGATGGTATAACACTCGACCGTCAAGCCGGTCGGGATGGAGCGCTGCTCTTGTTACCCAAGTCACCTCGCGCCGGGGGACTCTTGAAGGGTGATTACAATTGCCTGACATGTGCGAATCTGGCCGAAGATGCAGCGCTCGAACCACCATCGGGTAGAACCTCGAATGCCAACCAGCGGGAGCACCCTGTGCAGATGGTTTCGCGATGTGCAAAGGGGGGAGCGAATCTTTCTTGCGAATCAAGACGCGGACCCACCCGGACCGTCAGGAAGAAATCAACGAGCGGTGAGGATTGTGTCGGCCACGCGGGCCGCCTCAACGGCGGCCTTCACATCGTGCGTTCGCAGGATGTGCGCACCCTTGAGTATGAGGACAGTGTGCGCCGCAAGATTTCCATAAAGCCGGTCGGCCGGAGAAGCATCCTTTCCGTTTTTCGCGAGCATGCGGCCGATGAAAGATTTTCGTGAAGTTCCCGCCAGGAGTGGAAGTCCGAGGGTTTGTAATTCATGAAAACGAGCCAGCAGCGGATAGTTCTGCTCGAAACTCTTTCCGAAGCCAAAGCCAGGATCGAGTACGATCTTTTCCCGCCGCACCCCGAATACCACGGCTGCTTCGACCCATTCTCTGAGTTCCCGCTTAACCTGCAAGACGATGTCGCCCGGGGGCGGCAGGATGCGCCACTGTTCGGGACGTCCGCGCATGTGCATCAGGATAACTCCACATTTCAATTCCGAGATTGTCTTTGCCATTTGCCGGTCCCAGCGCAGGCCGCTGACATCGTTCACAATCTCGGTTCCTGCGGCAACGGCCGCACGGGCGACAACGGATTTGTAAGTATCGATGGAAATCAATGCATCGGGCCGCTGTCTTTTCAGCTGAGTGATCACCGGCAGCACGCGCCGCAATTCCTCCTCCGCGGTTACGGCAACTTTCGCAGGTTGTGAGCCGGCGGGAGTCTGTTTCTCGTTCGCTGACTCCTGCTCCAGGCTCTCGGTCGCGGAAGGGGAAGCGTCGACCTGGGCGCCGGGGCGCGTCGACTCTCCTCCAATGTCGATGATGTCGGCTCCTTCGTCGATGAGCCGGAGAGCGTGGGCCGTTGCGCCTTCAGAATCCAGGTGTTGACCGCCGTCAGAAAAAGAGTCCGGGGTCACATTGACAATGCCCATAATTAGCGTGCGTTTGCCGAGTTCCAGCGAGCGTGCGTTAAGGCTCCATTGAAATACAGCTCTCATGCGGCAGATCCTAAACCGAAGATGAAGATCTAGAAGCGAAACATGCCAGCGTTGCGTGGCGGAAATGTAAGTAGCAATGCTCTATCATTGTATGAGGCGCGGATGCGGCGGTGGGGAGTGGGGACAAATTACTTCGATCAGATGATTTCGATTCGCACGATAATGACCAAATGGCGATTATAAGGATTAGGGTTACGGAACGACGGCTCGATCGGAAGTTCAGCACAGGCTGCCGCTTGCTTGCAGTGGCCGTCGTCGCGTTGCTTGTATTGGCCTCGCTGGCGGGTTGCGAAGTAGAGCGGCGCAAATCAGACTCCGAACTGGGCCTTAACCCGCAACAATCTTCAGGACGCAAAATTTATGACAATTACTGCGACCGCTGTCACCGGCCTTATTCGACGAAAGGCAAAAAGGGGCCCGGGCTGAAAGGAATATTTCAGCATCCATATCTCTCTCTCAGCGGACTGCCGGCAAATGACGAGCGCGTCGGCGATATCATTCGCAACGGCCGTCCCGACATGCCCGGCTATAGCCAGACTCTTAGCCCGCAAGACCTACAGGATTTGCTCGCCTACCTGCACACACTGTGACGGGATGACACCCTGATGCCCTGATGCGGGCAATCATTCTTTTCCCATCCACTTCATGGGATAATCCTCCGGTGAAAAATGCTGCGCTGTCGGAGCTTTTTCGCAGGCTGCCATCGGTCGACGATGTGATGCGCAGCGCTGCGGTGAACCCACTGGCGGTCATATACGGCCATGAGTTCGTCCGAGAGGCGCTACGCGCCGTACTCGCCCGTCTGCGGCAGGAAATCACATGCGGATCGCTCGAGGGGGATGCGCTGGCCCTTGCGCTCTCCGGTCTGCCGGAAGCGGTCGAGAGTCAACTTCAGCGTGCGTTGAGCTACTCTCTTCGTCCCGTGATCAATGCCACCGGGGTGATTCTACATACCAACCTGGGCCGCGCTCCCTTGGCGGATCGTGCAATCGGGCACATCCGCGAGACTGCCGCGGGTTATTCCAATCTGGAGTTCGACCTTGACGCTGGCGCTCGTGGAAAGCGGGATACGCATGTGAACCGGCTGTTTCAGCGGCTGCTGAACGAAGAGACAGAGACAAAGACAAAGACCAAGACCAAGAGCGGCGCGTCGGTTTCGACCATCGTGGTCAACAACAACGCGGCCGCGGTCCTGCTCGCGCTAAACACTCTGGCTGAGGGCGGGGAAGTTATCGTCTCCCGCGGAGAACTGGTGGAGATCGGCGGCTCGTTCCGCATCCCGGATGTGATGGCAAAGTCGGGCGCCATCTTGCGCGAAGTGGGCACGACAAACCGCACGCGAGTTTCCGACTACGAACGTGCCATCACGGAGCGGACCAGGCTTTTGTTGCGCGTGCATCGCTCGAACTTTGAAATTTCCGGCTTCACCGAGCAGGCTTCTACGGCGGAGCTGGCGGCGCTGGGCCGGAAGCGGGGTGTTCCGCTGATGGACGACCTGGGCAGCGGAGGACTGTTCGAATTGCGTGCGATCGGAATTGACGGCGAAACAGGCGTGCTGGACAGTCTCCATCGTGGCGTTGACATCGTGACCTACAGTGGCGACAAACTGCTGGGTGGTCCACAGGCGGGGTTGATCAGCGGCGCTGCGGAGTTAGTCGCGCGTATGCGGTCGAACTCGCTGTTTCGAGCGTTGCGGGTGGACAAGTTGATTTATGCGGCGCTGGAAGCCACTCTGCTTGCGTACGTGCGGCACGATTACGATGCAATTCCTGCGCTGCGCATGATCCAGCTGTCGAAAGAGGAAATTGGCGGCCGGGCAGAGGCGCTCGCAGCGCGTATTGCCGGCTACACGTTGAAGATTGAAGTTGTAGATGGGGAATCCCTGCTCGGCGGGGGCGCTGCACCCTCCTCGGCTCTGCCTACTCGCCTTTTGGCGCTAACCTGCGAAGATCTGAGTGCGGATGAGTTGACTGCTCGCTTGCGCGGATCGGAAGTGCCCATTATCGGCCGGGTTGACGGAGGCCGCGTGTTGCTGGATTTGCGGACCGTATTTCCGGAGCAGGATGCAGCAGTGGCGGCTGCTTTGAATCGCATCGCTTCCTGATCATTTCGCATCGAAAAGTTATTGGCTCTCCTCTTCACTGTCGGACATTCGACTCGATCGCTCGAAGACCTGCTCGAGACGCTTCACGCCCACTCGATTCAAACGCTGGTGGATATTCGCGCGTTCCCGATGTCGCGCCGGTTTCCTCAGTTTAAGGGCGAATCTCTGGAGAAGAGTTTGGCGGAGGTCGATATTCGTTACGTCTGGATGCCGGCCCTTGGTGGCTATCGCAAGAAAATTCGCGAAGACTCACCGAACCTTGCTCTTCGCAATGCCGCCTTTCGCAATTATGCCGATTACATGCTGACTGCGGAGTTTGAAAACGCGATGAAAGAACTGATCGCGCTCGCCGATGCTTCGCGCACCGCTTATATGTGCGCCGAGCGCGTATACTTCCGCTGCCACCGCATGCTGGTCTCCGACTGGCTGGAGGCTCATGGACATGAAGTGATGCATATCGATGGGCCCGGTCCGGGGAAGGCGCATCGCCTGACGAAGGAAGCACGACTGCTGGATGGCCAGCTCATTTACCGCGGCGACCGGTTGCTGTAACGTCGATGCGGACAGCGCATCGTTGATTCCGAAACAAAAGCAACAGGTAGGCTGCTCACTATGCTCATTAGTTTTTGGCGGGCTACCGGGAGTAGGAAAGACAACGATCGCCAGAGAGCTGGCACGTCAGCTCGGTGCAGTTTATCTGCGTATCGACACCATGGAACAAGCCATTCGCGATTGCCGCCTGGGAGTGAAGCAGCTCAAGGATACGGGGTATCGGGTCGGCTACGCGGTTGCCGAAGATAATCTTGTTCTGGGTCGAACTGTGGTTGCAGACTGCGTGAATCCCCTGCAACTCACTCGCGATGCCTGGGTTGGCGTCGCAACTCGGGCGGGGGTGGGCGCGGTTGAAGTTGAGGTTACGTGTTCTGATGCGCGAGCGCATCGCGAGAGATTGGAAGCACGGCCGGGCGACATCATCGGCCTCCGGCTTCCGACATGGGAAGAAGTTGCCTCCCGGGAATATGAGCCTTGGAGCCGGGAGCATATCGTGATCGACACCACCGCAAGGAGCGTGGCCGAGGGCGTTAAAGAACTTCGAGAAGCTTTGGCGGAACGAACGCGGTGAAAATATGATCGTGGGAACGGGGATTGATATCGCTGAAGTTCCGCGCATACGGCGGTCGATCGAACGGTTTGGCGATCGCTTTCTGCAGCGCGTTTATACCGCGGGCGAAATCCAGTATTGCGACTCGAAGGCAAATCGCGCGGAGCGTTACGCCGCCCGCTTCGCCGCCAAGGAAGCGGCCATGAAGGCTCTGGGAACGGGATGGAACCATGGCGTGCGCTGGCGCGATTGCGAAGTTGTGCGGATGCCGGGCGGGCGGCCAGGCATTTCTTTTCACGGCAGAGCCGCGGAATTTGCCGCCCAGCTGGGTGTGAGGAACGCCGCCCTCTCGCTTTCCCATACCGAAGCGCAGGCCATCGCACAAGTCATTCTCGAAAGCTAGGCCGCAAGCGGATTCATCGGCCAGATGTTCTGCTAGACTTGTCCGTCCCTACCCTTTATGTCTGCGACCATTCAGGCTCCCGCTGTGTCTTCATCCGCAGAAGTGTCCCAGCGAACTTTGCTGGCCGGCCTTGGACTGACCAGTTTCGCCGCGCTGCTGCTGGAACTGGCGCTGACGCGAGTATTTTCCGTCGTGCTTTTTTATCACTTCGCCTTCCTCGCCATTTCAATTGCCTTGCTGGGTCTGGGTGCCGGCGGAGTCTTCGCGTACATGTTCAAACCCCGCCTTGGAGAATACGAGACTCGTACGTTGGCCACGCGCCTCTGCCGGCTCAATTCGCTGACGATTCTCTTCGTGCTCGAGATCGTGCTGCACGTTCCGGTATCGCTCCAGGTCTCTGGAACAAACTTTTTGCGGCTGACGGTTTTGTATCTCGCCGCGGCCCTTCCTTTTTTTCTTACTGGAGTTTTGTTTTCGGTGGTATTTGCGCGGGAGGCGCGGCGGATTCCTCTGCTTTACGGTGCGGATCTGGGCGGCGGTGCGCTGGCCTGTCTCGCGGTGGTACCGCTTCTTAACTGGATTGGTGGGCCGAATACGATTCTCGTTTCCAGCGTCGCACTGGCGGTGGCCGCCGGGGTATGGGCAACTTCGAAGATCGAGCGCCGTGTTGCGGGTTT
>Ga0224545_1000129_pt1 | contig 14927 bp, 9 predicted proteins | sample 714P12024metaG_FD_179906 | JGI IMG/M metagenome (GOLD analysis project Ga0224545, IMG submission 179906) | Peat soil microbial communities from Stordalen Mire, Sweden - 717 P1 20-24 | ecosystem: Environmental > Terrestrial > Soil > Wetlands > Peat | place: Sweden: Norrbotten County, Stordalen... | reverse complement strand
CGCTATCGCCAGCAGCGCATCGGACGCTTGGCGGCCACAGCCAAACAACTCGGCTATCAGCTGGCTCCCATGCTTGAGAGCGCGTAAAGGAGGAAAAGTCACAGATCAGAAAATTCCTGGTTTTCATCACCTGGCCTCCCAACGGAGGCCTTCTTGTTGTGCGGTCGCAACCGATCAGCCCCGTGGAACGGTAAGAGATTTCTAACCTACAAATCGCAAAAACGCGCCGATCTATGGCGTAGGGCTTCTTGAATCAGCGCTGCAAAGTCCCGAGCGGCAGTCGAGGCCGCAACTTCTACGCCGCGCAGCCCGAGAGTGCAGTTTGCAGAGCCAGAATGACGGCAGTAAGCGGCCACGACGATCACGGCTTGGTTGTGCTTTCCGTTGTTCTGGCCATGGGTTCGTCCTATGCCGCGCTAGCTCTGGCAGGTCGCGTGATGTCCGCGCAAGGCCGCGTTCGGGCCGCGTGGCTCAGTTGTGGCGCGATAGCGATGGGCTTGGGGATCTGGGCGATGGCGACATTCCGTGCTCGGGGTAAGCTGCCACACCCACGGAAAAAGTGACCATGCCATGCCAAGTGACCCGTGCGAGAAACCGTCGGAAAATGATAGAAAACTGGCATCGGAAAACTTAAGGCGAGCATGCCGAATTAATGGCGGCGGCCGACGCCGCACTCTATGAGGCCGAGCGCGGACGGACGCGATCGAGTGGGTTGGCGTGCCAGAACAGTGACGACAAGATCGAGACGCGTGCTTCCGCGAATTCCGCCGCCGGCTGGCATTCGGTCTCTGCCATCATCCCGGAAGCCCCACGCAGCAAAGAGCACCAGCTTTCGGCCTGGGCAATTTCAATACTGAGATTTACTTTTTTTCTCGTCGCGCTCGACCACTCCATCTTTAATGTTGACCACGCGGTGAGCATATTCCGCGATGTCATGCTCGTGGGTGACCAGCACGATCGTGTTGCCTTCGCTGTGCAGGCGGTCAAACAGTGCCATGATTTCGCCTCCGGTTTGTGAATCGAGATTGCCTGTAGGTTCGTCTGCGAGAATAATCGAGGGTCTGTTCACCAGAGCGCGAGCGACGGCCACGCGCTGGCGCTGTCCGCCAGAGAGTTCATTCGGTTTGTGGGTCATTCGCGAACCCATGCCTACCGCTGTCAATGCCGCCTTGGCGCGTTCGGTCCGCTCGTCGGTAGGAACGCCCGCGTAGATCAAAGGCAGCTCAACATTATGCAAAGCGGTAGCCCGAGCCAGCAGGTTGAAGGTCTGAAATACGAATCCGATTTCCTTATTGCGAATCCGCGCCAATTCGTCGTCATCGAGTTCGCTCACTAACTGGCTGTTGAGCCAGTACTCGCCTTTGGTCGGTGTGTCCAGGCATCCAATCAGGTTCATCAGCGTCGACTTGCCAGAACCGGAAGGCCCCATAATGGCCACGTATTCCCCACGCTCAATGCGCAGGTTGACGCCCCGCAGAGCATGAACCTGCTGTTCGGAGCCCATGTCGTAGGTCTTCCAAAGGTCCACGGCCGCGATCATGCAGGACTGCGGCGGCGCCGCGACGGCGGTAGATTGCATGCTAATCACTTGGGCGGTAGCCATTTTTTTCTCCTGCTCCGGTGCCACTGAGTTCTCCGTGGATAAATTCGATTCCCTGGGCTCCGTTTGTCGGTAGTGCGAGACCGCTGGTTTCACACTGCCATTTGAAGCTTGTTTTGTGTTTCCGGCTTCTCCTTTGACGGCTGAAGACGGCGAACGTCATGATGACTCATCTTCCTTCTTGGGAACCGAGTTATCGATTTTGACGCTACTTCCAGAACGCAGCGTGCGCAAAACCTTGTAACTGCCGGTGATCACTTCGTCGCCCTCCCCCAAACCACTCAATACTTCGATGTCGCCGGTCCCGGTGATTCCGGTGGTGACGGGCACAAACTCCGCCTTGCGGTCCCGGATAACGAATACTCCCTGCGCATCCTGCGGCTGGTCTTTGCTCTTAGATGCGCTTTCGCTCGGCGCGGGTGCCGCGGCGTGCACCGAACCGGGAGCTGAGTTTTCTTGCTCGAGCTGGGCCTTGCTGCGAACGGAAAGAGCTTGAATTGGAATCGAGAGCACGCTGGTCCGGGCCGCAGTCGTGATTTTAGCCGTGGTCGAGAGTCCTGGACGCAGATCCTGCGGAGGGTCGGTGACGGTTACGACTACTTTAAAGTCCTTTGCTTCTTCGCTCGCGGTAGTTTGCTGCGAAGTGGCAACGCCGGTAGAACGCACGATGGCATTGTCTCCAATTTCGGAAACTGTGCCGTGAAAAACCTTCCTTGGAATTGCGTCGATGGTAACTTCGGCGGGCTGGCCCAGGTGCACATTGACGATGTCAGTTTCATCCACTTTTACTTCGGCGGTAATCACCGACATGTCCGCCAGAGTCATCAGCGTACTTCCCGGAGAATTCTGAATGCCGATCACGACCGTTTCGCCCTCGCGCACCGGAAGGTTGGTAATCACGCCGTCGAAGGGCGCGGCGTAAGTGGCCTTCTCTAGGACGTCGGAGAAGCGAATGAGCGTCGCCCGATTCTGGGCAATGTGCTTGTCAGCGGAATCCTTTTGTGCCTTAGCCTGGGCCACTCGCGCCTGTGCCTGCACCCGACCGGAATCGGCGGTTGCCCAGGCATTCTTGCGGCTATCGAAATCGGACTTGGAGATTAAGCCATCTTTGAAAAGGTTCTCAGCGCGCTCCCAATCGAGCTTGTTGCGGTCATAGTCAGCTTGGGCGCGCTGCAGATCGGCATCGGAGGTTCTCAGCGCGGCGTCGGCCGCCAAGGCATCAGTCTGGGCGGCCTGCAGAGAAGCCTGATTGGCGTTGACATCCGCCGATGATTGTACGTTCTCCAGTTGCGCGAGCAATTGACCCTTCCTGACGTGATCCCCTTCTTTCACAAACAGATGCGTGATTTTGCCAAAGGCATTGGCCCCGATATTGACGTAGGTCTTCGGCTTGATTTCTCCCGAACCGCTCACCAGGGAAGACAAGTCCTGGCGCTGGACCCTCCCCGTTTGCACAGTTACAACATTCTTCCCGCTCTGATGCACCGCAATCGCGACAATGGCGGCCAAGACGACCGGTATGCTGGCGCCAATCGCGATTTTCTTCCAGCGTTTCATTGTCTCCGTCACAGTGCGGGGCCCCATCAATTGCTAGTTGGCCCTGCGGCTCATTCCCGCGCAGTCGGCTCCTGCCGGTTTGACGGACACGCTCTGAGATTACGCTTCCAAGTGAAGAAAAGTTCCATTCCAGAGGTGCCTTGCTGTCGGTCGGGAATTCAATACCTGAGGCTCTAGGACCAGAACCTCGAATTATAGCTTGCTTGCCGCCGCCCAAGCCCCCCAAATCTGGATAGGAAGGCTCTGGCTACTTTTTTTGTTCAACAGACAACTCGGGACGAAACTCGGAGCTTCCAATGACATGACTGGCGAAGGGCGTCAGACCATTCTTTTAATGTGACTTAACCTTGCTTTCGCACGCTCGGGAGCCTAAAATATGGCGAGCCGAGCTTTACCGTTGCAGGAGTCCCTCTCATGGTTCGGGTTGGTTCACGTTGTATCTCGTCTCTGTTTTTTTTGGCCTTCGCTGCTGTTTTAGTCGGTCCGGCCACGGCGCAAACCGCCAAGTCCGCAGCCCCAAGCCAACCCGCGTCCAATCAACCCGCTTCCGCGCAATCCACGTCCAGCGCAACCGTGACCGATTCTCAGGCGCAACCCTCCGATGAGGTCGATCCGCTCAAGCGCAAGCCCAATGAGAAACAGAAGAAAGCGCAAAAAAGAGCTCTGAACGTCGAACTCAGCAAGACCTACAAGAAATGGCTGAACGAGGACGTGGTCTGGATTATCACGGACCAGGAACGAGCCGCCTTCAAACAGCTCTCCAATGACGAAGAGCGCGACAACTTCATCGAAGCTTTCTGGCAGCGCCGCGATCCCACTCCTGACACCGAAGAGAACGAGTACAAGGAAGAGCATTACCGTCGCATCGCTTATGCCAACGAGCATTTTGCAGCGGGCATCCCCGGCTGGAAAAGCGACCGCGGCCGTATTTACATCATGTATGGTCCGGCGGATGAAGTTGACTCGCACCCATCGGGTGGATCTTACGAGCGGCCCATGGAAGAGGGCGGTGGCGAAACCTCGACGTTCCCCTTCGAAGATTGGCGCTATCGCTACCTTGAAGGCATCGGCCAGGAAGTAATCATCGAGTTCGTCGATACCTGCATGTGCGGCGACTACCACATGACCATCGACCGCTCCGAAAAAGATGCTTTGAAGTACACTCCCAATGCCGGTCTGACCCTCTACGAGCAGATGGGTATGGCCAGCAAAGCGGATCGCTTCAGCAGCGGCGGTTTGGAGCAATTAGGCGCTGGCCCCATGAGTTCGCAGCTGCAGACCAAGGAATTCGACCGCCTTGAGCAGTTCGCCAAGTTGCAAGCGCCGCCGCCGGTTAAATTCAAGGACCTGGAAGAAATCGTCAACACGAAGCTGATCACCAACCTGATGCCTTTCGACGTGCGGTCCGACTTTGTGAAAGTTACCGGCGATACGGTGCTTGTGCCGATCACTATCCAGGTGAAGTATCGCGATATTACATTTGCCAACAAGGATGGAGTGCAGCGCGGCACGGTAAATATCTTTGGACGCGTGAGTACGTTGACCGGCCGCATCGTACAGACCTTCGAGGACACGGCTCAGGTGGATGTTCCGGCGGAACTGCTGCCGCGCACTGCGGAGAATTCCTCAATCTACTGGAAGGCGCTTCCGCTGCGTCCTGGTCGTTATAAAGTCGAGATCGCGGTCAAGGATGTAAACGGCGACCGCAAAGGCTTGTGGAGCCGCGGTATCGTCGTGCCGGAGTATTCCGACGACAAGTTGTCGACCTCTTCGCTGATCGTAGCCGATCAGATGGAAGCGGTGCCTACCAAAGATGTGAGCACGGGTAGTTTCGTGATTGGCGTGACCAAGGTTCGCCCGCGCGTGGCTCCGGCGGACGGCAAGCCTGCTCTTTTCAAAAAGGATCGTGACCAGAAGGTAAATTTCTGGATGCAGGTCTACAACTTGGGGGTGGACGAGAAGACGCACAAGCCTTCGGCCACCTTTGAGTTTGACATCGTCAACATCGCGACGAACAAACCTATCGTTCAGAAGATGGAATCCACTGACCAGATGGGCAATGTGGGTGAGCAGGTGACCCTGCAGAAATCGATTGCGTCGGCAAACCTGCCGCCCGGTGTATACCGGATCGAAATCAAAGTGAACGACAATGTGTCGAAACAGACCGTGGATCCTTCAGCGACCTTTGCTGTGGAGTAGACGGCTGTCTGATTTTCCCGGGGGTGGGATGAAGCTTCGCCAGCTCAAGACTTGGGCGGTGATCGTAGCGTTATCGCTTCCTGCGTGGGCCGCAGAGCAGCCGGGGGCGATCTCTGGGTACGTGCGTGACGCCTCGGGTATACCGCAGATGGGCGCAGTGGTGGAGATTATTGGAACCGCAGCCCGCACCTTGACCGTCTTTACAGACGGCGCCGGCTTTTATTCCGCGACCAATTTGCTGCCTGGCTTATACACTGTCAAAGTTTCGGCAGCGTCGTTCCTGCCCGCCTGGTATGACAAGGTTGGATTGCATCCGGGCGCCAGCACCCACCTGAACATCACATTGAACACTCTGCTGAATGCCATGCGTGTAGGTCCCTTGCGCGGCACGCCCGATGATGACGATTGGAAGTGGACGCTGCGTTCGGTGGCGAATCGCCCGGTTCTGCGGGTGTTCGACGATCCAGCATCGGGCGAGGAAAAGCAGGATAACGACTTAAAGGGAAGCCTCTCATTTCTGGCTGGTTCAGCGGCCGGGGGATACGGCAGTGGGTCCGACATGAACACGGGCTTCTCGGTGGAGCGCAACGTTTTTTCCGTGGACCGGATTGGGCTGAAGGGGAATGTCGGTTATGGAGATGGCCTGCCTGTTGCGGCGCTGCGCGCGATGTATGCGCACCGGCTGCCCGATGGTTCAGGTCCGTCGATGGCGGTTGCCATGCGACGATTTGCGCCCTCGGATCCGAATCTGCACAACGCTTCGCTGCAGTCGATGGCGCTCGCGGGTGCAGAAGATTTCGCGGTTGGCGATGTGCTCGAGGTGAAGCTTGGCAGCGAACTGCAGACCATCCAATTCCTCGGACGGGCGACTGCTTTCCGGCCTTATGGCTCGGTGGCCTTTCACGTTTCCGCGAACACGGTCGTGGGTTACAACTACGCGACTGCACTGCCCAACCCGCGGGACCAGGAAGTCAGCTCTTCAGCGGACGCGGATTCCAGCGAAGCCGCTCCGCGCATCAGTCTGGCTAACTTTGCCACCAAGCTGGAGCGCTCGCAGCACCAGGAGCTGAATGTCGCGCGGCGGATGGGCAATACCAACCTGCAAGTGGCGGTGTTCAACGATCGCGTGGACAACACTGCGCTGCTCGGTACCGGCGCAGTGACGGCTGCTGCCGGCGACCTTTTGCCGGACGTTTATTCCGGCACCTTCACCTACGCGGGCGACAGGCTAGACACGCCCGGCCTTCGCGTGGTCCTTGAGCGCAAGCTTTACTCAGATCTCACAGCGACGCTGGACTTGGCCTATGGTGGGGTTCTCGATCTCACCAAGCCTGACGTCGCGATTCAGAACGCGAGCCAGTGGATCTCAACCGAACGGCGGGAAGCTGTGGCAGCCAAGCTTAGCGGTACCGTGCATTGTACGCATACCCGCTGGATCGCATCCTACCGCTGGGTGAATGGTTCAGCATTGACGCCGGTAGATATGTTTAACGCCTCGCCGGGACAGAGCGATCCCTTTCTGAACCTGTTTATTCGACAGCCCATCCCCACTCTGGGCTTCTTGCCGGGCCACATGGAAGCACTGGTTGATCTGCGCAATCTACTGGCTCAAGGTTATGTTCCGGTGATGGGTCAAGACGGCCAGACGGTATATTTTGTTCAGTCTGCGCGTTCGGTGCGCGGCGGCGTTACGATTAACTTCTAAAGCCTCTTACAAAAGCCGTTTCTCACCGTCCTGCCCAGTTCCTCGAAATTGAAATCAACCTACTCCTAACTTCCGCCAAACACTTTGCAGTGGGCCATCCAGAAAATCTATCCTCTGGATCGCAACTCAGTGGTTGACTGTGGGGATCGCGTTTCGATAATGTTCTGTGTGCGGTCGGGGCGCTGCAACCCATTCGTCCGCAATGAATTGCAAGCTTCTCGGTGACGGCCTGCAGCACCGGTTGCCGCATGTACATCACTCCCTTAGAACGAATCCAGCTTCAAGGAGATTTTATGAGAGCGCGCATGATCTTGGCGTGGGTGCTGCTGGCGGGTGTGAGCCTCTCGGCGCAGACCTTTCGGGGCACGATTCTGGGCAGCGCAACCGACGCTTCGGGCGCAGTCGTTGCCGGCGCCAAGGTCACCGTAAAGAACGTGGCTACGGGTTTGGAGCGCAGCACCGAGACCAGCGCTGACGGCAGTTACGCTTTGCCCGAATTGCCGATTGGTTCCTATACCGTGACGGTTGTCCTAACTGGCTTTCAGACCTTCGAAGCCAAAGGCGTGACGGTGGACGTTTCGACAGAACGCCGAATAAACGCCACCCTCAAGCCCGGCGAGGTCGCGATAAGAGTCGAGGTCGAGGGAGATCTGCTGCCTCAGGTGGAGACGACGACCAATGATCTAGGCGGCGTGCTGACCCAAAACGAAGTCAAGGATCTGCCAATCAATGGGCGCGACTATACGAAGCTGATCTTTCTGAATCCGGGCGTAGCCGGCTCGCCTGACCAGATTTCGGACTCTCCCGGCTCGTATGGTGAATTCAGCATGAACGGCGCGCGCGGGCGCTCCAACAACTACTTGCTCGACGGTACCGATATGAACGACGGCTACCGCAACGATCCGGCCATCAACCAGGCTGGGGTTTTTGGGACTCCGTCCGCCATACTGCCCATCGACGCGATTTCCGATATGAATGTGCTCTCAAACTTCGAGCCGGAATACGGAAGGAACGGCGGGGCAATCGTCAACATCGTCACCAAGAGCGGAACTAACGCCTTCCACGGTGACCTTTTCGAATATTTCCGTAATGATGCTTTGGATGCCCGCAATTACTTCGATCCAACGTCGTCTCCAAAGGCTCCATTTCACAACAATCAGTTCGGGGGATCGCTCGGCGGTCCAATTGTGAAGGACAAGACCTTCTTCTATCTTGACTATGAAGGGCAGCGCGAGAGTGTAGGAGTGGTTTCCTTGGCTTGTGTTCCCACTCTCGCTCAGATTTCGCAGGCCACCGCAGATGTGGTTGGCGCGGGAGGAACGGTAAGCCCTGTGGGCTCGGCTCTTCTCAACTTCTGGCCGCACAATTCAGGGAATTACATCCCGGGGGCCACATCCAGCGACTCCGGCTGCTTCAATGCTGGCGGCAACTATGCCCCCGACTATACGGCGATTGCTCCATCTTTCAACAATCTAAGCAGCCTGATTGCCAAGATCGACCACTCCTTCAATACGAACAATAACATCAGTGGCCGCTACTTCTTTGGCGACAGCACGCAGCAGTTTCCCCTGGCGCTGAACGCGACCGGTGGCCAGCTTCCCGGCTACGATACCGTAACTCCGACGCGGGTTCAGTTGGTGTCGCTTTCTTACGTCAAGATATTCTCGGGCACGAAGGTGAATGAACTGCGCTACGGCTGGAACCGGTTCGCAGAAGGATTCTTCCCGCAGGACAGAAATTTTAACCCGAGCTCGATCGGGCTTTGCAACGTTCCTGTGACCTTTGCCTCGTGTGACTCTTCGGGCTTACCCATTCTTCTGCTGGCTCCGACGCCAACCGGCGGCTCAGGATTTTTCTCGCAGGTAGGTGCGACCTCCGGCGATCCCCGCCATCGCGTCGATACCAATAATCAGATCATCGACAGTTTCTCGTGGAAGATCAACAAGCACGATGTGAAGTTCGGCGGCGAATTTCGCAGGACGAGCATTGAACAGTATCTGGATAAGTATTCCCGCGGCCGCGTCCGCTTTGATACGGTCGAGGACTTGTTGCAGATGATGCCACAGACATCGTCATTTGGCACTTTCGACTACACCGGCAATACTCTGCGTCACACCTACGAGAACGGCTTCGGCTTTTATGCGCAGGATGCCTACCACCTAACGCCCCGCCTGGTATTGAATTACGGCATGCGCTGGGATTATTACGGCGTCGTTGCCGAAAAGGACCATTTGTTCTCAGATTTCATCCCATCGAGCGCTACTCTCGAACCAGTCGCATCGGGCGGACTCCCGAATCTATACAACCCGGACAAGAAGGACTTTTCGCCGCGCGCCAGCGCCGTGTGGGACGTAACGGGCAAGGGGAAAACGGTTGTCCGCGCGGGCTACGGCCTCTTCTTTGACGCCTTCTCGCAGGACATGGCTCTGGGCCACTTGCCGTATCCTACATTCTTTGCTCCTGGCCCCGCATACAACAATATCGGGCCGGACCCAATCCAGATGGCGAACATTAACCCGGCTGCAATTGATGCCTCTGGGGCTTACATTCCGGACACCCCGCTCTATGGAACTCCGGGCTGCACGGTCGAATGTGACATTTTTTCGTTTGACCGAAATATCAAGACGCCCTATATGGAGAATTACAACTTGAACTTCCAGCAACAACTTTCGAGCAAGGTGGTGCTGCAAGTTGGATACGTAGGATCGCAGGGGCACAGGCTGTTCCGTTTCTTTGATCTTAACCAGCCGAGCCAGGCGGCCATTACGGCGGCCGATTGTCCGAACGGCAGCGCAACCTGCGCCACAACGGGTGCGATCCAAGATTTCGCTGTGCCGCGGAATTTTGGCTTTCCTTACGTAGCAGATTACATTTTCCAGGAGAACTCTACCGGCAAGTCTAACTACAACTCGATCCAAACCAGCTTGCGAGTGACCAACTATCACGGCTTTATGTCGATCGTGAATTACGTTTGGTCGAAATCCCTGGACAATTCGAGCGACGGCGAAGATTTCATTCCCAACGCCGCCCAGCCTCAGAACAGCACGAATCCGGGAGCTGAATACGGACCATCGAGTTTCAATGTTCCGCACCGGTTCGTCTGGGTTGCGGGATACGAGCTTCCCAAAAAAGGTGGCAACATGGCGCGCTTGAAGGATGGCTGGGGTCTTAACAGCTCGATAAACCTGCAGAGTGGGCAGCCCTTCACCTTGAATTACAACGCCGAAGACGACTATAGCGGAGGCGGCGATGGATACGATCGCCCAGACGTGGTCGGGCCCATAACCTACGACAAGAGTAACCCGGCAAACTTCCTTCAGCTTGGCTCGTTCGCCATGCCGTGCACGAACAACGGGTCTTACTCCGGCTTTGCTTCCGACTGCGTTCCTGGTACACGTCACTACGGCGACTTGGGCCGGAACGCTCTGAGTGGTCCGACGTACAAGCAATGGGACTTCGCAATCTACAAGAACACCGCGCTCTCTGAGCGAATGACCCTACAAATTCGTGCCGATTTCTTTAACATTTTGAATCATCCCAACTTTGCCAATCCGGTGCTCCCAGCTTTTATTGCCGACCCGGCCGCCAACATCAACACAGCGTGTGGATGCGGCTTTGCGCCGCCAAGCAATGGCCGCGAAACCGGCAATGGCGCCTATCAGATCACCGCCACCGGCGACGTGGGTATCGGCAACCCCTTCCTCGGCGGCGGCGGTCCACGTGGAATTCAACTGGCGGCCAAGCTCACCTTCTAGACGTCTCTTAGTTCCAGCCCCTGCCGCTGGTGGCAGGGGCTTTTTGAGTCAGTGCATCCGCCGGGGGCACTCCTCAGTTGCGGAATCCCGGACAGGAGTTTCCGCGCCACGTAGGCCCTTCCCGCTCGTCGTGTGACTTCGGTTAATAGGTAACAGCATTCCGGCGATGCTACGCTGCTCTCATAATTCTTCCAAAGCGTCTGTTGCGGAGACCACAATGCGTCGCTCCATCTGCGCTGTTCTGATTCTTGGCGCCTGCTGTACTGCGCCCGTTTATGCTCACCACCTCAAGCAGTCTTCTGCTGCTGCAATGCCGATTTCTACTTCATCCGCGAAGGCTCGCGCGCTCTACGAAACCGGCATGCGGGATTACGAGAACCTCTATCTGGACCGCAGCAATGACGACTGGCGCGCTGCCGTAAAGGAAGATCCGAACCTGGCCGTGGCCTGGGCATGGATCGCCTTCAACAGTTCCGATCCCAAGGAAGTAAGCGCGGCCCGTGAAAAGGCCAAGGCACTCGTGCCCAAGCTGACGCCGGGCGAGCAGTTGATGATCGGATGGATCGTAAAAGTGCAGGAAGGCGACTTCATTGGCGGTATTTCCGCGATGAACGATATGCTCGAAATGTATCCCAAGGACAAGCATCTGTTCTATCTGGCGGGCAACTGGCTGATGGGAGAGAATGGCGATGAGCAGGCGCAGAGATTCATGGGAAAGGCTCTGGCACTCGACAAGAATTTCCCTGCCGCGCTGAACGACCTTGCCTATCTCGATGCGCGCAACCGTCAGTTTGCAAAAGCGTTCGCGGCCATGGACCGTTATGTTGCGCTGCTTCCCAATGAACCGAATCCCCATGACTCCTACGGAGAGCTGTTGCGCATGGCGGGGAATTTTGAGGGGTCTCTACAGCAATATCGCACCGCGTTAAAGATCGATCCTGATTTCGTAACCTCCCAGGTTGGATTAGGAGACACTTATGCACTGATGGGAAATCAGGAACAAGCGCGCGTTGAGTACGAAAAGTCAGTCCGCTCCGCCCACAACCAAGCGGACCGCTTGAGCTATCGTATGCAAGAAGCCATGACCTGGGTCCGCGACGGCAAATTCGCGGACGCCGACAGACTATTTCTCGAGGTTGCCCAGACTGGTCATATCCAGGAACAAGACTTTCTGGAAGCGCAAGCCTACCGTCACCTGTCCGAGTATCAAGCCGACGACACGGCTGCATTGAAGTATCTGCAGAGCGCCGAGGAGGCGCTGGGACGTAGAAGCACAATTTCTGAGTCCGACAGAACTGAAGAATTGTCCCGCATCCTGCGCAACCGCACGGTGCGCGCCGCCCATGCTGGCAATTCCGCTCTGGCTGACAAGTCTCTCAAGCAACTAGAGGCGATGGCGAACGGCAGCCGCAATCGCGTGATCCAAAGCTCCTACAACGGCGCGGCCGGAACTCTCTTAATGGATCAGAAGAAGTTCGAGGAAGCCATTTCCTATCTGCAAGAGGACCAGGACAATCCCTTTACCCTGGAACTTCTGGTGCAGGCGTATTACCAGACGAGCCAGTCCGCCAAGCTGGCTGAAGCCGAGGCCAAACTGCGAGGCACCAATGTTCCCACCATGGAGCAGGCCCTGGTGGTCCCCGCCGCACGTTTGCGAAGGCCGGAAATCTAAGCGGTTACTTGCCCCTCTGGGATCGAGTTGGTCTATACTGACGAACGCCCCGCGGGAAGGGGAAACGCATTTCCTGCCGGCGTTCGCCTTTTCTTCTTTTTTCTGAAGATGAGTGAACTCTAACAATGAAATCTAAGATTGATCGCCGTTCCCGCCAGAGAGTCGCTACGCGAGTTCCCGTCCGTGTGAAAAGCGCTGCAGGTGGCGCGGAACTTGTCGCCGAGACCCGCGATGTGAGTACGAACGGTGTATTCCTGTATACAAAATCCCGAATGGCCGAGGGCTCGGACGTCGAGTTGGTCCTGATCCTCCCGCCCGAACTGACCTCCGGCGAGAAATGTTGGGTCTGTTGCCATGCCCGTGTGTTGCGAGTGGAGCGTGGCAAAGGCAGAGAGTTCGGTGTTGCAGCCGAAATCCGCCGGATGGATATATTGCCCGAAATTCCCGCCTAAACGTAGTTTTCATGATCCGGCGAGCGGAAGCCTTTATTAAAAGCGCAAGTTCATCTTGGGGGCAGAATTTTGTCGAAATCCACAGCAGTGCCGCTCTAGGGCACGCATAGCGCGGAGGATTTCCCGAAACGGTCGAGAAAGTGCTTTCCTTGTCCACGACCTTGGTGCAATAATGGCGGCCCTAGACGTGCTCTGGCCAAACTCAGCAGTTAGGCGGGCCTATTTTATGTGGATCGATAAATTGGCGGACGGTGTAGTGCAGGTGCAGACTCCAATCGGACCGCGATACTTAATGCCTTCATTCCTCCAACGCGTGTATTTTGTGTGGATGTTTCGTCACTTTCCCATACTACCCCATGCCGTGCTTACCTCTTGGCAGCAACGTCTCATCGACCGCTTATGTTCCGAGCAGAGGTTCGTCTCGATGGCTTATGCCGATGGAATGGAAGATGCTCCGGTAATTGGCACGGTGGAGAGGCGTCAGGCAACAGGGCCGGAACCTTTGCGGTCGCGTCGAGCGGTCGCGAGCGAAGAGTCCCAAGGGTTGGCTGGTGAAGTCCGGCAACGCTCTTAAGCGGATCGATCTGCCTGTCCGCCCACACCCAAAGAGTCTAGATTGAAGCCAAGTAGGTTGGTGTGTGCTGAATCGGTGGATGTATCTTTACTTCTGTTTACCTACTCGTTCATACGCACGATGACCGCCAAAGGCGGGAGATGCTACAATCACAAATTGTCCCGCCGGCGAAATTTCCACCGTAGGGCGCGTAGCTCAATTGGCAGAGCAACTGACTCTTAATCAGTAGGTTGGAGGTTCGATTCCTCCCGCGCTCACCACTTAACCCTCGCGGCTAGTGGCGTTTAGCAACAATTCCGCAGACCCTTCAGGGATCACGTTTTCGGCACTGTGCCCAGAATTGTACCCACTCAAACGTGAAAGCGCGTTTAGCACCGCCTCCTCGGAAGGATGAACATATCGTTGAGAGATGCTGATATTCGAGTGTCCCGCGATTCGCGCAAGAGTCCACGCATCACAACCGCTCTCCCCAAGCCGGGTGAGGAACGTGTGCCGGATTGAGTAAACCACGAACGGGCGAACCTTCGCCAGCTTCAAAGCTTTCTTGTGTTGTAGCTTCAAGCTATCGTGATTGATGTGGCCATCTTTCGTGTCGGCGGGCCACACCCAGCCCTCGCCGGGTTGTCCGGCGAACTTCCAGCGGTTCTCCAGCAGAGTGTGGACTCGCGGAGACAGCGGAAGGACTCGCCGCGCTGCTTTCGTCTTGCCTTCCGTGATCAGGAGCACTCCATTCCTGCCACTGTCCCAGTTGATGTTGTCCCATCGCAGGCAATGACATTCTTCCGGGCGCATCCCGGTATCGAACAGCATAAGGGACACATCATGCAACAGCGGCAAGGCAGTCGCGAGGTATAGCGCTTCCTCTTTGGACGTGATGACTCGTTCGCGCCGGCGCTCACCGCTGAGGAACTTGACCTTGGGTGAGGCTTCGAGCACACCCCACTCCACTGCAAGGCGTAGAACGCGGCGCAAAGCCCTCAAGCAACTGTTAACCGAGCTGATCGGTAAGCCGTCATGTTGCCGCTCGGACGCGTACTCCGCTACGACTTCCGGCCCAATCTCGCTCAGTTTGAGATTCGCCAGAATCTTGGAGTTCTTGAGCGAGTCAATTCCGAATCCGTACCAAAGCCAAGTCTTGGGCGATGCGCGCTCAAAGGTTGATTTCGCCCAAGGCTCAACGCGCTCAATGCAGAAATCCTTGAGAGTGGGGATCACCTTCTTATCTCGGATTCCGACTTCGCCCTTTGCGAGGGACGCCCGGTGTGCCGCTTCCATTTGTCGGGCTGTATTTTGGTTGGGCTGGCGGGTTGATTCGCGAACCATTAGCGACAGTTAAATATTCGACAGGCTCTCCTGGCCTGAAAACCGTCTCGAAAACGCATTCCTGACGATCGATCAGACCTCGACTGTCCT
>Ga0224545_1000128_pt1 | contig 14983 bp, 17 predicted proteins | sample 714P12024metaG_FD_179906 | JGI IMG/M metagenome (GOLD analysis project Ga0224545, IMG submission 179906) | Peat soil microbial communities from Stordalen Mire, Sweden - 717 P1 20-24 | ecosystem: Environmental > Terrestrial > Soil > Wetlands > Peat | place: Sweden: Norrbotten County, Stordalen... | reverse complement strand
CCCCGTCCGAGTCTTGCGCGTTTGCTCTGAACCCATGCAACCCATATCAAATCTGCTGGAGCGCCCAAACGAAGGTCGGTGCGCCTGCCCGATGCATTCAAGCGCCTGTGCATCTCTAAAATTGTATGGCAACAATGTGCTCAAATCCTTCGCGACCAGACGAATCGGTGATCATGAAGGTCGGCGGATGGAAGACAGCGCCCGTATTCAAACGTTACAATATCGTTGATGAGAGGGACATCGCTGAGGTGGCCGCGAAGTTGGACGAGAAACGGAAGAAGCAGCATGAGGATGGGCATAGTTCGGGCATAGTTGAAGGGGATGGATCGGTTAAGTTCGAGAGTAGGGAAGTCAATTAGCATAGGCGAATCAGCGAGTTACATCAAAAGGGGCGCGTAGCTCAAACGGATAGAGCACCGGATTTCTAATCCGGTGGTTGCAGGTTCGATTCCTGCCGCGCCTACCATGTCAAATCAAGTGGTTAGGAAGCGGCGCAGGCAGGGGCGCAGCCTCTGAATAGTCAGAATGCACGGTTTTTGTTGAAATCATGCCCGAACCATGCCCAAACGGAATTTCGAGCAGGGCATTGCACTTTTGCTTCTCGTTCGACTTCCGGCCGGCTTCTCTGATATCCGTCTCGTCGATTATGTTGTATCGCTCGAAAACCTGACGGGTCTTGTGCCCGCTGATCTTAACCGCTGCGCAGATTCTGTAGCCCGGACCTGCGAAGATCATGGAAGATCAGGCCAACGTACTTGAGTTGCTGACGCCTCCACTTCTTGCCGCACGCAGAACAGCGCCGCTTGCCGTTGATCGTGTGTTCTCTTAATTCCGGATAGAAGTCAGGGCAGATGAGTTCACCGAGGCCCACAGCGCAGCACACCTTCGCCCATTTTCTCCGGAAGCCTTTTAGAGCTGTCTTGTCCGAACGTGTGAACACATAATCGTCCGGGGCTTTTGCCGATGATGCACGCCGTCAACAGAGTGGCTACCTCGTCCGTCATCGGCGCGATTCGTGCTTCATCGTTTTTTGTAGTTTTTTGTTGTGCCTGCGTCTAGCTGGATCACGCGGGATGCTAGATCCACCTGTCGAACGCGCAAGTTGAGCAATTCGCCTTTCCGGAAAGCGAACGTGTAGGCGGTCGTGAGCAGTGCTCGAAGCCACAAGCCTTCCTTATTGCATTCGCGGGCCAACTGGGTGTATTGATCATCGGTGAGGAATCCATTCCGGGGAGTGCTTTCCTTGTACATTTTCATCGCCGGTACCGTCCTAACTTTTGGCGGTGTCCATGTAAGACCCAGGTCGAACGCATGTTTCAACACGGCCAATTCCCGGTTGGTTGTCGGGCCCTTTGCACCTTCTTCTTCTCGTTTCTTGGCGTAGCGCTGCACCGTGTCGGTGATATTGTCCGCCTTCATTCGTCCGAAGAACGGCCGCAGGTGCTTTTTCCAGCGCAACTTGACATCGGTGATTGTCTTTCTCCTTTCCCGGCGATATTCGGCAAGCGGATCGGAGATCAACCCGTCGATCTTGACGTTGGTGCGCATGACGTACCCGCAAGGGCGCAGGTTTTGGTTTCGACTTCTGCCAGACGGCGCTTGAGCAGCTTCTTTGCGACGTCTAGATCGGTAGCATGACTGCTTTCCCTCTTCGGGATGCCTCGCACACACACGTAGAACTTAATCCACCAGAGAGGCAAATTGGACGCTGAACCTTAGGTGTTAGCTGCAATGGCAGGCCGAGAGTACAGTCTCCGATAGCCACTACTCGGGGCATTATCTGCCAGTCCTGTTCCCTGCTGTGACGGAATCGGAGCTACCAAATGGTCCCCCTCGCCAACTCTCCAGATGTTCAGCAGATTGATTTGCAGGAAGTGATTCGCAAGCTGGAACAGGAAGTCGCTGGGCGCGAGGAGGCTGAGCGAGCCCTGAAGCGCGGCCTCGCCATCAGCGAGGCTGCGCTCAAGGAGTTGGCCGATCAAAAGTTCGCTCTGGATCAACACGCGATCGTGGCGGTGACCGACGTTCGGGGCACGATTACCTACGTGAACGAGAAGTTCTGCGCCATCAGTCAGTATTCAAGAGATGAACTGATCGGTCAGAATCACCGCATCCTCAACTCCGGTCACCACTCCAGAGAGTTTTTCGAGCAGATGTACCATACCATTGCGAATGGCAAGACTTGGTGCGGCGAGATTAAGAACCGCACTAAGGACGGTTCGATCTACTGGGTAGATACGACGATCGTCCCGACTTCAAGCACGGAAGGCAAACCGTGCCAGTACGTCGCCATTCGAGCGGACATCACCAAGCGCAAGTTGGTGGAACAAGCTCTCGCCGGGCAGGCGCTGGAATTGTCTCGACGGGACGAGGAACTGGCCCGCTCCAATGTCGAACTGGAGCAGTTTGCCTATGTGGCATCGCATGACCTGCAGGAGCCACTGCGTACGATTGCCAACTACACCCAACTATTGGCGGAGCGATATCACGGCAAGCTGGACGAACAGGCCGACAAGTATATCGCGTACTCGGTGGATGGCGCGGTGCGCCTGCAGTCTCTAATTCGTGACTTGCTAAAGTTTTCTAGGGTCGGCAAAGGGGAGATTGAACCCAGGAGCACCGACTGCGGCACAGTTGTGGAAGAAGCGTTGAGGAACCTGCGGGCTGCACTAAAGGAGAGCGGTGCAGTGGTGAATTGGAATGGTTTGCCGATGGTCATGGCCGATCCCGAGCAACTCACCCAGGTATTTCAGAACTTGATCGCCAACGCAATCAAGTTTCACGGTGTGGAAACTCCGGTGATCCAAATCGATTCAGAAAAGAAAGAACACGCGTGGGTTCTAACGGTTTCCGACAATGGCATCGGCATCCCAACCGAGAGCTGGCGAGACATTTTTGTCATTTTCCGCCGTCTGCATACTCGAACCGAATATGCAGGCAACGGGATCGGCCTGGCGATCTGCAAGAAAATTATCGAGGGGCACGGGGGAAAGATCTGGATCGAAGCTCAAGCCAAACCCGGCTGTCGCTTCAAATTCACACTACCCAGCAAACCATCTCCCCAGACAATGCTGGGAGCGCAAGCATGAGAACCACCGAGATTCTGCTGGTAGACGACAATCCTGCGGACACTGACTTGACCAGCGAAGTGCTATCGCGCAATGGATGTCCGAGTCACATCCACTCTGTAGTCAACGGCGTGGAGGCGATCGCGTTTCTGCGCCGCGAAGGAAAGTATGCCAACGCGATTCTTCCTCACTTCGTACTCCTTGACTTGAATTTGCCCAAGAAAGACGGTCGCGCCGTTTTGGCAGAAGTCAAAGCCGACCCGGTTCTGCGCAAGATTCCGATTGCGATCTTCAGCACCTCCGAGGCACAACAAGACATTTTGCGCAGTTACGAACTGGGAGCAAGCTGCTATGTAAGCAAACCCGGCAACCTGAAGGACTTCATCTCCGCTGTGACAACGATCGGACAGTTTTGGGTTGGTTTGGCGCATCTACCACGCGAGGAGGAACGATGAATAACGGTCAAGCTCATGTTCTGCTGATCGAGGACAACCCCGGGGATGCAGATCTGGTACGCCTGCGTCTGGTAGAAAGTCAGTCCGACGTCCAGGTGAACTGCGTCACCCGGCTCTCCGATGCTCTTGCGTGCCTGGAAGTGGAGACTCCTTCGCTGGTCTTGCTCGATTTAGACCTTCCCGACAGCCACGGCGCGGAAACCTTTCGTCGGATCATGCGGAAGGCTCCGAATGTACCGGTGGTGATCCTTTCGGGTCAGGACGATGAGGCGCTGGCGATCAAAGCCGTCCACATGGGCGTCCAGGACTATCTGATCAAAGGCGACATCACCAGCAAACATCTGGAGCGTGCCCTCCGCTATGCGGTGGAACGGCAGGGGTTGCTGCGTGCTTTGGAAGTCGCCGGCAAGCAGCAGATTGAATTGAAGAACCAGTTTCTGTCGCATGTTTCGCACGAATTGCGCACACCGCTGACCTGCATTCACCAGTTCGTCACACTCCTTTTGGATGGGTTAGATGGTCCCATGTTGCCCGACCAAACTGATCACCTGAAGACCGTCCTCAAGAGTGTGAATCAGTTGCACGCCATGATCCGCGACCTGCTTGAAGCCAGTCGCGCCGATAGCGGCAAGCTGCGAATCGAACCGCGCTGCATCGATATCGGCGGACTGGTTCGCCAAGCGATCGCGATGATGCGGCCCACCGCCGCAGAAAAACAAGTCGGCCTCGAAGCTGTGTTGGATCCGGCAATTCCGCTCGTCTCTGCGGACCCCGACCGCGCTCTCGAAGTTCTCATCAATCTGATCGACAACGGAATCAAGTTTACTCCCCCAGCCGGATCGGTGGTCGTGAGAGTCTCGCTGGTAGAGACGGACCCGGTTGCGGTCTATCTCTCGGTCACCGACAGTGGTCGTGGCATTCCTCAAGAGTCGCTGCGGCAGATTTTTGAACGTCTCTATCAGGACCCCAACGCGGTAGATGGCAACCGAGCCGGCCTCGGTCTCGGGCTTTACATTGCCAAAGAAATCGTCACTCTCCACGGCGGCAGAATGTGGGCCGTGAGTGAAGCCGGAAGCGGAAGCACATTCTCGTTCACCTTGCCGATCTATTCCCTGGCCAAGCTCCTGCTTCCAGTGATTACTCACAAGGGACATTTGCGTGAGGACATTGTGCTGGTGCGCGTGGAACTGACCCCGCTGTCCAAGTCACTCCGCGGAAGCTGGAAAGAAACTTGCGAGCAGTGTCTGGACCTCCTGCGCAAGTGCATCTACGTGGACAAGGATTTCGTTCTTCCGCCCCTGGGAACCAGTGGCCTGGTCGAAACGTTTTTCATAGTCGCCTCCACTGACATGCAGAGGGTGAGCATCATGTTGGACCGCATCCGCGCCCAGGTCGGCGCGGTGCCTAGGTTGAAGGCGAGCGGCACCCTGCAAGTGACGGCCGAGATAATTCCTGTCCCACCCGCGGCCGACCTGAGAAACCTGGAACAACAAATTCGTGGCGTGGCCGCCCACGTCACCGAAATCATCCAGCGGGCTCTCACGAGCCAGCAAAACTTCACCGAAAAGGAGAACCACAAGCATGCAAACTGAGAGTTACGGCGAGAGGAAGCCCATCAATCGAGCAAAGATAATGGTCGTGGATGATGATCCCGATCTCAGACAGGTCCTGAGTTTGCGTCTACGGGCCAATAACTATGATACGGTGAATGTTTGCGACGGATATTCGGCCATCGCGATGGCTCAGAAGGTGAAACCCCACCTTATCATCCTCGATCTCGGACTGCCGGCGGGCGACGGTTTTGCCGTACTGAAAAACTTGCAAGACTATCCGGCGCTTTCCGTCATCCCAGTGATCGTTCTCACAGCTCGCGATCCCGAGGGCAATAAAAGACGTAGCCTCGAATCAGGTGCCGTCGCTTTTTTCCAGAAGCCGGCCGATAACGGGGAGTTGCTTGAAGTGATTCGCATCAGTCTACAGATAGGGGGCTGGCGCGGCTTGCCATCGTAAGCAAACACGCACGGACGATGAAGCGTTGGATCCGTGGCGATAGACAGCCGGTGCGTGTGCTCATCGTCAAGTTCATCCCCTTAGACGCGACGACTTGCGCACAAACGAAAGTGCGCCGGACTCATCGAGTCGCGGGACGCCCTCAAACAGCCCTCCCCGGAACTGCTCACAACCACCTTACGGGTGCTGGTTGTGAAGATATATGGCTCGGATGGGCTACTGTACAAAATGAAAAAACTGTCGTGGGCTTGAGATTGAGAACGAGTGTCGGAACTATCGCTGCCCGCGACGCGGAAGCCCCTGTCGGGCGTCAGGCCACCGCTTTTCTCCAGTACAGCATTGTTTCGTCGCTGATTGCAGGCAGAGATTTGTTCCGCTCGTCTTCGTAAATCTCGGACAAACGTTCGAGGAATGTTTTGGCTTCTGCTTCAGTCCGAGAAGGCTCAAACTCTTCAGGATTCTCGTGATGCCCAAGAACACTGTTTCGTTTTGGGAGTCTGCTCCCAATTCCCCGGAACATATCAGACGATGCTGATCGCATCAGACGGTGCAGCTGATCTCCCGCACGACGCGCGTACCAGTCGACCCCAAAGCTTGGAGCGTGACATGATCGAAAAGATCCTGGACACCCTGCGGAGGACAAGCCAGCCGAACGCAGAGCTCCTGAGGCTCTTACTAGATGGGATGGCGAATCTTTCAGTAAAGCCCAGGAGCCCCGCAACTTATCTCGAATCCCTACAATGGTTGCAGCCTGGCGTGCCGAACCGGTTGGGTAGGCTGTCCGACCTGCTCAGACCCCAGCCTAACATGCTGATCCCAACCAGCGAATTTATCGACGTCGGTGCTTATACCTCAACCGCTGGAAACGAAATACCAATTGTGCCCGAAGTCGTGAAGTCGCAATCGAACCAACCGATGCCACCACCCGCAACCCGATCGCAGACAAAACCCAGACAAACACCTCCTGCGAAGAGCCGTGAGAAAGGCTCCCGAAGAGAAGAGTTTTGCAACCCGGACCCCTTGCGTAATTTTTAAAAATGCTCTCCGAGGTCTGCCCGATCGTCCGCAACAGGTCGTCACCGAACGTCGCCGAATCTACCGCGGGAAAATGAAAACGCTGCAAACACCGATGGATAGAGGTTAAGAGAATAGGCGCGGTGGTTTTATAAATCCGGTGGTTCGAGGTTCGATTCCTGCCCGCGCCTACCATATGAACCGGCGGTCAGTCACCGGTCCTTGAGATCCGCGGCCGACGATGCGCCACTAAAACATCCTACCTTCTGACAACTAGCCACTGCCCGAGGCTTTGCCCTCGTTGCTATCCGCTGCGCGGGCACGATAAGATACTGCGTACACATCTTCTCCGCCTTTATCCCAGTGAGTCTTTAAAGTTTTTGCCGCGGCAAGGCGTGTGCGACCCCGGTGCGGCGCCGCTGTGCGCTCGCGAATCCCGGTGAGGGAGTTGGCAGTGAAACCAGGCAAGACCGCCGTAATCGTCGGTGCCCAGTGGGGCGACGAGGGCAAGGGAAAAATCGTCGATGTTTTATCGGAGAGCTTCTCCGTCGTAGCCCGCTATGCGGGCGGCCATAATGCCGGCCACACGGTTATCGTCAACGGTAAGAAGTTCGTTCTGCAACTGGTTCCTTGCGGAGTCTTGCGGACGGCGTGCCGAAGCGTAATCGGCAACGGCGTGGTTCTCGATCCCATGGCCTTTCTAAAAGAAGTCGGCGCGCTACGCCAAGCTGGAGTACGGGTCGATGGAAATTTGTTTGTATCCAATCGAGCGCAAGTGATTCTGCCCTACCATCGCATGATCGAACTGGCCGCGGAGAACGCTCCCGGACGCGTCAAGATTGGCACCACCTCACGCGGAATTGGCCCCGCCTATGAAGACAAGATGGGCCGGCGCGGCCTGCGGGTGGCTGATCTGCTCGATCTCCAACTGCTCAAGAAACACGTCGAAAACGCGGTGCGCGAGAAGAACATGATCGCTCATGCACTGTTTAACTCAGAACCGGTCGACGCCGACAAAATGTATATCGAGTACGCTCAGGCAGCGGAGAAGATTGCGCCATTTGTTTGCGACACGGCGGTCTTGCTGAACCAGGCGCTGGCGGCGGGGGAATCAATTCTATTTGAAGGCGCGCAGGGTACGATGCTCGATATCGATCATGGTACTTATCCCTTTGTCACGTCTTCCAGTTCGACCTCCGGGGGCGCCGCAACCGGCACCGGGATCGCTCCCAACGCTATCCAGTCGGTCATCGGACTCACCAAGGCCTATTGCACGCGGGTCGGCGAAGGTCCCTTTCCGAGCGAGGACCACGGCGAACTCGGCGAACAACTCCGCAAGCGTGGGAATGAATTTGGCGCGGTAACCGGGCGTCCGCGGCGTACTGGGTGGCTGGATTTGCCGCTGCTGCGCTACGCTGCCATGATTAACGGCATTTCCTGGCTGGTGATCACAAAGCTGGATGTGCTCGACGAACTCGCCGAAATTCCGGTCTGCGTAGGTTACATCGTCGAAGGAAAAAAGACGATGGAAATTCCTGCTCAGGCCAGCGGCTACGACAAGCTGGAATGCATTTATCAAAAACTGCCAGGCTGGCAGACGTCTACCCAAGGCGTCAGAAATTTTGCCGAGCTTCCCAAGCTCGCCCGCGAGTATCTTGCTTTTCTTGAAAAGCACGCCGGCGCCAAGATCGGTATGGTCTCCACAGGGCCGGATCGCGAACACACGATTCTGATGGATGACTTCAAAAATGAGTTGAAGACAGCTTCATCCCGGAACGTCTAGAATTGGATGGCTAACCTCAGGTAAGGAGCGCACGATGGTGGTCTTGGCGGTAACTTGGATGGCAAAGGCTGGACGTGAAGCCGACGTCACTGCACTGTTTGCGAAGCTCACCGAGGAATCTCGCAAGGAGCCGGGCTGTGCGATGTATCAAGTGCACCGGCACAAGACGGAAGCGCGGCGCTTCTTCATCTATGAGCAATATAAAGATGACGCCGCACTCGAGGCCCACCGAACTGCACCACATTTCTTGCAGTACGCCCGCAAGGACTTGCCCAGGATTGCAGACCGCGTAGAAGGCCATCTGTTCGAGCCATTAGGCTAGCTCGTGCAGCTCGTGTGGTGTGGGAGCCCCCGCCCACGGTCTCTTTTTACTTACTCTTGTCAATCATCAGCTCGCCGCCCGACGCATAGCTTTCTTTTGACACCTCATGGAAAGCCACAACGATGCCTTCCCGCCGAGCTCCGGCTTCTTCGACCAGGGCATCGGTGATGCGTTTCGCAATCTTGCGCTTCTGGTCGGCGGTGCGTCCTTGCAGCATGGTGACTTGAACCATCGGCATAAGCAGTTCCCGGTTCCCGGCTCTCAGTAGTAGCAGTAACCTAGCTTCTGGTCCGCGGTCTTTCACTGAGAACTTTACTTCGCTAACTCGTATCCCGCGAAGAAAAAACTCAATTCAAAGCGCGCTGTATCTTCGGCGTCGGAGCCGTGAATCGCATTGTGTTCAATGCTCGAGGCCCACTTCTTGCGGATCGTGCCTTCTTCGGCGCTGGCCGGATTGGTCGCGCCCATCAACTTGCGCAGGTCGGCAATTGCGTTTTCTTTTTCCAGAGCCAGAGCGACGATCGGCCCGCTCGACATGAAATCGGTGAGCGACCCGTAGAACGGCCGGCTGGCATGCACTGCGTAAAACTGCTCGGCCTGGTGTTTTGAAATTTCCAGCATTTTCATGGCGAGAATGCGAAATCCATTCTTTTCGAATTGTTCAATGATGTCGCCTACCGCGTTCTTGGCGACAGCATCCGGCTTTACGAGGGTAAGAGTGCGCTGCAGAGTTTTCATAGTTGGTCGTTGGTCGTTGGTCGTCAGTCCTTAGTCGTTTTGCCTCGGTACTCCGTACACGGTACCCGCAACTAAACTTTCACTCCCATGGCCGCGACGAGAGTTTCGCCGATAGCCGCTGGAGATTTTGCTACCCGGATTCCTGCCGCCTCCATGGCCTTGATCTTCTCCGCCGCCGTTCCTTTGCCGCCCGAAATGATGGCACCGGCATGGCCCATGCGGCGCCCTGGAGGAGCAGTCTGCCCGGCGATGAAGCCGACGACCGGCTTCTTCATTTTTGTCTTCACAAATTCCGCCGCGGTTTCCTCGGCGTCGCCGCCAATCTCGCCGATCATGATCACTGCTTCCGTTTCGGGATCGCGGTTGAACAGCTCGAGCGCATCCAGAAAGTTGGTTCCAATAATAGGATCGCCGCCGATCCCTATTGCGGTGGACTGACCGATGCCGCGCTGCGTAAGCTGATGCACGGCTTCATAAGTCAGCGTGCCCGAGCGCGACACGATGCCCACGGAACCTTCTTTGTGAATCGATCCCGGCATAATACCGATCTTGCATTTGCCCGGCGAAATGATTCCAGGGCAATTGGGTCCAATCAGCCGCGAGCGACGGTTCTGCAGAAATTCCCAGGCCTTGACCATGTCCAGGGTTGGAATGCCTTCGGTGATGCAGACGATGAGCTCAAGGTCGGCGTCCGCCGCCTCCATAATGGCGTCGGCCGCAAACGGAGGGGGGACGAAAATCACGGTCGTGTCGGCCCCGGTTTTCTCCATGGCTTCCAGCACGGTGTTGAAAATTGGCCAGCCTTCGTGAGTCGTGCCGCCCTTGCCTGGCGTAACTCCACCAACCACCCGCGTTCCATAAGCTGCACAGGCCTTGGCGTGAAAGGTGCCCTCGCGTCCCGTTAGGCCCTGCACGATCAAGCGGGTTTCTTTATTTACCAGGATTGCCATAAGTTATGATTCCTCACTGCTTCTACCGCCATGATTGTCATCCTGAGGCGGGCGCTGTTTGCCCGCCTCAGGACCTGGATGAGCCGCGCAAAGCGTTGCGACTCTGGCGACGCAAATAATCAGGCGTTTGGATCGCTTCCTTACCGCCAACCCGGTTGCGCCTTAAACTCCTCGCGCCGCAGCCACCACTTTGTCGGCCGCTTCTTTCATCGTGTCAGTCACGACAAAGTTCAATCCGGAATCCATCAGAATTTTCTTGCCCTCATCCACATTCGTACCTTCGAGTCGAAGCACCACCGGCAGTTTTATGTTGGTTTTCTTCGCGGCTTCCACTACTCCCGTGGCCAGGGTATCCACGCGCAAGATTCCGCCAAAAATATTGATCAGTACCGCTTTTACGTTCTTATCGCTGAGCAGAATTTCAAACGCGTGGGCAACCTGCTCCGCATTGGCGCCGCCACCCACATCGAGAAAGTTCGCGGGCATGCCGCCAGCGTACTTGATGATGTCCATTGTGGCCATCGCCAGCCCGGCTCCGTTCACCATGCAACCCACGCTGCCGTCAAGTTTGATGTAGTTCAAACTGTACTTCGAAGCCTCCACTTCGAGCGGGTCTTCCTCCGTGATGTCGCGCAGTTCCCGGATATCCGGATGGCGGAACAGCGCGTTGTCGTCAAACGTCAGCTTGGCGTCGAGAGCGAAAAGTCTGCCGTCTGTGGTGGTGATGAAGGGATTGATTTCGATCAAAGAAGCATCGGTGTCGAGGAACGCTTTATATAAATGGGAGAGAAACTGCACCGCGGGATTGATCTGCCTGGCGCTCAGGCCGAGTTTGAAAGCCACCTTGCGAGCCTGAAAACCTTCGAGCCCCATGCCGGGGTCAATGTGCTGTTTCAAAATCGCGTCAGGATTTTCCGCGGCGACCTGCTCGATTTCCATTCCTCCAGCAGCCGACGCCATGAACACGGGTTTGCCTTCCGCACGGTCCACCAGAATTCCAAGATAAAGTTCCTTGTCGATGGGCAGAGTTTCTTCGATCAGCAGGCGCCGCACAATGCGGCCCTCCGGCCCCGTCTGATGAGTGACCAACCTCATGCCAAGCATTTTGCCGGCGAGTTCGCCGGCCTCGTCGACCGACTTGGCGATCTTTACGCCTCCGCCCTTGCCGCGGCCGCCCGCATGAATTTGAGCCTTCACCACCACACCGGCCGCTCCGGAGCTAAGCAGTTCTTTGGCGGCGGCCTCCGCCTCATCGCGCGAGGTCGCCATCGTGCCCCGCGGCACCGTCACACCATATTTCTTGAGAATTCCCTTTCCCTGGTACTCATGGATTTTCATAATGATGCTCGTCAGCTAAGAATTGGCAGGAACCTGCTTGCGGCTTTAGACTGAGGGCAGCAAACCCTTGATTTTATAGAACGGGGTTGATTAGGGCAAACGGGAAGCGCGTCTTCGCGTCTTTGCCATCCGGCGGAACATCGAACAATCTTAAATCGGGAAGCAGACAGAGCGAGCCAATCCATTATCGATAGCAGTGAGGTGCGCAAATCAATAAGTTGATCTCGCTGAACCTAGGGCGTCCGCGACTGCTGATCTACAACGGCGCGACCATGAATACCGCAATCTTCAAGCAGTCGGTAACCGGCCGCATCCCGCTGTGCACCTTGAACCTGGATGGCGACCGGCAAGCCGACCTCAGCGTTCACGGCGGTCCCTACAAGGCGGTCTACGGCTACCCTTCCGAGCACTACGAATATTGGCGGCAGGAGCTTCCTGAGACGGCATTGCCGCCAGGTGCCTTCGGCGAGAATTTCACCACCGCGGGCCTTCGCGAGGATGAGCTTCATGTCGGCGATCGCTTTCGAATCGGTTCGTCGATCGTGATGATCCGTCAGCCGCGCATGCCTTGTTACAAGTTAGCCGCTGGGTTTCAGCGGGATGACTTCATCACGCGATTCCTCCGCAGCGGCCGCAGCGGATTTTACTTTTCCGTGGAGCAGGAAGGAGAAGTAGAGGAGGGAGATTCCCTCCAACTCATTTCGCGGAATGATGCCGGCATAACGATCGCGGAAATGAACCTGCTTTTCGTCAAGGAGAAATACAACCGCGCCCTGTTGCAAAAGGCGATTGCAACCCCTGGCCTCCCAGGAGACTGGCGTGAATACTTCGTGCCCAGATTGGACGGCCTGTCTGTAACCGCTTAGTTCGCTGTCGCTGTTTCCTGGCAGAGGACCTTTATGCCTTACAATCGGCAGTGATAGATGATCCTCGAGGCTCTCCATCGCATCGCCAATCACGGTCAATCACTGGCCCGCGCGGAAGCGCGTGCGGTGATGGCGGAGGTGCTCGCGGGAAACTGCACCGACGCACAGATCTCGGCGCTGCTCGTGGGTCTGCGCATGAAAGGCGAAACGGTTGAAGAGATCGTCGGATTCGCCGAAGCGATCCGCGCCGCGGCGACCCCTTTGCCAATCTCGCTGAGCGGGAGCAGCCCTTCTGAATCCGGCGCGCTCGATCTCAGCGGCACAGGACGCGATGCTCTCGTCGATACCTGCGGCACCGGCGGCGACGCCAGCGGCACCTTTAATATTTCCACGGCCGCAGCTTTCGTAACCGCCGGAGCGGGCGTGCTGGTGGCCAAACACGGCAATCGCAGCCTGACTTCGAAGTGTGGCTCCGCCGACGTAATGGAGGCGCTGGGCGTGAAGATCCAGTTGTCTCCGCAACGCACCGCTCAGTGCCTCCGGGAAGTTGGGATCTGTTTCCTCTACGCCCCCGATCTGCATGCTTCCATGAAACAGGTTCAGAAAGTGCGGCGCGAGCTGCACCTGCGCACCATGTTCAACCTGCTCGGCCCCCTCACCAATCCCGCGCGTGCTTCGGGACAGGTGGTTGGAGTCTACGCTCTCGATATGGTCGAAAAGCTGGCTGAGGCTCTGAGCATGTTAGGCCTGCATCGCGCCCTCGTGGTGCACGGCCTCGATCGGCTCGACGAGATTACCATCACCGGCAGCACTCGCATCGCCGAAGCTCGCGACGGAATCGTGCGAACTTACGAGGTGAATCCGGAAGAGTTCGGCATGAAGCGGTCTACACTCGAAGACATTTCTGGTGGCGATGCAGCCGAAAACGCAGCCATCGTTCGCGAAGTTCTGAGGGGAAAGAAATCTCCCCGCCGTGATGTGGTTTTGCTGAATTCCGCAGCCGCACTCGTTGCGTCGGGACGTGTCGATCATCTGGCCGAAGGCATACCACTGGCGGCAGATTCGATCGACTCCGGTGCGGCCAATGCGAAGTTGGATGAGCTAGCCAACTTCACGAAAAAAGAGTAGATGTAAATCGCATGTCTTGCGTGCTCAGAGCGAGCGGTGCAAACTTCGATGTGGATGAATTCTTGAAGATCTCCTCGCTCGACGTTCTCACCGTTTTTCATCGCGGGGAGACCCAACGCCGCAGTTCGGCTGTCACTCAGCGCCGAACCGGGCAAGCCGGAATGAGCGTAAGCGTCAGCACCCGAGATTCTTCGGAGCTGCGCGGTCAAATTGACGATGCGATTAAGTTTCTAACAGAAAATGACCAGGAACTGAAACGACTCCGCGATTTTCCTGGCTTGGAAAGAATGGAAATGGAATTTCCCGTCGAAGATCGCGACGTCGTGTTCCAGTCCGACGCGTTTCCTCCTGAACTCCTCTCGCAGCTGGGGGCGATGGGTATCGGTCTGATGGTCTCGCGACATCCCGCCTATTGGGGAACGGAAGACCAAACTCCAACGAAACAATAAGATGCTGGAACTTTTTTCAAGTCTCGCTTTTTAACAGCTCCGACTATTTAGTCAAGTCGCTGGCTTCGATCTTGAAAGTGTTGTTGGTCGTGTCGCTCTCCGGTACGCTGCCGTCGTTGACCACAATTTCCTCGGGCGGCTGTGTAATCTCCACTCGAATCACTGCCTTGCTGTTGCCCCGCACCTCAAGGCGCTTCCTCACTTCGCCCCCGGCGTATTTCACCGTGACTGGAACCTCTGCTCCGGCCCGGCCGAGATTCTCAACCGTAACCGTCACCAGGTAAACATCGGTCATCGTCTTACGGGGGAACGCCGATTCCACCTTGAAATCCGGTAGTCCACGGTCGCGATAAACCCAGTCGTCAAAGAACCATTCGAGATTTTCTTGGGTCTGCGCCTGAATCAATTTCTGCACGTAAGAAGGTTCCTTGTCCTGTTCCGGACGATAGGACGCGATGGCCTTTTTCAGCGCCCGCTCCCCGACCATATCGCGCAGCATCCACCACACATACATTGCCTTGCTGCGGTAAAGCGCCTCGTCGCTGGTGTTCGCCAGGGATTGACTCGCGTGATCTTCTTTTGCGAGAGCTGCCCGTTTCTCAGCCGCGGCAAAAGCAGCACGGTGCAATCCCATGTAGTCCAGCGCGGCTTGGCGACCGCTCTGTTGTTCTACGTAGAGAGCCTGGGCAAAATGCGCAAGCCCTTCGTTGATCCACGGGCGCGGCGAGAGAAAAGCGGCGTGAGTTAATTGGTGGGCGGCCGCAAGTCCGGCCAGTCTGGGGTCGACGCCCTTAAGCGGCGTTAACAACAACGATCCACTTTCAAAAGGGGCCGCATCCGCCTCCGCAAGATCGGCGGTTCA
>Ga0224545_1000124_pt1 | contig 15310 bp, 15 predicted proteins | sample 714P12024metaG_FD_179906 | JGI IMG/M metagenome (GOLD analysis project Ga0224545, IMG submission 179906) | Peat soil microbial communities from Stordalen Mire, Sweden - 717 P1 20-24 | ecosystem: Environmental > Terrestrial > Soil > Wetlands > Peat | place: Sweden: Norrbotten County, Stordalen... | reverse complement strand
AGATCGTTGCTTGGTGCACATCCAGCCCAATATACTTAGCCTCGTTCATCAGGGTGCTCCTTTCGGTGTAGGTAGTGATGCCAACAATCAAAACGTACTCCAAAGGGGCGCCCTCTTATAATGCGTTCATCAGGACCTAGATACAAATGGTATTGGGGTTCAAACGGTTGAAATTCAATTGTACACTCCATCAACCCAGCACCAGACTGCGCGGGGGCCGGGGCAAGCAGGGCCAAGACTAGCAGTATAGATTTTCCAATGGTGAATTCGAGTTGAATGGTTAGGGCACATCCAGAACCGGAGCGTCAAGTGCCGTGTTTTTCGTGTTTCATCCGGCCACCCATTGAGCATCACACACGGTGAATGATGCCATTGCCGCTGTCCCTGAGGCGGTCATTGCAGGATAGGTCTAAGACACCTTCAGCCCAATCCGAAATGTCGTGGCCCAGTTTCCACGAGTTAGCCCGCTTCGGTACCCACACTTCGTACATGGTCAGACCATCCTTTTGGTATACGCTCCTCACAGAGCCGTCCTCTTTCGTGGTGTGGTTGTGCAGCAAATCTCCCTTGCGGAACAATGAATGGATCGTCACAAAACTCTCCCATACTTTCCTAACTGATGAAGCCAAGCGAGGCTTGGCCATTTCTTTCACGACGCTGGCAAGTGTTGCGTCCCGCAAGCGCTTCTCATGCTTTTTATCAATCATGTAATGGACATTACCGTTAATCTAAACGCAAGACCGTACAATACAGCACACTCGCCAAGAAAAAGACGCGTTGTGACGTGTCTAACACTGTCGTCCCGGCTGGGAAATCAAAGAGGCCGTGCGCGTAATTCGCCTCGGCCCACTCCGGACCTTCCCAAGGCCGACTCGATAGAAGTCAAGCGCCCAGACGGATGCGTTCCCTGCTACGGGCAACGGAATTGCGCTCCGGGGAAGAACCCGAGTGGCGGCACTGTTCAAATTAAGACACAGATAACCGAATATTACCTTGGGGTGCCTTGATTCTATTATCATAGGGGCGCGGAGGGTCCCTATGAAAGAAGTTTCCAGTCTGAGTAAGGTAAAATCCAAGAAAAGGGGCATTTTCGACGCGCAAGCGTTTCTCGATTCGGCCGGTGTGTCGCGAAAAGTTGAGGAATTCCGAAAAAATGAAATCATCTTCCGCCAGGGGGACCCCTCTAATAATGTCGTTTACATTCAGAAAGGCGGCGTAAAGATTACCGTGGTCAATGAGGTCGGCAAAGAGGCCGTCATTGCGGTTCTGGGACCCGGCGATTTTTTGGGCGAGGGTTGCCTCTCAGGGCTGCCCTTTCGCATGGAGACAGCGACCGCGATCACATCTATGACTGCACTTGCTATTGAAAAAACCGAGATGATACGCGTACTCCACACCGAACATGCGCTCTCCGACCGTTTTATTTCGTACATGCTGGTGCGGAACATCCGAATTGAAGAGGACCTGGTGGATCAATTATTTAATTCCAGCGAGAAACGGCTGGCGCGCACTCTTCTGCTTCTCGCGCGGTACGGTAAACAAGGCGAGCCTCAAAAAATGCTTCCCAAGGTGACCCAAGGGATGCTGGCGGAAATGATCGGGACAACGCGCTCCCGAGTCAATTTTTTCATGAACAAATTCAGGAAACTGGGCTTCATTCAGTACAATGGCGAGTTACACGTCAATAATTCACTGCTGAGTGTTGTCCTGCACGATTAACCGCCGACTTTCCCGACGCCTCGACTCCGTTGTTCGGCGATTCCTTCAACTCACGCAGGGCGTGCATATCTTTCTTGTCTCTCCATTCGCTGGTCACCGTTTTTCATCCGTCGCTGCGCCCACACGAGCAGGGACAGGTTGTTGGCTGTGCCGGTCTTTTCCCGCAGGTCGCGCATCAAACGGAGGAATAAATTCGCGGGCATACGGAGAAGGTTACAGACCTGCTTGCCGGTTTTTCCAGCGACGAGGGCCCGCAGTATTATTGCTTCCTCACTGGTGAACGTCGGATCCAGCCGAAAACCTGAAATGCGGCTAATGCTGATAACTTTGGGTTGGTGTTTCATAAGTTCGTAGCTCGCGTCTTGCCACCAGGCATCGCCCAATGGCGAGGCGCACCGGCCCTCTTTGGGGCGCTCGCGGGGCTACGTGCCCGACCTTTCATCAAGTACAATGCCCCGTCTGCTGCGCACAGCAGGGTCTCGATTGTTTTGCCATCTTTGGGATAGCTGGCAGCCCCGATGCTGACTGACAGCTTTGGTTTCCGACCGTCATGCGCAAGGCCGTAACAGATGCGCCGAGCCACTAAGCTGGCCGGTGCTATTCCTGTCTCAGGCAAGACCAGCGCAAACTCATCCCCGCCGAAGCGTGCCGCGGTATCCATATCCCGGCTAGAGTTGGACAAAACATCGGCCAACCGGCAAAGCGCCTGACTGCCGACTAAGTGGCCGAAACGATCATTAATCTTTTTCAACCCGTCCAGGTCAAGGAACAAAAGGGCGAACCCACGTGACGTGCGGTCGGACCGCTTGATTTCCATGTCAATAATTTCTACAAAATGACGGTAGTTGGCAAGACCGGTGAGGGGGTCGTTGGCTGCCTGCTTGCGCAAATGATCTTCGAGCTCGCGCTGCTTAGTGACATCCTCAACAATTATCTCGTATCCGTCCGTCACATCTTCGGTACTCACTTCGCGTCCGCTGAGCCGGACCTTCAGAAGCGTACCGTCATTCCGCTTCCATTCGATTTCCAGCGGATCGGCCCCGTCCGGGCTAGCCTTTCCAGGGGAGTGCCCGAGCAATTGCGCTCGTTTGGAGACATCACAAAGGATCTCACTTGCATGGTTCGCTGCCAGCAGTTCCTCTCGGGACTCATAACCAAGCATAGTGACTAATGCCTGATTAACATCAAGGAACTCGCCTTTGCTGCTGCAGCGACACATTCCATAGGTCAAATTCCCGACTAAGGCGCGATAACGTGCTTCTGAATGACGCAGGTTTTTCTCCGATTGATCACGCTCCTCGCGCAGGTTGTTCTCGCTCAGAGCTCGACGAATCGCTATTGGAAGGTGACCAATGTGATCCCTGTCAACACAATCGGCGGCGCCTTCCGTAACAAGCCCCGCCATGGTTTCCGGTTTCATTGTGTCGGCCAGGAAGATAACGGGGATGTGTCTCTCCCTCGGACGTAACACTTCGAGTACCGGCGGACCATGCCAGTTGCGCATGGGATATTTGGCCAGCACTACGTCATAGTATTTTGAATCTAGATGTTTAACAAACTGCTCGGAACTTGAAACTACATCCGCGCTGACTTTGCAGCGCGCTCTCTTGAGCTCTCGCACGCATTGCTTTACGTCCGCGGCGACGCCATTAACAAACAGGACGCGTAAGGGCCGCCGTCTGCTTGCCGGTCCATGCAGGACAGGAGCGAACTCAAGTTGTTTGACGTGGTCTCGAGAGGTTAAAGGCATCGAAAGTCGCCCAGTCAAGCGGGAAATTCCCCGGGGAACTGGTTAAAGTTCCCTATGGGAACCGTAATCTAATAGGGTGCGGGGCAAGTGTGCAGAACAGCACACCTTTAGGAGTTGTACTACCTTTTATATTAACTGTTAGTGCACACCACGCTAGACCGTGCGGCGGCGGTTTTCTGCGGACATAGGCGTCAACGGGTCTATCCAATAAAAAAGAAGGGTTGCAACTGGCTTGCTATCGTGCCTTCTAGACTGTCGAGCCTTGGGTAAGTCCCGGTAAGTCGGATAACCGGACAAATAAACCACTCCTTGAACTTTGGGCCGAGCAAATGCTATCACTGCGGTTATCCCAATCGGGGTCTATGGAAGATAAAAGCAGGCGCAAAGCATAGTTCTAAAGCGCGGAAGAAGCAAAATTTCCAGGACGATTTTCCGAATTCAGGTGCGGCCGTTCGACTATATGGTGAAGGCCGGGCAACCGGCCCGCCAGGAAGTGCTTCCCGGGTGATACGCTACGCGAAAAATCTGCAAATCGCGTGTCGATTTCCCAGCATCCCGTTCGACTAGTAAGTAGAGCCGCACCGCAACAATGCGCTCCAAAACACGGCACTCGCAACATTTCGTGCCCAGTGCGGCCCAAGCTCCTATATAAAGTAGCGGCCCGGATAGGGTGTTCGCTCAACACTTAAGGAGAAAACGATGCGCTTCATGATAATCATGTACCCGGAAAACTACCCAACTGCAAAGGCCGGTTGGGTACCCGACCTCACAGACATAGAGGACACCAGGAAATTCCACGAGGAAATGGGGGCAGCCGGCGTGCTGGTCGCGCTCGACGGTCTAACCCCGCCCGCGACGATGAGCGCGCGCATCACCTTAAAAAACGGAAAATTGAAAGTTACCGACGGGCCGTTTACCGAAGCGAAAGAAGTGATCGGCGGTTACTACGTAATTGAAGTGAAGTCGCGAGAAGAGGCGATCAAATGGGCCTCGCGTATCCCCCAAAAGGATGACGAAATGGTCGTGGAAGTCCGCCGGTTCTTCGATATGAGCGACTTCGCTCCGCCCGTGCAGGATAGGCTCACCGAGCTCGAGGAGCAGCAAGCCGCCAAAGGCATCAAACAAGCGGGCCAGCAGTAAAAAAAATCGCCGCGCTATGTCGATTTCGCGACGGCTCGCACTACGTCTATGTAGCCGCCACGGGAGAATGGAGAACTCATGAGCCAGTATTTGGTTGCGATTCACCATCCTGACAACTTCGATCCATGCACAGAGAGCGAAGCGACGGTCCGCGCTATCGACGCGCTTAACGAGGAGATGGCGGCTGCCGGTGCTGTCGTTTTCGTGGGCGGCCTCACCCCCGTCCGCGAGGCGAAGTCGCTGCGAGCACAGCCCAATGGGAAGGTGCTCACCACCGACGGGCCATACCTGGAGACCAAGGAGCACATCGGCGGTTTTTGGGTTCTAGAGGTCGCTGGCCTGGACCAGGCGCTAGCGTGGGGGCGCAAGGCGGTGGTCGCCTGCCGGGCGCCGGTAGAAGTGCGCGCGTTTGGAATACCACCGTAAGCAACTATAAGGTGAACGATCCAGTGCGCAAGGCCTTATAGACACTGATACATAAAGGGGAGCGGCGTAACCAAATGAGAAAGCTAATCTTCGCAATCAACATTACGCTGGATGGCTGCGTCGACCATACCAAATTCAATCCCCCTGACGATGACGAAGTACTTGAACATTACACGCACCTCTTGCGAGATTTTGACCTGCTCGTCTATGGGCGTAAAACCTATCAATTGATGGTTCCTTATTGGCCTGATATCGCAAAAAACCGGTCCGAGACAAAAGCGGATATCGAATTTGCTCAAACCTTTGTCTCCAAGAAGAAGATTGTTTTTTCACGATCATTGGCCAGCGCTGAAGATGAAAATACGAGAATTGTTCGTACGAACCTTCGCGACGAAATACTTAAACTGAAGCAAGAACAGGGTAAAAATATTTTAGCGGGCGGTGTGAATATTCCCTCACAACTTATAGAGCTTGGCCTGATTGACGAATATCGTTTTGTCGTTATGCCAACCATTGTTGGAGAAGGCAGACGATTGATGGAGGGCGTCAGCCTGCCCGAGAAATTGCAATTGAAACTGGTTGAGTCAAAGTCTTTTAAATCAGGGTGTGTCGCGCTTCGTTACTTGAAACAGTGACAGAAAAGCCTAATCTCGAGCCCGGCAAGTTCGAAAACATGTCTGAGACCCTGGCAAGACACTTCAATTTCGGAAACGGGAGTTAACGATGAATGAGCTCACAAGGCGTGATTTTGTTCGCGGCGGTTTGACTGCGGGAATTGGGATCGGCATTGCGCCTGAATTGCTGCGCTCCGCCGTCGCCCGGCAGGCGCTTGCGCCAGCGCCTGCAGCGGGGGCGGACCCCTATGCCATGGTCGATCCGGAATTGCTTGACACAATCAAGAAATTCCCATTCCCCACGCAGAGCTTCACTAGCGAAACTCTCGCTATCGCACGCAAATGGCCGCCGGTGCCTCCGCTTCCTCCGCCGGCGCCGCAGCCATTTGAACGGCATATACCCGGTCCATCGGGCGCGCCGGACTTGCGCCTGGTGATTGTCGATCCGGCTCCGGGCACGAAAGGTCGTCCTGCATTTCTGCACATGCATGGCGGCGGGTATGTCACCGGCATGGCCGGACAATTCAATCCGTCTCTGCAAGCAGTGGCGCAGAATTTTGGATGCCTGGTCGTTTCGGTGGACTATCGACTCGCGCCGGAAACTCATTTCCCGGGATCGCTCGAAGATAATTACACCGCGCTGCGCTGGCTCTACAAAAATTCTGACGAGCTCGGCGTGGATCGCAAACGCATCGCCATAGGCGGAGAAAGCGCCGGCGGCGGCCATGCTGCGCAACTCGCCATTGCCGCGCGCGATCGCCGCGAAATTCCCATCCTATTTCAGTTGCTGATTTATCCGATGCTCGACGATCGAACCGGCAGCACTCGCCAAGTTCCGCCGTATATGGGACAGTTCGTTTGGAACGCGGGCTCGAATCGTTTCGGCTGGACTTCTCTGCTCGGCGTCCCGGCCGGCTCGCCTGCGGCTCCGGCAGGCGCGGTTCCTGCGCGCGTCGAAAATCTCGCCGGACTTCCTCCCGCATTCATCGGCGTCGGCGCCCTCGATCTGTTTGTGGATGAAGATGTGGAATACGCCCGCCGCCTGATCAATGCCGGAGTTGCGACGGAACTCCATGTAATTCCAGGCGCGTATCACGGCTTTGACCTGCTAGTCCCCGACGCTGCAGTTTCGAAGCGATTCACGGAATCGTGGACAGTTGCCCTTCGGCGAGCGTTTGCTACCAGCTAGCCCGCGAAGCCTGGTTTTACTGGCGACAAGCCACTGCATCAATCGATGTGTTACACGGTCTCTGATGGAGGACCCAATGAAATACGTCTGTTTGGGCTATCTTGAGCCCGGCAAGTTCGAAAACATGTCTGAGAGCGAGCGCAACACCGTGCTGGACGAGTGTTTCAGCTACAACGACGAACTGCGGAAGAACGGACATTTGGCCGTTGAGGAAGCTCTTCAGCCCGCCAACACGGCGGTGACCGTGTGTTGGAAAAACGGAAAGGTTGCAGTGACAGACGGTCCGTACGCGGAAACGAAAGAGCAGTTGGGTGGAATTCAGGTGCTTGAAGCGCGAGATCTGAATCACGCAATTCAGCTCATTTCCCAATCTCCGGGAGTGAAGCTGAACTGTGGAACAATCGAGATACGCCCAGCGGCGGATAATACAGAAATGATGAGGGAGAGCGAGCAGCGACGGCGAAAGGATACCTCGCGATGAGGGCGGCCACGAGGGAAAGAACGATCAGTATCATCGCCAGGGCTGGCGGCAGTGTCGCGGGATTCCACAACCGAGCGGCGTCCGAATTTGGACGTTGTCAGCCCAAAAACGAGCATTCGCTGCGACGCAATCCAAGGTAAGTGATTTACAATGTGGGCCTTCCTATCGGCATGTGTGGTGCTGATAGACGCCGCGAGGAGAAGAGGCATGTCATTTTTCCGCGACCTAAGAGTTGCGTTCCACTCGTTGATACGCAGCAAAAGCCTGTCGGCCATTGTGATCCTCACGCTGGCGCTGGGCATCGGCGCGAACGCCGCGATCTTCACGCTGGTGCGCGGAGTGCTGCTCAAGCCGCTCGTCAACCGTGACGAGAACCGCCTCGTCTATATCCGCCAGAGCGCACCCACCGGCGGACAGGACAACACCACGTTTTCCGTCCCCGAAATTCAGGATATCGAAGGGAGTGTCCGCTCCCTGAGCGAGTTCGGCGATTTCTCGACGATGGACTTTACGATGGTCGGACTCGGCGAACCGCGCGTGGTCCACGGCGGCGTGGTCAGCGGCAACTATTTTGATGTAATGGGTCTGCGTCCTGTTCTCGGCCGTCTCGTTGGACCGCAAGACGCGGGCGCCGACGCCCCCGGCGTCATCGTGCTGACGTACGGTTTCTGGTCCACCGCTTACAAAAAAGACCCGAACGTGATCGGCAAGACCGTTCGGCTCAGCAGCCTTGGCGATCGTTCCGCTACGGTGATCGGCGTACTTGAACCCTCGGTGCCGTATCCCGCGGAGACAGAAATAATCGGCAACCTGGTCATCAGCCCGCATCATCTTTCCGCCACCATGGTCACCGGCCGCATACATCGCATGACCGAACTTTTCGGTAAGCTTGCTCCCGGCGCCACTCTGGACCAGGCCCGCAACGAGTTGCGCACGGTGTACGCCTCCATGGAGAAGGACCATGCAGATGCGTATCCCGATAACGGCGGCTACCGCATTGACGCAAAGATGCTTCGCGACGAGATTACCTCCGGCGCGCGCACCGTTCTCCTGGTGCTCCTCGTTGCTTCGGGACTCGTCTTCATCATCGCCTGCTCGAACGTTGCCAACCTGATTCTCGCGCGGACGGTTCGCCGCGAAGGCGAACTCTCGATCCGTGCCGCTCTGGGCGCAAGCACTTGGGCTCTGCGCCGCATGTTGTTAGCGGAAAGCCTTCTGCTTTGCTGCGCCGGCGCGGTAATCGGCGTAATCATCGCGCAGCCATTGGTCACCATCCTGGCTCGATACGCCTCGCGCTTTTCCATTCGCGCGCTGGATTTGACGGTTGATTTCAGCATGCTCTGGGTGGGAGTAGCACTGGCAGTAGTTGCAGCGGTGATTTTGGCATTTGTGCCGCGGCTGCCTTCGGCCAACGCATCGAATGGGATGAACCTCGCGAGCGGCAGCGTGCGCATCACCAGCAGCACCGGTCGCCGCCAGCGCATCTTCGCCGTCACGCAAATCGCGGCCTCGTTCGTATTGCTTGCGGGCGCCAGCGTGTTGATCACCACGCTGATCGCGTTGCAAAGGACGCAGACCGGCTTCGACACGCGTCGAGTCCTGGTCATCGACGTTCCGGCGCCATCCAACGGACTAACTCCTCAGCAAGTTACCGATTTTTACAAGGAATCGGTACGTCAAATCGATGCGCTACCTGGAGTCACCGAAACCGCTGTCGGTATGATCGCTCCGTGGCGTGATGCGGGCGGCGGCTTCGGCATAGGCCTCCAATATTCTGGCGATGGTCACGTTAATGGCAAAGACGATCCTCGCGCGCTGTGGCGTACCATCTCTCCCGGCTTTTTCACTTCGCTCGGCGTTCCCATTATTGCCGGGCGCGATTTCAATGCGCTCGATGACGACAAAGGAGAGCCGGTCGTGATCGTTAGCTCGACTCTCGCCCAGCAGATGTTTCCGGGTCAGGATCCAATCAACCGGCATGTCTATTGGACCGATCCCGTGCTCGAGTTCGTTACCGGTACGGCGGCCGAAAAGGCGCGAGTCACGGCACCGCACAGAATTATAGGGGTCGCCGCCGACATCGACGACGAACACATAGTTCCGGTGCCCGCCGCCACAGTTTACGGTTCCTTCGCAGACGGCGGAATGTTCGGAGGCCACCTCTTCATCCACACCACCGGAAATCCTTATTCGCTGGTGGTGCCGGTAACAAAAATTATCCGGCAGATGCAGGCCGATGAACCGGTGGAGAACGCTGCCACTCTGGAAGACATCCGTGCAAAAGTGCTTGCGCCGGACCGCTTGAACTCCTTGGTCTTTGGCGTGTTCGCAGCGGTCGCGTTGCTGATTGCGGTCGTCGGAGTCGCGGCTGTACTAGCATTTTCTGTCAGCGCGCGGACACGCGAATTCGGAATCCGCATGGCGCTTGGGTCACAGCCGGGAAACCTCCTCAGAAGTGTTGTCGCGGAAGGCGTCGTGATGGCTGGCGTTGGCATTCTGGCGGGAGCCGCATTCGGGCTCATCGCGGCGCGCGTGGCAGGCAGTTATTTTGGCGACTTAAAAATGCCGGGCGTATGGCCGGTAATCGTTTCTGCGTTTGTGCTGTTATGCGCGGCGGTCGTTGCTTCGATGCTGCCGGCGGCACGCGCCGCCCGCGTCGACGTCATGCAAGCGCTGCGCTCGGAATGATTTTTCCGCCGCGCCCAAGTCTCCCGTCAGCCAACGAAATCGTCGAAGTGATACGACTCCCTGGGGCCGGCCATCAAGATTTTCTCTGACAGTCCAACGGGTGACTAGCTCTTCTCGCAGCTCTTGCTGTAAACATTATGGGTCAGTCGATATTCGACGTGACCCATGTTGTACCGGGCAATCACCGCCCTTGCGCAGCATGCGGCCGGAATGCATGCTGCGCAAGCGCCGAAAATACCCTTTATCGCTGGAGTCGGCCGAGTCCGAGTCTCTGCAAGGAGTGGTTGCAAGCATTCGCGTGCAAAGTGGACTGCGGGTGTGTACGTGCGAAATCCGCCATCGAGGCGCCCATGCGTCCGTCTGTGGGGGTCAAGAGATAGGAGTCAATGTCGCCCGCACGCGGCCCGCTGAGCACCGTTGCCATGCCCGAGATTTGTCCGCGATCATTGATATTGCTAGCCGAGATTATGAAGAGGTTGGAATCCGCGGGAATTAGCGTGTTAAGGTCGGTCATCACGCCATCCGGCCAGATGAAGCCGTGGGACCAGTTGAAATTGGAGTCAAAGTTGTTTCCCACCACCTGGCCCCGGTTGTTGATGCCGGTGGCAAAGGCGGCAAAATCTCCCGGCAGGACGCCGATGTTTGTGACTGCGCCGTCCGCGCCGCTCTGCCAAACCGCGGCATAGAAGGTTGTGCCGTCCGCACTGCCGACTTCCCCGGCGATTTGGCCGCGGTTGCTAATGGCGTAGCCGAAATTGGAACCTGTACCTCCGAGATCCTGAAGCACGAAGGCAGTCTTGTCTTTCCACATTACGGCGTGGATGGCAGTGGTGCAGTTTCCCGAGTAGCCTACGGCTTGGCCTTGATCGTTAATCCCCCATGCGACAGCATCTACATCGCTACCCACCAGAGGAAGAGCTTCGGCTTTGCCGTTTACCCACAACGCCGACAAGTCAATCCGATTGTTGGTTGTGCCGGCTGGGCATGTGGAGTCCACGGCACCGTCTTCGGCATATCCGACGGCTTCTCCGCGGTTATTGATGGCGCTGGCCTCGCCGTTATTCCCGCCGAGCGTGGGAAGAGCGCTCATGTGGCCGGCTCGCCAAAGAAACGGAACGCACGTAAGGTGTGTGCCGAAGCCGCAAATGTCTTCGCCGTTCGGATCTGGCTCAGCTGTTTCGGACATACCAACGGCTTCCCCGAGGTCGTTGATCCCGCCCCAGTTAATCCAACTGTTGGCGCCGGGTTTTCCAAGCGTGCCCAGGTCGATGTTGAATCCGTAGATGCTTATCACCGCGCGGCCCCTCGCAACTGTCGTAAACACACTATTCTCGGGAGGGTTCACGAACCCATCCATGTTCTCCGCCCAGCCCTCATTATTGAGGCCCATGGCCATGCTGAAGTTATCTGTGCTTTTGTTGATGCCCAAATCGGTAATTTTGTAGCTCGTTTGAGCGACCGCATTACTGAAGCAACCCAGAACAATCATCGCAACCCACGGCATCCAGAAATTCCGCATCCGTCTTAGTGCGCTCATATCTTCTCCTTTTGGTCCGAGCAAAGTTTTCCGTGCTGAGATGGCTGGCCGAGAACTGAAGGAGCATGCGGTGCTCCACGTTCACAACGATTACGTGACACTACGGGGCCAACACCTCAGAGCTCGCAAACCAGTGGCGGACTAACAGAATCCTGGGACGGTCGCAAAACGGCTAGGGCGACTCTTTCTACCACTTTTCATACCATTGCGATTGACTTCCAGATAATTATAGTTATCATACATACTGGTTGGTATGTTTGCGGCACGCAAGAATCCGAAACGTAGAATGACCAGGCTGCGTAATCCTGAGCGCACGCGGGAGCGCTTGCTGCAGGCGGCATCTCGCGAGATCTACAGAACGGGATTCCAGAGTGCGAGCCTGGACACAATCCTGTCCTCTGCTGGCCTTACCAAGGGCGCGCTGTATCACCACTTCGAGAACAAGGAAGCTTTGGGGTATGCCGTGGTCGAAGAGGTCATCTCCCGCACCGTCCGCCGCACGTGGGTTCAGCCCTTACGGAGCGTCAAAGATCCCATCGACGCCCTGATCGGCATCGTTCGAGATATACCCGTTCGGCCGGAGGATGTATGCGGTGGCTGCGAACTGAACAATCTAGCGCAGGAAATGTCACCTCTTGACGCGGGATTTCGGAAGCGGCTAGAGATAATCTTCGATGCCTGGCGCGAGGCCGCCGCCTCCGTTTTGCGACAGGGCCAGCTCCACGGAAGCGTTCGTCGCGACGTGGAACCCACTGACGCCGCCGGCTTACTGATTGCGATGGTCGAAGGCTACGGTGCACTGGCAAAGAATGCTCAGGATCCAAAAGTGATAAAGGCGGGGATCAAAAATATCGTGGGCTGGCTGAAGTCTCTGCGCCAGCCGGGCAACCGCAAGCGAGTCCGGCTGCATCGGTCCTAACGAATGGGTTTGACACCAGTACATACCAATCGGTTCGTAGGCTCGGCGAGTTCGCACATTCGAAGCTTGCAGGCAGGCGAGGCGGGAGCGGACGGGGGACTGATGGAACGGGAAAAACGATCGGATCTGTCCCGACAGGCGCCACGAATCGCGTTCAAGGCAAATGGTAGCATCCTACTTTTGAATTTAGCCGACATCTTGGCAGTGCAAGCCGAAGGTAATTACGTTTCGCTGCGACCCCGAACCAATCCCCATTTGGTGCACGCGTCCCTCTCGTCCATGGCGGAGAAGCTCAAACCCTACGGTTTTATTCGCATCCACCGCTCGGTCCTCGTGAATATTTCGGCCGTGGAGGAGATCCAACCTTTACCGACGGGGGAGTACAGGTTGCGTGTAAAAGGTGGAAAGGAATACTTGGTAACGCGTACATACAAACACAACCTCAGAGATCTGGCTCAACTGTGGGTCGGCTCAGAGCGGCTTTGCGGCTAATAGATAGCAAAGGGTTTTACCTCGTTATTCCTCTTAGCATTCCCGGCGTCGCGATGTAACAATCCATGATATTCATCGCATCTGCGAGCGCTGCAAAAAGGAGGCATTATGAAGCTCACAGGGAAGAAAGCTCTGATTACCGGCGGCAACAGTGGCATCGGTCTTGCAACAGCCTGACTTTTCATTGCGGAGGGCGCGCAGGTCGCCATTACCGGCCGCGACCAGAAGACGCTCGATGAAGCGATCGCCGAACTTGGATCGAGGAAACAGCGCGACTTGACGAGTGGTACACTCCGATTCGCTAAGGCATTTAGCTTCTCGTCAAATTGAGGGCTCAAGATGAACGGTCAACAACAGAAAAAGCAGGATCCTGGCGTGCGAGATCAAGAGATCCGTGCGGCGCTGGATCAGCATTGGGCGGCGTCCGATGCCAACGATTTTGTAACGGAGCACCTCATCTATCAGGAGGACGCGGTGCTGGAATACCCGCAGTCAGGCGAGCTAACCCGCGGTCGAAGCAACATACAGGGGCAGCGCGCCAGTCAGCCGAGCAATAAGCGGTTTACTATCCGACGAATCATTGGCAGCGGTGATCTTTGGGTCACCGAATTCATCCTGACGTATGATGCCAAGCCGTCCTACACCGTTAGCATCATGGAGTTCAGCGGCGCCAAGGTTGCGCGAGAAACGCAGTACTTCGCGGATCCATTCCCGGCTCCCGCATTCCGCGCAAAATGGGTCGAACGGATGCCCACATAATCTCGAGGCGCGAGAATCCGCTAACGACCCCGCCATTTGCGGTTTGCAGCATAACTGCCGAGAACATGGCATCCCGGCTGTCGTGAGCGTCTTTCCCGGCGAGAACTATTAAGCCCCGCGGAGTCGGACAGAGCGGGCGTATCACAAACTCATCTACTACAACCAAGTTGACAGGGGCGGCCTCTTCCACTTCATCTTTCCATTGCCCTGCCACGAAGTGTTGGTGAAAGGCATAAGCTACCGGGCCTTGCCCGTCTGCACCGGCTTATGGCCATGGACAACTGCCTCAAATTCCTTCAAGACAGGGCCATCCCACCAGCCGCGCTTCACTTCTTCCTGCAGTGTGGCGAGGGCTTCTTGCGGGGAGAGAGCCTTGCGATAGGGCCGGTCAGTGGTGAGAGCGTCATAGATGTCCGTAATTTGAAGGATGCGTGCGGTGAGTGGAATTTGTTCGCCTTTTAGCCCGTCGGGATACCCTGAGCCATCCCACTTTTCATGGTGGTGACGAATAATCGGGAGCACGTGACGGAAGGATCGGAGCGGAGCGCAAATTCGCTCGCCCGCGATTGTGTGCTGCTGCATGATTTTTCGTTCTTCCGCAGTCAAGGGTCCGGGTTTGAGAAGGATGTGCTCCGGCACGGCCAGCTTACCGATATCATGCACCAGGGCGCCCCGGCGCAGAGCAACGAGCAGGTTCTCTGACAACCCTAATTTCTTCCCCAGCGCGACGGAATATTTCGAAAGCCGGTCGCAGTGCCCCTCGGTATAGTGATCCTTCGCTTCGATACTCAGGGCCAGGCTGAAGAGTACGGTCTCGACGTTGTCCATCTCATCGGTGAATTGCTTCAGGCGCAGCAGTGAATGGACGCGAGCCAGCAGTTCGTGCTTGTTTACGGGCTTGTTGAGGAAATCATCAGCGCCGCACATGATCCCACGGAGGCGATCGGCGTCGCCGTTCAAACTGGTGAGTAATACAACGGGGATCAAACGTGTTTCCGGCTTGGCCTTCATCGCTTGACAAACTTCGAATCCGGTAGGGTGGGGCATCACCACATCAAGCAACGCGAGATCAATCGAGTCGCCGCCAACCCGATCTAGCGCTTGTTGCCCATTTGCTGCACATACGACTCGGTAACCTTCGGCGCTCAGCAGAACGGAGAGCAGTTCGCGGTTGGATTCGTTGTCATCGGCTACAAGGATGATTCCTTCCCGGCCTTCCGAAGCAGGCATACCGCCTCCTCAACGGTTATCTCGGCCCGTACAGGAGGGATGGCGTGCGTCACCTCTTTCCGATAGAGAAGAGAATCCGTTCGGTCCCAGGCAACGAACAGCAGTCGCGTGAGGTCTGTTTGTAAGTATCTCAAATTTGTTAAGGCTTCTTGGGTTCTTCCCACATTAAGCAACTAAGCAGTAAACAAGGCGAGTTGAGTGTGACGACTGAACGTCCCGCTAACTCCTGATAAACGCGTTTACCGGACATCTCTAACAATGTCGGCCCTGTCAAATTGTTTTTGAGCGCACTTCTCCATTCACTCCTAAGAGTGGTCTTGCTCGTTTTCTTGGACTCTGCATCGACGACCACGGCTCGTTTCGTAA
>Ga0224545_1000123_pt1 | contig 15361 bp, 17 predicted proteins | sample 714P12024metaG_FD_179906 | JGI IMG/M metagenome (GOLD analysis project Ga0224545, IMG submission 179906) | Peat soil microbial communities from Stordalen Mire, Sweden - 717 P1 20-24 | ecosystem: Environmental > Terrestrial > Soil > Wetlands > Peat | place: Sweden: Norrbotten County, Stordalen... | reverse complement strand
TGGCATCCGGGCGACCAACAAACGCGTTCGCGTCACGGGCATCACCATTGCGCAGATCGAGAATGGCAAGATCGTTCGTGGCTGGGACAATTGGGACCAGTTGGGCCTGATGCAGCAGGTTTCCACCGCCACCGCCGCCGCAGCCACCTCGTAAAATCACAAGGGGGATTCGGTGCGTTAGCGAAACTCGTTTCGCGATCTAGAGCGTGCGGGTTTTGATTTTGCTCTGCGTTGTTCTGATACTTTCACGAATCTTAGGTCCGAGTCAGCAGGACTGATCCGCTGAATCGCCTGCGCGGATCATGTCGAGCTTGTTAAAAGGAAAACCAGCTGGCTTAATTCCTTGTCGCCCGCGACAAATGATTCGCATCCATCGTTTCGCGTGGGCTCCGCCCCGCGGACATCCCGTTTCCATTCTGAGACTTGATCTCTCTCTTGAGAATAGTCAAACCCGCCATCGCATCTGCGATCGCCTGCCACTCCGGTTTCGTGTCCACGCTTGAGGCCAGCTCTTTCGTGCGCAAATAGATTGCACTCTCGGCGGCCTCAACCCGATGAACGAGGTTGTCCGGGTTTGTCTCCAGGAACGCTTCCAGGTAGTGATCCTGCCATCCCCATTCTGGTTTGCTCATGTTCGCCTCCCTCGTGCTGAGCAGTTTAAGCCCCCGGCTCCTGGTTTTCTGTTCACTTTTGCACAGTCTCTAAAATCGCAGGTCGGGACTTTTTGCTGATCTCTCTCTCAACCGATGCAGCCAACCGAGGCTTGTCCATTTCTTTCACCACGCTTGCCAGAGTGGCCTTAGCCTGCCGTTTCTTCCCGCTCTGATTCGCCCCACTGTTGAAAGTCGTTCTACTCCCGACTTTCTTCCCGCTGCTGATATCGACGCCGTCGAGCGTCGCGCGAGCTTGGCCCTTCTTCCCGTTGTTATTCGCCATATACGTACGATAGACGCAATCCACGGCCTTTTCCGTGCAATACAGCACACTCTTCGTAAATAAATCGGTCCCGCGCTCGGTCAATTGTAGGTTTGCCACGGGGACGCATGGTTTCCGACCTGAGGCCTTTGAAACGCCGTCAGCGGATGCTTTGCACAGCGATAGAAACGAGGTTGCGAACGCATCGAGCGGGGCGTTTATCTTCGGAGACGATCAACTGGTACGGGCCGGAACTCGTGAGCGGCTGGCCATCTCGAGAGTCAGCTACAACGATCTGGCCGTCATGAAAGGTGGGATCGACTTCCGCGAGAGACAGCACCACCGAGTAGCCGTCCGAGCCAGTGGCGACGACGTAATTGGTTAGCGCCTTGCCGCGCAAATTCTCTTCGAGCGGCGCGCCCACTTTGGCCAGCAGCACGGCGAGCGGAACTCCCGAATAAGTTTCGTCGGCGTTCGTGTGCCCGTTGTGCACTTTGATGTCCACATGCGGCAGTGCGCGGAATTCGGCAAACGAAAGGTTCAAGGGAGCATGATTCGCATCGCCTGTCACCAGCAGCTTGGATTTCGGGACTGTCTGCGAATTCTGCGAGTCACCATCGCCCGGGTGAAGCACAACTGTCACGTTCTTCGTTTCGTCAGCCGGAAGATCGGCTGAGGTGAGATCGATGTAAATGTAGTCGCTGACGTATCCGGGCGCGGAGACGGGAAAGTTGTACTGCGCTCCGATCGGCAAATCCACGGATAGACGGCCGTACTCGTCTGTTTTCGTCCCTGGCGTATTCGAAGGCATCCCCAAAATGATCGTTGCGTTGCCGATTGCGGCGCCGCTGGGATCCGTAACAAAGAAAATCACCTTCGTGGTCGTGATCTGCTGCGCCCGCGCAGCGCCCGGGGCCAGCGCCGCAAGTGCAAGCAGAGCCACGCCGACCCTAAGTGACCGCATCGCGGAACCGTAACAGAAACGAAAATTCATGTCAGTATCCTCCCGCACTGGCCTGCGTCATCTCTGTGTCTTTGCAGGCTGCTTGGTATCGAAATAAAAATAGTAATGACTACGGCACCCCGGATTGAAACTCTCGCGGCAACTCGGGCAGCAAGATTCACACTGCATATACTGACGTATGGTCAACTCCGCGCCGCAAGCCCCGCAAAGAATCGCCTTTTGCTCCCACTCGCTCTCTGGCCACACCTCGACCGCGTGGCCCGCAAGCGCCTCGTGGCAATCTTTGCATGCGTAATACACCCCGCAGCACTTCATCTTGATCGCGATGATGTCCGTCGGCCCGTGGTAATGCTCGCAGCGTGTCTGCGCATCCAACTCGATGCCGCGCACATCCAATAACTTCGGAATCATGGTGCTCCCAGCCGCATAGATTACAGCATCAGCCCCGCGACTCGAGCGCCATTTGATTGTAAAATGATCGGGTTAGGAGCGAAATCCCGCGCGGCTCCGCTCCAATCCATCGGCACCCTGAAAAGCGTACTAGCCATATACCATGCTCATCTACTTACTCGCGTTTGTCGGCGGCGTCCTCACTATCCTGAGCCCGTGCATCCTTCCTGTGCTCCCGTTCGTGTTCTCGCGCGCCGACCAGCCGTTCCGCCGCTCCGGTCTGCCTCTACTGACGGGCATGGCGCTCACTTTCGCGCTGGTCGCCACCGCAGCCGCTTTCGGCGGTCACTGGGTCGTCCGCCTCAACCAGGGTGGCCGCTATGTTGCCATCGCCATATTCCTTGTGTTGGGACTCACCCTACTTTTCCCTTCGCTGGCCGAAGCGCTTACTCGCCCGCTGGTTCAGGCCGGCGCGAAAATTCAGGGCGGCCCTTCGTCCGAGATCAGCATCGGAAAATCTTTTGTCCTGGGAATTTCCACCGGACTGCTTTGGGCTCCTTGCGCCGGCCCCATCCTCGGCCTGATTTTGACCGGCGCCGCGATTCAAGGCCCCGGCGTGCGTTCATCCTTTTTGTTGCTATCTTATGCTTTGGGCACCGCCACTTCTCTCGGCATCGCGCTCCTTGCAGGAAAGAAGGTTTTTTCCGCAATGAAACGCTCTCTGTCTTTCGACGTCTGGATCCGCCGCGCCCTGGGCATCGCGGTGATCGTCGGCGTAGTTGCCATCGCGCTCGGCTGGGATACGGGCTTGCTCACGAAATTTTCTTTCGTGAACACGGCCAAAGCCGAAGAGCATTTGATCGACTCCCTCGCTCCGAGAAAACCAGGGCTCATTTCCATAAGGTTCCTCGCGCCGCCGCAGGCTCTTCCCGACGAAGGCCCCATGCCGGAGCTCAGCGGCGCGGTTGGCTGGCTCAATTCCCCTCCCTTGACCACCAAGTCCCTGCGCGGCAAAGTCGTGGTCATTGATTTCTGGACCTACTCCTGCATCAATTGCCTTCGCGCGTTGCCTTACGTCGAAGGCTGGTCCGCGAAATACAAGGACGCCAGTCTGGTAGTCATCGGCGTGCACACGCCCGAATTCGCCTTCGAAAAAGAACGCTCGAACGTCGAAAAGGCCGTCCGCGACCTGAAGATGACCTACCCCGTCGCCATCGACAGCGATTACAAAATTTGGGAAGCTTTCAACAATCAATACTGGCCCGCGCACTATTTCATTGACGGCAAAGGCCGCATTCGCGCTCACCATTTCGGCGAAGGCGGATACGACGAGTCCGAGCGCGTGATTCAGGAGCTGCTGAAAGAAAATGGCGCGAGTTCGCTCGCCGGGGGAGTGCTCAACGTCAACGCAACCGGCGCGGAAGCCGCTTCGGACAGCAGAAACGTTGGTTCGCCCGAAACATACGTGGGATACAAACGCTCCGCGAATTTCGCTTCGGCGGAGCCTATCGCAAAAGATTCGCGCAAGACCTACAGCCCGCAACCGAGGCTTTCGCTGAATCAGTGGGCTTTGGGCGGAAGCTGGAAAGTGGGCGACGAAAGCGCCGTACTCGAGTCCGTCCCGGGCAAAATCGTTTTTCGCTTTCACGCGCGCGACCTGCACTTGGTCCTCGGCCCCACGAAAAATGGCAAGCCGATTCGTTTCACAGTCAAACTTGACGGCACTGCGCCCGGCGACGATCACGGCGCCGACACCGACGCAACCGGCTTCGGCACCGTTCAAGGCAACCGCCTGTATCAGCTCATTCGCCAAAAGGGCGCGGTCGAAGACAGGACTTTCGAGATCGATTTTCTCGATCCCGGCGTGCAGGCATTCGCTTTTACGTTTGGATAAATTTGAAACGCGAGGGCATCATGTTTTCAGTAAATGAGAAAGATCAGATTCCCCGAGAGATGGGCCGCCGCGTCTTTTTGATCGGCAGCGCCACCGCTGCTCTGGCGGTTGTCTGGGCCTATTTTCAGAAGCACGGCCCCGTGCGTGCCGAGGCCGCATCTGCGCCCGCTGACCTTCCCAAGACGGTCAAGATCGTAAATTTCACCGACGCGGGCAAGCGCCAGGACACCGTGACCGTTCCCAGAGTCGTAAAAACCGAAGATGACTGGCGCAAGCAGCTCTCGCCCGATTCGTTCGAAGTAACTCGCCACGCCGGCACCGAGCGCGCCTACACCAACGAAAATCCGAACAATCACGAGAAAGGTGTCTTCCGCTGCATTTGCTGTGACACCGCTCTATTCGACGCCGGCACCAAGTTCGAGTCCGGCACCGGCTGGCCCAGCTTTTGGGCCCCCATTGCCAAGGAAAATGTTTTGGAGACCACCGACAGCAGTTTGTTTATGCAGCGCACCGCCGTCGCCTGCCGCCTGTGTGACGCGCACTTGGGCCACGTCTTTGACGACGGCCCGCCTCCCACCGGCCTGCGCTACTGCATGAACTCCGTCTCCATGCGCTTCGCCAAAGCGTCGTAGAGGTTTAGCGAGTTCTCGCAGTGTCTTGCGGGAGCAAGAGCCCGTAGGGGCAGCATGCTGCGCCCGCTGACGCGCTGCCCAGCCTCAACGCGCAGGCGACGTCTCGTTTTTCGTAGCGCCTGCCTGCCGGCAGGCGGGCCGGCGTCCCGCCGGCTCTTTTGACTTTGTTTCTGGCTTTAGAAAGTTTCTTAACAATCGCTCGAAGGAGAATCACCGATGAAGCGCTCAATCATCACCCCGACTTTGACCGTCTTACTCGCCGTCCTGGCTCTCTTCCTCTGGACCCGCCACAATTACGCCAGCGCCGCCACCGCAATCCCCGATCCCGCCGTGGACGAAACTCTCGCCTCGCAAAAAGGCCAACAAACCGTCGTCGTCTCAGGCGGCTGTTTCTGGGGTGTCCAAGCCGTCTTCCAGCACGTGAAAGGCGTCACCCGCGCCACTTCCGGCTACTCCGGCGGCACCGTCAAAAATCCCGACTACGAACAGGTCAGCAGCGGCACAACCGGCCACGCCGAATCCGTCGAAATCGTCTACGACCCATCCAAAATCACCCTGGGCCAGCTCCTAAAAGTATTTTTCTCCGTCGCTCACGACCCCACCGAACTGAACCGCCAGGGCCCCGACACCGGCACGCAGTATCGCTCCATCATTTTCTTCTCCAACACCGACCAGCAGCGCATCGCGCAGTCCTACGTGGACCAGCTCAATCAGTCCAAAGTTTTTTCGCAGCCCATCGTCACGCAAATCGTCCCGCTCAAAGCTTTCTATCGCGCCGAAGACTACCACCAGAACTACGCCACCGAGCATCCCGACAATCCCTACATCGCCATGTTCGATCTCCCCAAACTAAAAAATCTTCAGCAGCAATTCCCGAGCCTCTTCGTCGCCAAGCCCTAAACCCTCGCGTACGCACGCAGCTTGGTACGCCTTCCCGCGTCTCCTTACATTGGAGCTGCTCACGCTGACGCGCCGCCCAGCCGGACTGTGCTCGCCGTCAAACTTGGCGAATGCTAGGTGCGATTTTCGTAGCGCCTGCCGGCAGGCAGGCCGGCGTCCCGCCGGCTCTTTTGACTTTTTTGCTGGCTCCGCTCGACGTTTTTTGCCGTAGCAAGTTTCCGTACCGGTGCAGCATGCTGCGCCCAATGACGCGCCGTCCAGCCGGACTGTGCTAGCCGTCAAGCGTGGCGAATGCTAAGTGCGGTTTTCGTACGGCCGGCGTCCCGCCGCCCAGTCGGACTGTGCTCGCCGTCAAACTTGGCGAATGCTAGGTGCGATTTTCGTAGCGCCGGCGTTCCGCCGGCTCTTTTGACTTTCTTCCTGGTGAATGCAGCTCAGGTCTTCAGACCTAAGGCTTTTGCCCTAACGCACATTCCTAGCTTACTTTTCTTCCCCCGGCTTGCATCCCGTCGCCGCCAAAGGATTCGGGTACCCCGCTGGATCGATCTCTTCCGCTGGCCCGTCGATGCACTGAAAATCCTTCTCGATCATGATCCGCAGAGCTCCGCCGCCGTCCAGTTTCTGCTCGTAATACAATCCGATTTCTCCGTCACGCCCCGCCCAGGCTTTTGCATCCGCCCCCGGAACACTTAACATCAGTTCCCCACTCTCAATCCGCGTCGCTTCCGGCACAGCGCCGCTCGAAACTCGCAGCCCATACCGAAAAACCGCGCGCCCCGGGAACTCAATCGTTTCCGCAATCTCCCCGGTCTTCGTAAACTTCGTTACCTCATCTCGATTCAGCCGCAGCCGAACCGAATTTGGCTTGAACCGCAATTTCATCGCCGCTCTCCTCTTATCCGCCCTGCCATCATGTCACACGCATCGCGTGGAACATCGCACGCAAAAATAAACTGCGCCAATGTTCACAGCGGCCCAGATGTCCGCCTTCTCCGCTACTCGTCTCGCGTCCCTGCCTCGTTCCGCCGCGCGCAAACAGATGGTAGCTGATATCGGCAGGATCGAAAATGAATGATAACGAAAGCCCCGGCCGCCTCCGCCTAGAACAACTGTTGCAGGGACCAACAGTAAATTAGATCGACTCAAGCACCACCCTGAGTATTACGACGGCGTCCGGGCCGTCGTCGGCCCGGACGTTTTCTAGAAATCAAGAGGTTGAATTACAACGGCCCGCGAGCAAGTAGCGGCTAGCAATATCCCGGCAGGCCTTCCTGATCACCCACTGAAATGCGTTCTTCTTCAAGCGGCAGGCCTAAGCTCCCCTGTTCTTCCTCGGAAAATATTTGCTGAGTGGAATGCTGACGGAGCCGATGTTTCCTGTAACTGCATCGCGAATGACTATACGTAGCGATACAGCTCTAGGATTCACGGTAAGTTCCCTCGAATAAGTTCCGCCTTTGGCTAGCAGTCGTTGGAAAGTTTCAGGGGCCACGTCGAAGGACAATGTTTGGCTATCAACGTCAACGATCGCATCCCGATCGTCCACCTGCGTCAACACTGCCTCTATCGTTCCACTCCATTTGCCGTTCACCGATTGAAAATAGACTTGGTGAAGGTCCACTCTGGTCACCACAGCAATCTTCCTCGAATCCGCATCCGTCGCCATTACTCGCGAAGTGAGATCGATGGCCGTTGCTTCAAGCGTACTGCTTGCCGTGCCTGCGAGGATGGCGTTTCGGACGTGCTGATTCGGCCTGGGTAACGGTGTCGCAAAATACCCTTCCCGGGCGCGAACCTTCGCGCCCGGGACGTCCACTTCCACCTTGATCTTGTGGTACCTGCCGTTCCAGGCGATTCCATTCGGTGCATAGGCCAGCTTATAGGTTACGCTCGCGTCGTTAATCGCCTCTCGGATGCAGCCCTTTATGTCGTTATTGTTGTAATAGGCTTTCCCGCCCGTCATCGAAGCAATAGTGCTCATTGTTAGGAAGCTCGGCGCATCCCCGTTGCCTGAAGGCCCTCCTAAAGGCAGGCCCGGTCCACCCAGATCCGCGCCGATAATTCCACGCGCGTCAACGGGGTAAACCGCCAGGTTAGAATTGTTCAGCACTTTCGTCACTTGGTCGATTTCGTCCGCAAAGGAAACCGGCCCTTCATCAATGCTCCGTCCCGGTTCTAGGCCAATCACCAGGGGAAACGCCCCGGACACCCAGATCAGGTTTTTCCGTCCGGGCGCCCACGCCACTTGGTTCGCGATTTCTTGAAATGCGGCGGCTGTCATTTGTACTCGCTCCTCAATGGATATGCTCGCCGTCTCGATGGACTCTTTCGGTAACAAAAAGGTCTGAAGCGGGCTGTCGTTCCACTCTTTTGAGGTTTCCAGTTCCGATGTCGGCCGCCCCTTATACTTCTGCAGCATTTCCACCAGGCTCGCCGAATCCGTCGTGAAGTCATGCATCATCCGTAAGTTGCGGCCCAGTGTGTAGATCGCAATGCGATCTTCGGGCAGGATCTGTTGCAAAAATTTTATAACCTGATCGCGGGCATAAGACTGGTCGAGAAGCGGCGTGTTCAAGGCATCGAGCAGGATCACCGTGATATTGTTCAACCCTCCACCGGCCGAGGCCACTTTGTTTGTGAACGTGTTCGGCGGCAATGGCGGCTGGCTCTTTGCCTTTGCACCAGCCGCCGCTTCTGAATTCTCTTCTCCCGAAAAAAACTGAATCTCCTGCCGTCGCTTATCGTCCAGCAAAGTGAAATCGCTCTTTTTCAAACCGGGTATAGGCTTTCCGTGCTTGTCCTGCACCACGACGCTCACTTGTACCATCTGAGTCGCCACCGTTAGCACGGGAGGGGGAGCCTGTATGGGCTTTGTCCCTTCTTGAGGCTTTCCATCTGTCGATAAACTCTGCGAATGAGACCCAGAACCCTTTTCTTCCGATTGAATCTCCACGCCTCGGACAACCCCATTCGGCGTTGTTTCTGCGAGTCTTGGCGAAGCCGCAAGACAGAGAGCAATACTCGATAGCAAAGGAATAGCCAGTAAGGAACTACGAATGTTGCTCATTTTCCCGAATCCTACCATTTTGTGCCACCGATTCAGAGAGAATACATTTACTGTTGTGATATCCCGGGGCTGCGCCGCGCACCGGCGCGAATCGTGCAAAATCTCACCCGAGGCTACGCACGGAACAAAAAAAGAAAAGGCCCGGATCATTTCGTCCGGGCCTCTCTTTGCTCAACTTGGTGCCGTGGGCTACCGAAATCCGTTTCTCACCACGGTGAGTGTGACTGTGGCCGTATGCGTCTTGCCTCCGCCAGTGCCCGTTATCGTGATGGTATGGGCTCCGACCGTAGCACGTGTCCCGACTTTGACCGTCATAGTCGATGACCCTGAGCCCGGCGCTGCAATGGGGTTCGGACTGAAGGTCACTGTTTGTTGGCTTCCTTCTCCGGAAGCAGACAAAGTAACCGCCGAGTCGAAACCGTTCAGCGCCGCGGTGGTGATCGTCGAAGTGCCGGACTTGCCCGTCACCACGGAAATCGCGGTGGGCGACGCACTGATGCTGAAGTCAGCGCCCGCCGCCGCAGTCACCGTCAGAGCGACCGTAGTCTTCTGCGTAATGCCTCCGCCCGTACCGGTAATCGTGATCGTGTAAGTACCCGTCGCGGTCGTCGCAGCCACTGCCATGGACATGGTCGAGCTGCCGGACCCCGGCGCAGCGATTGACGTGGGATTGAACGTCACTGTCACGCCCGTCGGCTGGCCGCTCGCAGTCAAAGCAATCGCCGCGTTAAAGCCATCCACCACGGCGGTGCTGATCGTCGAACTGCCATTGCTACCCTGCACGACTGAAACCGAACTGGGCGACGCGGAAATGCTGAAGTTAGGAGTTGGAGAGGACCCTCCGGTTAGTGCGTTTATCAGCCCCACTCCGTTAGGGCTTCCCCACCCGGTCACCAGATCGTAACCGGTCACAGCCGAATAGCTGCCGGATGTGCCGCTGGTGATGTCGTGGAAGTCCGTTGCGTAGCTCGACGTCACATTCTGTGCGTAAATCGTTGGGTTGATGAAGCCGATGGTCGGGTCGCCGTTGGCCGCCAACTGTTGGTTCACCAGCGCAATGTACCCGGCCCACATCGGCGTCGCGAAGCTCGTGCCGCCGTAATCGTTCGCCGTGCACGTGGTCTGGTCCGCGCAAACGTAAAATGTAAAGTTTGCGTTCGCCGAAACGTCCGGACCGTTCCGAAGCGTCGTTGATCCCTTATTGCTCGAATTGATCACTCCCGAGATCTGCTGCCATGACGGGATGGGAATTGCGTCCGGCGAGATTCCGCCGCCGCTGTCAACCCACGCGGTTTCTGATTTCCACGCCCCACCCGCGCTGGCGGTTATCAAATCCGTGCCGCCTACAGAAACGATATACGCATTGTCCGCCGGCCAAGCCTCATTCCGTGACGACCAGGTGGATGAGTCGCCGGAAGCCGCAAAGAAGTTCTGACCTTGCGCCGCCATCTTCTGGAAGTACGGATTCAGCGTGCTTGGATCCGCAGGCGTCCAGCCCCACGAACATCCAATCGTCGTCGGCAGCGGACTGTGCGTCGTCATTGCGCTGATGATGGCAGTATCGGTGGATCCGATGTACATCACCAGGCTTGACAGCCCCGGAGCCATGCCGATTGCCTGGGTCATGTCCAGCGTTTGTTCCGTGTCATCGCAATCGCCACCCGCTCTCGTATCCACGCAGGATGTGCTGGTCCCGTCCGTCGAAAGCAGCGTTATCGGCACATTGTTCGTTTGTCCCACATTCTTGTAATAGGTCGTCAGGTCTGCCAAGTCGGTCCCGAGATATTCGAACAGTCCCAGGTTCTGCCCCGCGCCGGTGAGTGCCGTTCCGCCGTAGTAGGCCGCGCGCATATCGCTGCCCAAAAACGAAGCCGAGGGACCGGAGCCGGTAGTGGCGTGCGACACAACTTTCTCCGCATCGATTCCGTGCGCCGCCGCGTAGTCGCTCTTCTTCACAAACATCGGATGCGGGATGGAGTAGTTGTCCATACCGGAAATGTGCCAGAGCTGGAAGGGCAAGTTTGTGGTGGGCTCGCGGTCTGGCGCGTAAAAAATTCGGTCCTCAGTGGGGTGCTGGTAGTTCCCCATTGTTACGTGGAAAGCTTTCTCCACCGCCGATACCGGACCCACGATCTGAACGTCCATGCCATCGCGTGTGCCGCCAACCACTGTGAATCCGTTCGCTTTCGCGAATCGAACCACCGCGTCGTAATCCGCCTGCGTCGGTCCAAACCGCTCGGTGAACTCCGGCACCGTTAGAAACCGCCGGTACATCCCGCTGGAAGGATCGGAGAGTTCTCGCAGGAAATTATCCAACTCCCCCTGATTGCGCAGCGGCAAAACAATGTTGAGCTGCATGGTCTGTGTTGCGGGCAGCCGTCCGACGGACAGCGCCTGTCCATCGAGAACTGCTTCTCGCACATGTCGAGTCATAAGGGACTGTGCCTGCGCCTGGGTATTCATCGCCACAACCGCGATAAGCGCGCCGATTGTGAGCAAAATCAAACCGATTCTGCGGACCATGGTTTCTCCTTTGAGCGGGATTGCCATAGGGATGCCCGGTTGGCTTGGGAGGACACGGCCAGCCCTTTTGTGCGCGTAAGGTACCACCGGCACACGTAAACCGCGAGGTAATTTCGATGTTTGTTTCCGGCTACAGCCGGCTCTTCGCCCTATTATCTCTCCGCTAATTCAACCTCGACCGCTCGCCAGCAATCGCTTTTGCCTCTTCTCCAGTCGCAACGAATCAGCCACTAAACTCAAACCCAATTCTCCTTAGCCGAGCCCGAGGAAGCTTTGCCGGGGCTCGCGCAAGTCGTATGATGACGGGCGACGAGCCGTCACGAAGGGAGAGCAAAATGACTTCTGCCGAACGCGAACTGTTGTTGAAGAATCTTGCGGAGTCGCGCGAGCGCCTGCTGCAAATGGCGAAAAACCTTTCGCGCGAGGAATTGCACTACCGGCCCGCGCCCGGCCGCTGGACTGTCGCCGAATGCGTCGAGCATATCGTGACAGTCGAAAAACGGCTCCTCGGTGCCATTCAAAAAACTTTGGAGGCCGGTCCCGATTCTTCCAAACGCAGCGCCCTGGAGGGCAGGGACGATGAGATCATCGTCGGCGCGGTTGCCCGCGTGACCCGTTTTCAGGCGCCGGAGCCTGTGGCTCCCACAGGCCGCTGGCCGGATGAGCAGCTTTTGCAGGAATTCGAAGCGGCACGCCGGCAGACGCGCGACTTTGCCGCCATCACCACCGCGGATTTAAGGCGACACTTCTTCAAGCACCCTGTATTCGGCGAGCTCGACTTGTATCAATGGCTGCTTCTGATTGCGGGACATTGCGATCGCCACCGCGTGCAAAGCGAAGAGGTCATGGCCAGCCCCGGATTCCCCCGCGCTCGACCGGCGAATGCGCCCGGCCTTCGCTAGATCGCTACGCGCTCACAAGTTTCCGCGCTGCCAGGCCTAGCATCAGCCGCGAAATTCCGGTCATCAACAGATTTACTCCCACCAGCGTTCCGATCGCCCACACCGTACTCGATGGCCAGTGGAACCAAATCAGCCCGCCGAGAAACAACGTGATAATCGCGTTCATCAGCAGCCAGCCCGACCCGGCTGCACCGCGCGATCCGAAATACGCGATCAGTTCGAACAGCGCCGCCATCAGGATAATCACCGCCAATAGCAGCGTCAGCGTTCCCAGTCCCAGCAACGGGTGCGTCAAATAGTAAATCCCGCCCGCGATGAACACGATTCCGATCAGCACCTGCCAAATCACGCGCCCCGCTCCGCCTCCGCTGAACGCCGCAACCAAATGCGCCGCGCCGCCAAAAATCAGCAGCCATCCCACCAAGATCGTTACCGCCAACCCCGCAACCGTCGGCTCAACAATCGCCAATATCCCCAGAATAATGAACACCACCGCCATACCGATATACAACCCGCTCGCTTTCTTGACCACGCTTGCCGCCCCACTCAATCCTTGAGTCGGATTTGTTGACGCCACTAGACACCTCCACTCGTTCTTATGTCTCGGAATCTGCCGCTCGCCGGAGCGGCGCAGCGCGAATAAACGACCTGTGAGAGGAACCGCGCCGATTCTACTCCGAAAATTCCCGGCCCGACCACAGATTCTTTTTCAATGCGCCGCGCTTTTTGCCCGGAGCGCGCAGGCGCGGAATGGCGTGTCATTTCCTTGATAGCCGCGCGAAGCGGACCGCTTTAATGGGCCGCCACGTTTAACATCAATGCACCCTCCCGATAGGATTTTGCCGAAAAGAATAATCCCGGGCTTATATTGGAGTCAGAGTCAGCCCTAAGCGAGGACCAAGATGAAAAGCAACCGTTGGATGATCCTGCCGCTTGCGATATTCGCGCTCTCATGCATTCCGCTGCTCCGCGCTCAGCAGAACCAAACTCCGCCCCCGCCCAAATCCGATATGCCCGGAATGGACATGGGCGAAATGCAGAAAGACGCCAAGGCCGCTCCGCAAGCGGCGATGTCCGCGAACGAGCAGATGTCCGATATGCACATGGACATGGGTCCGCACATGCACATGACCGACTTGCGCAAACCCTCGCCGGAAGATGAACAGCGCGCGCAGCAAATCCTGGATAAACTTCGCCCCGCCATCGAACAATACAAGGACTACCACAAAGCCTTGGACGACGGCTTCAAGATTTTCGGCGCCGGCGTTCCCCAGGATCATTATCACTTCACGAATTATCGCTACGCCATGGAGGCGCAGTTCACCTTCAACCCCGCGCATCCCACTTCATTGCTCTACAAAAAAGTGGGCGACGGTTACGAACTCGAGGGCGCCATGTACACCGCACCGCGCCGTCTTGACGAAGATCAACTAAACGAACGCATCCCGCTGAGCATCGCGCGCTGGCACGAGCACGTGAATCTCTGTTGGCCGCCGAAAGGCGCCTCAGGAGTGAAGCAGGCGAATTGGAAAGAGTTCGGCCTACGCGGCTCCATCGCTGCCCAGGATGCATGCGAAGCCGCGGGCGGCCGCTGGATTCCCATAATCTTCAGTTGGATGGTCCACGTATATCCGTTCGAGACCGACCCTGCCAAAATCTGGGCCCACTGATACCGAGGGTGTGGCGGACCGGCCCTGTGAGGGCGTCACTCCCCGGACATCGCCTGAATCATTGAATCTGAAATTGAAATGCGATAGTGTTCCCAACGGCACAGACCTCCGCCTTCTCTCCGGCTTGTCTCGCGTCTGTCCCAGGTTCTGCCGCATCTAAAAAAAGTTCGCTAATATAGGGGGATCGAAATGGCTCAAAGTGAAAGCGCGGACCATCTCCGGCTAAAGCAATTGCTGCAAGAGGCCAAGCCGCTCATGCTCCCGATGTTTCCCGACCAGCAAAAAGTATGGCTCTCGGAAAGCCCGCTGGCCCAGGAGATTAAATCCATTCTCGTGAAGCACCCCGAATATTACGACGATGTTCGCGCCGTCGTCGGCCCCGACGCCTTCCCGAAGCCCAAAGGTTAAAGCCCGTCCGCGCGGCATTCTATGGCTGGCACGCCCCGAAGTCTTTCACGATCGTGTCCGTCTTCCAGCCAAGCGGCTTGTTCGCGTCATCCGAGCATGGGCGCAGCGCATATGCTGAAGCCGCGCAACCAGGAAGCCGCCGAAGCTTTCTCGGACCTTCTCGCGCCCATCACCGGCTCCGCCACGCAGTCCAAGGGCATGCTCATCGAGGGCCAAGGCCTTCACCACGAACTCTCTCGCGCTGTCGGCCGAAACCATGCCGCATCTACCAAGCCGCTCGAGTTCACCATCGCCAACTCGGACCGCAGTGTCGGCGCGCACCTCAGCGGCCAGATTCTTCGCCGTACCGATTACTCCGGCCTCGGCCGCGCCACCATGCATTGCGAATTTCGCGGCGCCGCCGGACAAAGCTTCGGCGCATTCCTCATTCCCGGCATCACTTTCCGCCTAACCGGCGAGGCCAACGATTACGTTGGTAAAAGTTTGAGCGGCCGCACGATTGCCATCACCGCGGGCCCCGAAGCTTCGCAACGTGGCGACGTTCTTGCCGGCAACACCCTTCTTTACGGTGCCACCAGCGGCGAACTCTACATTGCCGGATGCGCCGGTGAACGCTTCGCCGTCCGCAACAGCGGCGCTCTCGCCGTGGTCGAAGGCCTGGGCCAACACTGATGCGAATACATGACTGCCGGAATCGTGATCCTGCTCGGTCGCGCCGGAATCAATCTCGGATCGGGCATGACGGGCGGTCTGGTCTACGCTCTGCGCAAATCGCTCGCGGCCACCGATTACAATTCCGAATTCGTTCGCCGCGCGGAAATCCAAGAGCCCGAGCGCGCCTGGCTGCGTCAAGCCCTCACCGAACACCTCCGCCTCACCGGCAGCCCCAAAGCGCGCCGCCTCCTGAAATCGGCTTTGTCCTCACTTCTGATGGTTCGTCTCGAACCGGTCGCCCTGCCATGCTCCGTCGAGCAGACCTGGGCGCCCATCCTTTCGCGTTGGCGCAAACGCGATCGCCGTTCTCTGTCCGTGCCCGTCGAGCCTCACGCCGAGTCCCCCGAATCCCCCGCCCCCATCATTCATTAAAGAATCTTCG
>Ga0224545_1000122_pt1 | contig 15426 bp, 12 predicted proteins | sample 714P12024metaG_FD_179906 | JGI IMG/M metagenome (GOLD analysis project Ga0224545, IMG submission 179906) | Peat soil microbial communities from Stordalen Mire, Sweden - 717 P1 20-24 | ecosystem: Environmental > Terrestrial > Soil > Wetlands > Peat | place: Sweden: Norrbotten County, Stordalen... | reverse complement strand
TGTGATCAACAACTCCAGCAGCGCGCTCTGCCTGGCCTGCCACAGTACAACGCCCTCAGGGACGGGAATGGGCATGGACGTGGCTGCCCAGTCCGCGCGGGTTAGCTTCGGTACCCAGGTTTCCGAACGGGTTAACAATCAGACGAACCCTCTGGATGGCTGGAAAGCGAGCATTCACGCCGTCGCGAGCAACCGAGTAGCGGGACAGGTATCAATGGGCCCTTACGCCGCAGCTGCGGAAACAAATGACAAGCAGGTGACCGTCGGCCCCTATTCCACGGTGGCACAGAACGGGTGTTTGTCGTGCCATACGACGCACAAGGCCAAGAGTCCGGCTTCGTTGCTGCGCGGGTCCTACGACCAAGCTTGCATCGTTTGCCATGACGGCAGTTCGAATGTGTCTCCTGTCGCGCCTAATGTCTTGGCCGAAATGTCCTTACCTAAGATCGGACATTCGTTCCCGCAAGCGACCCACCCGCATCAGGCCGGTGAAAGCGCGCTGTTGAACCAGAATCGCCACGCCACCTGTGTAGACTGCCATAACGCGCATTCCTCCAGCCGCGTCGCGAATTTCCCCGAACCGCCGGATATGCGCCGTTCGCAGGGCCGGGTTGTGGGCATCAGCTCTACCGACGGGGTTTCTCTTCTCAACCCTGCGGTCAACCAGTATGAGAATTGTCTGCGCTGTCATGGGTCGAGTACGGGGAAGGCTGTAAATTCAACATTTGGATACTCTCCGGTACGGGAAGTTTCCGCGATTGATCCTCTGAATGTTACTCCGCAGTTCAGCGTTATCGCGACCTCGAGCCATCCCGTGATGCATGATCGCAGCAGTCCCTACCCCCAGCCCAGCCTGCGATCCAACATGCTGAACCTCGATGGCAGCACACCCGGACGAAGCATGGGCGTCCGCGTCCTGTGCACGGACTGCCATAACAGCGACGACAACCGGGAATTCGGCGGGCGTGGCGCCAATGGCCCGCACGGATCAACCTTCTCGCATATCCTGGAGCGCCGATATGAATTCAGTCAAACTTCGGTCCCGGGCCAGGTCATAACGAATCTCTTTCAAAGTCCTAATACGAGCGCAGCCGGAGGACCGAACGGCGGACCCTACGCCTTGTGCGCGAAGTGCCACGACCTCACCCGTGTGCTCAACAACACCAGCTTTACCGAACACGCACGTCACGTAAAGCAGGACGGTTTCTCCTGCTCAGTCTGCCACACGGCGCATGGAATGGGGGCGCACGTAGGTAACGATTCAGGGGAGCGCCTGGTCAATTTCGATGTCAATGTTGTGGCTCCCAATGGTCCCACCCCTATCAGTTACAGCCGGGCCTCGAACTCATGCAGCCTGGTTTGTCATGGGGTCACACATAAACTGGCAGGAACTGCCCCAGCGAAGCCTGGGTCCCCGAAGGTGAAATGACATAACCCGGAATGGCGTGGGCCGGTGCAACTTGCTCAGTCGGCGCCGCGTTTGCCAAGCGACATTCACGAGCCGCGCACAGAGGCGAACGAGTGCTTCACTTAATTAGGGATGTTCTCTCGGTCCCGGAGAGCAGTCGTTGCGCGCTCTCGCGCTCGCTGCGCATCCGCGATTCGCTTCTGACTTTCATACCACTGGGCGAGCAGCGTCCAATCGTCCGACCTGTCGGGAGTCAGCCTTACGGTCTCTTCTTCAAATGTTATAGCGCGAGGCACGTCTCCGAGTGCGTTCCATGCCAGCGCACGCCCGTGCGCTAATTTGGCATAGAAAGTCTTGTCGACCGCAATCAACGATTGCGTGGGAAGGTTGGCGAGGGCTCCATCAAAGGCATGGAGCGCATCCTTGGGCCGATGCGCGTCGAGATAATCGTATCCAAGTGAAAGAAAAGACAGATAGGGACTATCTGCAAGCTCGGTTGCGTGTTCCCAGGCTTGGATGGCATCGTTCAATCGGCCCTGGCGATCATAAATCCCGGCCAATGTTGTCCAGCTGGAGGCATTGGGCTTGAGGGCAACGGCAGTGAGATACTCCTGCTCGGCTCCCCGTAAATCCCCTACCTCGGCCAGCAAATTGGCACGCGTATAGCGAACGTAAGCGCTGTCAGGAAAGATGGCCAGAGCTTTGCTAGTGGCAGTGAGCGCCTCAGAATTCCGTCCCAACACGTCAAGAACGGCCGCCGCGTTAGCCCACTGGTTGAACGCTTTGCTGTCATTGCCTGCTGAAAGCATTGCCGGAAGCGGTGTTGTGAAGCAATTGATTTGCAATCGCTGAATGATACTTTCGGTTTCCGGTCTACGTCGTAAGAAGAGTGCCGAGGCCTCGTCCAAGTAGACCGGCCGCCAGTTTTCAGCATCGCAGAACCGCCGCAACACGGGAAACTGGCCCAAAGCGTAGTATCCTAGCGGGACGATAATAGTATTGATGTTGTAGCGCTCAGCCTCTTGCTGCCATTCTGGCGACTCTGGAGGCGTACCCATCAAGACGACGTTTCGTAAGAACAACTCCTGCCCGAACGGGATCGCCCTCCCATCGATATAGTCTCGGTACTTTGGGCCTAAACGCCAAGCAATGAAACCGCCTTCGTTGTAGCTGTTAAATATCTGCCCCGGTATGTTTTCGCGCTCGATGAATGCTGCCGCATTCTCTGGGAACCACCAATTCAGTCCAGTCCCAAACGACGCCCCCACCGACACAAGATCCGTGCTCCCCAAATAGGTTCGATTGGTGACGAGATCGGCTGACCGGAGACACGCGAGCAATACCAAGAGAGAAACTGCAGTGACTGAGAGCATGGAGCATATACGCGCATCCCCTATTCTGTCCCGCAAAGCAGTTAGCACCGGGGTGAGCACAGCACCGGCGATAATTACAACCGTCACGCTGAACAGCGCCTGGAAACGCATGTGCCTTATCGCCAACACAGACGCACCGATCAGCAGCGCCGCAGCGCCGAGTTGTCGGCGTGCCGCTGCGACGGCGACAGCCACGGCGGCAACGAACAATAACAAGAGGAAAGCGTCACTCGGGTTCCGCAGCGAGAACGCCCCCGAAAGGCTCGTCCAGTCCAACTTGGCGGGCATCCATTCGACGATGGTTTGGGAGTGGGCAGCTGTCGCAGTCTCCTGGCGGAACAGTGCACGATAGATTCCCCATCCCCAGGGATTGATCAGAGTAGCGGCACCGGTTGCGATCAGCCATGGGAAAAAACGTCGCAGCCGCTCCAGTGCCGCTCCCCGCCTATCGCCTGACCAAACCATCTCTAAGGTTTCCACCAAGACGTAGCCGGCGGTAATCGCCAAGCCCGCAACGAAACCGAGGTGAAGGTTCACCCACGCAGCCATTAATACCGGAAAAAGCCACAGCTGCGCATGGCCGGTCTCATGTTGCTGCAACAGCAGGGTCAGAAAGGCGGCGAACAGCACCACCGTAAACATTTCCGCACGAGGAGCAGTGCGCAACGCGACCCGTGAAACCGCCAAGATAGCCAATGCGGCAGAGATTACCGAACCTCGCCGCAGCAGTAAGGCTGTTGTTCCGGTACAAGCGGCAGCACCGAGCCATGACAGCAAGCCATAACCGCCCAGCAGATACGCCAGATAGAGCAGCAATCCCGACCCGACCGGGTAAATCCACGGCTGTCCCGAAGCAGTGTAGGAGAAGACCTCTATCGAAGGAATCTGGCGATGTTGAGCAACCCATCGGCCGGTTGCCAACTGCCAGCCGAGGTCTGGGTCGCTTACCGTCCGAAGACCAGCCAACAACGCGTACGCAAGGGCCGCAAGTCCAAGAACGACAAAAAACCGGCGGTCGAAGAGCATCCTGGATAGATTCCGCGTAGTCGTCACGCTTCCGCATTGTCGCTCAGAGTTTGCGGCCATCGCTATGGTTCGATCCTGCTGTAGCATGGGCTTGCAGCCGCACAAGAAGCTTGGGTTCGGACGCACGGCCAATGTGGAAATGGTGACGTTGCTTTGCTACTGCGATTGCGCGGGCACGCCCGGCTTGAGGCCGGAGTGCTTTTTCGCTTGGGCCATCAGCTCCAAGACCTTGTCTTTGCCTTCATAGTTCGGATTTGTGTCCAACAGCTTTTGCCAGGTGGCGACAGCTTTATCGATCTCCATCTTGCCCTGCCACTCGACGATGCCAAGATTGAACAACGTGTTGGCCTTGTTCGGTTCGTAAGAAAGCGATTTCTGAAATTCGGCAATCGCGGCATCGGCGTCGCCGTTAAACCAAAAAGCGGTCCCCAAATCAGTACGAACAGCCGTGTTGGCGGGTTCGAGCTTTAGCGCGCGCTGGTAGTAATCGATGGCTGTGGGAAAGAGGTGTGTGTCGTAATATACGTTACCAATATTGGCCAAAAGTCCGGAGTTCTTGGGATCCGCTTTCAGCTTCTCGATCAACGGTCCGGCTTGCGTGTCGGCCATTTTCTGCATCTGAGCCGGCGTTGGAGCTCCAGAGCTCGCGTCTGCGCCTGCGAGAGCCTGGGGGGATGCACTCGCGGTTTCGGTCGTGGCGAGCGCTGGACTCTGGGATCCGCGGATGAACCAGCCGCCAGCGATTCCGACGAGCAGGCAGATGATCGCCAACACATAGGCCTGAACGCTTGTCCATTGCTCGGAAGATGTGGGTGTATTTGTATCAGATGTCATTTGGTCGGTGCTCCTTGAGATCTCATTTATCTCATTTATTTGTCGGCGCAGCCCTGCGAGCTGCGTTGTGTGTCCAGTCAGGCCACTAGTTCTTGTTCCCCATCTGGATATCCCCCATCAATTTCTCCACTGTAGCTTTGCGGTCTGCGCTCAGTTGAGGATTCGATTTCAGCAGCAGCTGCCACGCTGCCAGCGCCCCCTTGCTGTCCTTTTTCCCCTGCCACTTCACCATGCCAAGATTGAACAGAGAGTTGGCGTCCTTCGGGTCATACCGCAGCGACTGCTGAAGCTGGCTGATTGCCCCGTCCACGTCGCCGCCATAATACAAGCACGAAGCCATCTCGGTACGAATCGCAACGTTATTGGGAGTAACCTGCAATGCCTTGTCGTAGTAGCCGGCCGCTTCCTTGAACTGGTGCGTAGAATTGTAGATTTTTCCGACCTCGATGAGCAGATCGCTGTTGTACCGATCGCTCTTCAGTTTTTCAAGTAGCGGTGCTGCCTTCTTGTCGGCCATCTGTTTCATCTGCTCAATAGTGGGCTTGCGCCCACCCATCGCATTTGGAATAGCGGCCGGTTGGCTGCTGCTTTCCGCCGGCGCGGGAAGCACAGGGGACTGGGAGCCTCGGAATAAGTAACCGATTGCCAGGCCTACCATCAGGCACAACCCCGCCATGGCGTACACCTGTTTCACCAGCCAAACGGATCTGTCAGTTTCTTGCTCGACTGCTTCATTTGGCATTGGTCGTTTTCTCCTTCGATCCGCTCATTCCGCCATCAGAGAGCAAAAGACATTCCAGTAAGGGCACATTCAATGCCACATTTGCATCGGGAAATTCATTTTCCCTTCGCATATTTTTAATACTTTGCAAGGAAACATTTCTGCTTGCTTCGAATGAAACTGATGATTCGCGTCTTTCTGCTCAGGCATCGCGAAATTTTCCCCGGTGCAGTGGTTCTTAACAAGTCGTCTACCCTCGTCTACCCTGATTACCTTATCCGCGTAGTTACCGTGGGACAGCATGCGCCATCACAGACAAATGTGACGCAGGTCACACCGTGGAAACTGCTGTCCAATCCTAGCGCTAGAGCGATATCTTGGCGCAGCATCCGCCGAAATCAGATGGATTGTCATGTCAGGAATTAGAGAAAACCGCCTATAAGCAGTGCAGAGGACGGAAGTTCCCCTTGCGATTGTATGATCATATGATTCAGCGGCACCTTACTTCCCGACCAAATGGAATAAATATGCCTCAACCGGTTGAGGTCTACACGAAGTGAGTGCATTCTCATTGCCACCCATGGGAAACGAAGCCCGGTCATCGCGCTTTGCGAACTGGTTCCGCGAAAAACCATGGTTCTGGATTCTAGCGGCAATCGCCTTGACGTACGCCTTCCTTGCCGGCTTGCGGACCGTGAGCGACTTTGACATATTCTGGCAACTGGCAACTGGGCGTTGGGTTGCTCAACATCATACGACCTTCTCGACTGATGTTTTTTCTTACACCGCGCAGGGGCAGCCATGGATCTACCCGGTTGGATCAGGACTGCTCTTCTATGCTGCCTTTCGCGTTGGAGGATACAGTCTGCTTTCCTGGTTGGGCGCCGTCGCATGCGTCAGCACCATTGCCTTATTGCTTCGGCGCGGTTCAGCAGTCACAGCAGCGCTCGCTATCGTAGCTGTTCCGGCAATCGCGGCCCGAACGGCTCCCCGAGCCGACATGTTCACCATTCTGTTGTTCGCTGCTTTCCTGAGCATTCTCTGGGAACAGTACGAAAACGGCACCAGCAAATTGTGGCTGTTACCGCTCTTGATGGCGGCCTGGGTAAATCTGCATCTGGGCTTTATCTCTGGTTTAGCACTAGCTTGCATATATGTGCTGTCGGAAGCGATCCAGTTGTTCGACAGGCAACAGAGGCAATGCACTAAAGAACGTCTGAAGGCCGCACTTCCCTGGCTGGTAGCCACGTTGTTAGCGACGCTAGTCAACCCCTGGGGTTGGAACATCGACCGGGCGCTCCTTCGTCAGGAAGCAGCAATGTCGGTCCACTCCGAGCGCATCACCGAGTGGGCTGGCATTTCGCTCACATCGGCGAATCTGCAACAGGCGTTCTCGCTTCGCGATCCAGCAAGCTCGGCCGAGTGGTTGCTATTGGCTGCCTTAGTCGTTGCGATCATGGCGGTATTTCGCCGACAATGGTCCGCCGCCTTATTACTCGCGGGTGCGCTCTGGATGGCGATCCGGCATGTTCGCTTCCTTGCCTTGTTAGCATGCGTTGTCGTCGTGGTTGGAGGCGCATTCTTGACCTCGACCTTAGATATCGCACGTTCGAGGATAAGGGATAAGCGCCTCTATGCCATACTGGCGCGGACTGTAGCTGCAGGACTCGTCTTGCTTGCCGGGCTTCGGTCGGTTGACATTGCCACCAATCGTTATTACTTCAGTCGAAATGAGATCAACTCCTTCGGCCCGGGTCTCTCGTGGTGGTTTCCTGAAGGTGCGATGGCTTTTATCGAGCGCGAGAACTTGCCTCCTCAAGTCTTGAATAGCTACGAGGAAGGTGGTTTTCTGGTCTGGAGACTCGGGCCAAAGTATAGCGACTACATCGATGGACGCGCCATACCCTTCGGAGGGAATTTGTTCAGCCACCTGCAAGAGATGCTACAATCACCGCCCGATTCGCCCGAGCTGCAGCACGAGGCTCATGTCTACGACATCAAAACGGTTGTATTTTCGCTGGCGCGCTATAGCGGCTTGAAGTACGTTGCATCCGTGCTCCCGGACTACTGCAACAGCGAGAATTGGCGGCCAGTGTACCTTGACGAAGTATCGGCGGTCTTCGTACGACGGCTGCCTGAGACGCAGGCACTGATCGAGCGGTTTCAGGTCGATTGCTCAACCGCACCGCTTCCCGCGGCTCCGCATTCCCACAATCGGGACGAGGAATTCAACCGCTGGGCCAACGCCGCTGCCGTGTTTCTAGCTCTGCATCGCAATCAAGAGGCAGCAGCCGCGAGCACGCGGGCTTTGTCGATCTTCAGCGACAGCGCCGCGCTTTGGTACGTTCGCGGAAAGGCCCTGCGGTTGACGGGCAATTTCGGCGAAGCGGAGCTGGACCTGCTGCAATCCGCTGAACTCGAGGTCAATGTTGCTACTTGGTCCGAGCTTGCCGATTTATATCGCGGCCAGGGCCGTTTTCCTGCCGCCATCGCTGCCCTGGAGCGACTGGCTGTGATTTCGCCCAGTCCATCAGTAACCCTCATGGCACTTGGGTATACCTATGTCGAATCGGGGCGTCCCAAAGATGCTCTGCAAGCATTTGACCGAGCCGAGAAAGCATTGCCCGCAGGAACCAGCAATCCGGCCTTGGCTGATGCAGACAACGGTCGGGCACTAGCCTGGAGCATGTTCGGGGATTTGGGAAAGGCGGTCTCTCTTGAAGAAAAGGCGGTTGCGCTTGCGCCTCAAATGCCGACTTATTGGATCCAACTGGCGCGCTTCTACGATCTTCAGGGACGAATCACAGATGCTCAAAAGGCCAGCGAAAAAGCTACAGAGCTCTCGAGCGGCCGGGCCCCGTAAGAACCACCTTTCGATGCTGGAACAGGGAGTTAGTCGCGAACTAATCTGTGCCGGCGGGAATGCTTAAGACCCATGTCGTGGGCGGGAAATACGGCGCTCTTCACTAAGTCGCCAGCCCTTGCTCCTGTATTGCGCCATGCATGATGCGCGGGCGACTTTGGGATTAGGTCCGAAGAGGTAATCCCGGCTGATGCCAACGGAAGTACCTAACGCGAGACTTCATTCTCGCCATTCTCCCGCCTTCAACATGTAAAACAACACGCTGACAATTGCCAGCCTGTAATTCTGCTCACAGACTGGTGTGTTCTGTCCACGAGAGTTTGCCCGATTTGGCATGTTATGGTTGAGACCGAACAGCGCGTTGCAGAGTGGCCTATCCAAATGGATTGATCTGCTCTAGCGGCTCTGTGACCGTAAATTTCGCACCGATCAATTATTATCGGAGAGAGTACGGGCGATCCTCTCAAAGCCGCAAATTCTAATTTGGGCGCAAAGCCCCCTCGCGCCAAGACGCTGCTCTTCGCATCGACTTCGTTCCTGAGCGCATTTTTGCTTTTCCAGATGCAATTGATCGTTAGCAAATCCATTCTGCCTTGGTTCGGTGGCTCCGCGGCGGTCTGGACGACGAGCATGTTGGTGTTCCAAGTTTTGTTGCTGGGAGGATACCTTTATTCACCATGTGATTTCAGCTCAACTATCTGAGATCGCACAGACCAGGATCCATCTTGCGCTGCTCTTTATTGCATTTCCTTATGGTCCTTGGTCTCTCCTTCGTCTGGCCTTCAGCAATCACGCCGGGCGGCTCATGGAAACCCCAGGCCGGCGGCGATCCGGCGCGCGATGTTGTGGTCCTCATCCTGGTCTCGGCTGGACTTCCTTTCTTCGTTCTCTCCACCACCGGACCTCTGCTGCAGTGCTGGTTCGCTCGTCTAGGCGGGGGTTCGAGCACGTATAAGCTGTACTCCATCTCAAACGTGGGCTCGCTCTTGGGACTTCTGACTTTCCCTTTTCTTCTCGAGCCAACGCTTCGAATGAAGACACAGGGTACGGTCTGGTCCCTCCTGTTCTGGGGATTCATTGCGGGATGCGGACTGTGCGCGTGGGCAGCCGGGAACACGACAAGAGAAACGCAAACTACTGAAAACACAGCTGTAGCCACTGCAGACACTCGAACCAGCGCACTTACTTATGCGGTATGGTTCTTGCTGGCTGCATGCCCATCGTCCCTGCTGTTGGCCACCACCAACCTGCTTTGCCAGGAAGTGACGTCAGTTCCGCTGCTTTGGATCTTGCCGCTTTCTCTCTACCTTCTCAGCTTCATTCTGTGCTTTGATCACCCGCGTTGGTATCGGCGGTCGATCTTCCATCCACTTTTTGGAGTCAGCCTGTTCTGACTTGTGCGTCATTGATTCTCGGCAACGTGCAGACTCCGGCGATCCTTCTTCCAGTGTTGCTCTTCCTCGGCTGCATGATCTGCCATGGCGAACTTGTGCGCCTGAAGCCCAGCGTGAAGCGGCTAACTTCGTTCTACTCAACCATCTCCGCCGGCGGAGCCGCAGGGGGGATTTTCGTAGGGATTGTCGCGCCCCATCTATTCACGTTCTTTACTGAATTTCAGTTGACGTTGGGCTCCACTGTCATCTTGCTGCTGGTCCGCCTATTTCTCGATCCTGGTTCGTGGATCTTCGAGCGTGACTTCCGGCTGCCCGCTGAGCTCACTGCCGGCGCAATTTTTGCCGCCTACCTCGGCGGCATCTGGTTGCCTGGTGTCCCGGAGTTGCTGGAAAGATTACGTTTCTACCAGCTGGCACTATTGATCGGCGCCATTGTCGTCCTCAGCACTCACATCCTGGGCGGAGGCCAAAACTCTCATGAGCGAGGCTTTCGTTTCGTGCAGGTATACGTTGTGTGCATCGCGCTGCTAGCCTTGGCAGCACTCTATCGGAGTACCCGGTCTGCACCTGAGCCTTACCTAAGCTGCGTAATTTCTATGGATCGGTTCGCGTCTTCCGTCAAGGTCAAACCAGGGCGCTGATGCACGGCAGGACCTTGCATGGTGCGCAGCTGGATCCGCCGAACGATAGAGATCCCATTACCTATTACGGGAAGAAGAGTGGAATCGGCATCGTGCTGCAGAACCATCCCAAACGGAGTATCCCGGGTGAGAGCCTCCGCGTAGGACTGGTGGGGCTCGGCGTCGGCACGCTGGCGGCGTACGGGCAGCCCGGCGACTATTTCCGGTACTACGAAATCAATCCTGAGGTCGTGAAGCTGTCGTCGGGCCCGGAGCCGGTGTTCACGTACCTTCGCGACTCGGCGCCGCGCATCGACGTGGAGGTCGGTGATGCACGTCTTCTGTTAGAGCGAGAACTGACAAAGGAGGAAAGACAGAAGTTCGATATCCTTAATCCTTGACGCTTTCTCGGGGGATGCAATCCCCGTACATTTACTCACCCGAGAGGCATTTGAAACCTACTGGCAGCACCTGGATTCGGATCATGGAATCATCGCAGTACACGTCAGCAGCCGGCACATTAACCTGTTTCCAGTGATGCAGGGAGCCCGCACTTACTTCCATGCTGATGCGGTAATTGATGTCAACACCGCCCAAATTCCCTTTATGACGAGCTATTGGGTATTCCTGGCGCGGCATCCTTCTGCACTCAATATCCAAGGACTGGAGCAGAGTCTGCCTCCTTTCGAAAAGCAGATCCCTCCCCGCCTATGGACGGATGACTACAGTGACATTTTCCGGCTCATTCAATGACAAGTTTGGCCGTCGTCAATTGGTCTTTAAGTTCAGAGCTCCTGACATACCCCCTTTGAAATAGTCGATGGATTCGGTTTTATCCTCCCGGGTGCGAACCAAAACGTGTCCGCTTTTTGCGTTTTCCCGTTGAAGGTTCGCGGCTCCGGTGTTTTGGGGCGATCGACGAACAGCCCCGCATGGTTGCGGCCGCGCCTCGTCCGAGCCGCCACTGGCCTACCTTTTTCGCCGCCCCGGGTGCGAACCAAAACCTGTTCGCTTTTTGCGTTTTCCCGTTGAAGGTTCGAAAGTGATCTCGTCGAGATGATTCGCCCCCACTACAAAAAGGCGGAAGACGAAGGGCGCACTCTGGTACAAACCATCCCTGCAGGATGCGGCGGATATCGAACCGGCGGAGGGCGAGCTTCGCATCACGCTTGCCCTGCTCGAGTTCACCCCATCGGTCGCGGGTCGTCGAATCCCTTTGCGCGGCACCGAACAAGACCCAACGATGTTTCCCGGCACTCAGCTTCAAATGCGCTTTGCCGTTGCGCAACCGCGATCCTGAAGCAAAAAGCGGACAGGTGTACGGTATACCATGTCAGGAGCTCTGAAGTTAATGCAGCACCTTGTGGACAAATAGGAGAGACTCTAGAGTGCGAAGGTGCGCGAGTTCAGGGCAAAGACGTAAGAACGCGCGCGATGGTCCTGGATAGTGCGCGAAGAAAACGATCAGCGAGATCAGTGGTTACTGGAATCACAACTAGGAGCCTCTTTCGTGTCGATCAATGCCCCAGAAAACTTTAATACCAAGAGTAATTCCGCGAAGAAAAACCGGATCCGCGGGTGGGTGGGCTGGGCTCTGTTGCTTTTGGCTTTGGTAGGATTCTTAGGCGTCACGGTTTTCTTCAACGTCCGGGAGCACCACGAACAGCAGTTTGTTTTTTTGGCGCGATCCTTCCTGCATGGGGACTTGGCGTTCCAAGAAGTCCCCGGGGAAAGCTGGGCGGACACATCGGTTTATCGTGATCGTTATTACTGGCCGCTCGGACCTGCTCCAGCAGTTGTCTTGATGCCTTTCGAGTTTGCGGCCAGCACTTTCGGCGCCTTTTTTTATCAAGGCTATCTTCAGCCACTTTTGGTTTTAGCGCTTTTAGGATTGATTTACCGCGTTGCGCGAGTCACGGGATACACGTCCGAGGATTCGAGCTATCTCGCGTTCGGCTTCACATTTGCGACGGCCTTCCTTGGTGTCGGGATGTGGCCATGGAGTTGGTATTTCTCCCAGGTGACTACGTGCGTGCTGCTGTTTGCAGCGATAGCCGAAATGATTGGGAGGCGCCGCTCGTGGGTCCTGGGAGTTCTATTCGCCCTGGTCCTGGCTACCCGCGCGACCGCCGTATTTGGAATGCTCTGGTGCATTGGGGAAACTCTAGGCAGACGCGAACCCTGGAAGAAAAAACTTGGGCCACTGGTCGCGATTGTTATACCGGTAATGATTGTGGCGGCTATGCTGAGCGCCTACAACTACGCTCGCTTCCATGACCCATTCGACCAGGGATACGCGGAGCAGATCATTCCGCCGCACGCGGCGGCGGGCCGGGCATTGGGTATCGTGAGCCTGCAGCATCTTCCCGGAAACCTCTATACCCTGCTCCTAGCAGCGCCGAATTTTGTGCGACGCGATGACGTCTCCCCGGTGCTTGCCTTTCCGTACGTCGTCGCCAATCCTTGGGGAATGTGTATCTGGGTCACCTCCCCGTTGTTTCTGTATCTGCTCGGCCTTCGGCACCGCGACGACAGAAGCCTCTTGCTGCTGCTGAGTAGTTTTGTGATTGCAGTGCCGATCCTGCTGTACTATGGCATCGGCTTTCGTCAGTTTGGTTACCGGTATTCGTTAGACTTCCTACCGTTCCTCTATTACCTGTTACTGCGCAACTATCGTCAACAGCGCGGTAATCTAACGGCGGGCTTCAAAGCTGTCGTACTCTTGTCCGCACTGTGGAACTTGTACCTTTTCGCGGGCCATTTCGTCTGGCGCGTCGGGTGGTGACAACGACATTGCAAATTATTATAGGGCACAGCGGAACAGTCGCGAGATGGAAAGAAATCACGGTTTTGGATTGAGATCGTAAGCCTGTGGAGACGGGGCAGGCGTTTCCGTGCAGCGAATACAGTGCTGGCGAGCAGCGAATCGGCCTATTTGCCGCCAGCAGAGTCCGCTGCCAACAGAATGAGAGTTTTCGGTAGCTTGTAGTCTGCTTTTCGGCAGGTGTGAGGTCGGGAGCGAGCTGGGGACGGCGCTAGTGTGGTCAAAGCTAGCGATCTTTCAGCTTATACTCGCTGCAGAAGTTTCTAAGGTGCGAACATGTTGCGCGTCGAGCCCATGGCAAAAGAAGGAGAGATCCCGCCGGATCCGACAGTCGAAAAAAAAACGGGCCGGCCATGGCAACACCTTTTTGGCTGGCATTTTATCGTCTTGATGGCCGTGATCGTTTTCGTTGGAGCAATCCGCTGGCGCCTGCTGGACATGCCCCTGGAGCGCGATGAAGGCGAGTACGCCTATGCGGGCCAACTCATTTTGCAGGGCATTCCTCCCTATCAACTGGCGTACAACATGAAGTTGCCGGGAACGTGTGCGGCTTATGCCGCGATGCTCGCAGTGTTTGGGCAGACGAGCAGAGGAATCCATCTTGGGCTCCTGGTCGTCAACACGATCTCCATCATCCTGCTCTACATTGTCGCGGCGAGCCTCTTCGGCAGGCTGGCTGGGACTATAGCTGGCGCAGGTTACGCCCTACTTTCCACTCACCAGGGCGTTCTTGGATTTGCGGCACACGCCACTCACTTCGTAGTGTTGACGGTGCTCATCGGGCTCATCCTGCTCTTACAAGCCGAAGCAACGAAACGTACAACTTTTTTCTTCTGGAGTGGCCTTGCATTCGGCATCGCATTCTTGATGAAGCAGCCCGGGATTTTGCTGGCTGCGTTTGCGTTTCTTCATCTGGCCGTTCAATGCTGGCCGAAGAATAAACGGGAATGGGTGCCGTTGGCGAAGAAGATGGGCGCCTTTCTTGGCGCGGGAGCTCTGCCATTCTCATTGACGTGCGCTTTACTCTACCGGGCCGGTGTGTTCCAAAACTTCTGGTTCTGGACTTTCTCCTATGCCCGCCAGTACGCCACCACCTTGCCCTTACGCGCGGGATGGGAAGGTCTAAAGAGCAACTTCTCCTATATACTGCTCGCCAACCTAGGACTCTGGGCGCTCGCTCTGGTTGGCGTTTCTGCCGTGTTTTGGAATGCCACCGTCCGTCGCCATGCCCTATTTGTCTTTGGGTTTCTCGTATTTTCTTGCGCCGCGGTCTGTCCAGGGCTTTATTTTAGAGAGCACTATTTCGTTCTCATGATGCCCGCGGTTGCTATCTTGATCGCGGTTGGCGTTACTTCGGCCACCCAGTTACTCGATGCGAAGTTTACTTCTCGCTGGCCTCGCGTCATTCCGGTGCTCCTGTTTGTCGCCGCATGGGTGTTTGCGATCCACCGTAACGCCGACTTTTACTTCAAACTGACTCCGGCTCAAGCATGCCAATTCTGTTATCCGAGAGAGCCGTTTCTGGAGGCGGCGTCAATTGCTGAGTATCTGCGCCAGCACACTGCGCCAACCGACACCATCATGGTATTTGGCTCGGAGCCGGAGATTTATTTTGACGCACATCGCCACTCCGCCAGCGGCTACATCTACATCTATAGCCTGATGGTTGATCAGGCTTACTGGGCCGCAATGCAGAAGCAAATGACGCATGAAGTCGAAGCCAGCCGGCCTGCGTACGTGGTTTTCGTCGATGCCTGGGGTTCGTGGAATGCTCGCAGGGGGTCCCCGCAAGCTGTTGCCTTGAGTACGTGGATGGATCAGTACATTTTCACCGGCTTCGAAGAAACCGGTAGAGTCGAGTTAGGGGATCCGGAATCGGGTTATTCCCCGGGCGAAATTCGCATCTTCAAGAGAAAGGGATGAAGACTGGCTGGCCAGAGGACGCAGATATCAGCAACCCCAAATGGGTCCTGCTTCACGAAAGACGCCAGCTATCGAAGCACGTTCCTTATCGATAGAACAATCTCGGTTACGCTTAGCCGATCTTTCGCAGTTGGGCACTTCTGGGTCGGTTAAGTGCTTTGGAATCAGTTGAGGCTATCAAAAGGTCTTCACCACAAACGCTCCAGTTAGCGGGCGATCTCGACCTCGATTTCGTTACTCTCTTTTTGCGCAGTGAGGCGGGGTGGCGGCTGGCTCGGCAACTCCAATCTCAGTTTTTCGATGAGCAGCTTGGTGTCGGAGGAAGGTTGCGTGTAGCGCGGCAGAATCAACCACCGTTGATCGACAGTCGGGATCCACACGTCGATCATTTGGATTTCCGCCAACTTTTCCAGTACCGCCACGGGCGTCAACCCTGGGGC
>Ga0224545_1000120_pt1 | contig 15539 bp, 13 predicted proteins | sample 714P12024metaG_FD_179906 | JGI IMG/M metagenome (GOLD analysis project Ga0224545, IMG submission 179906) | Peat soil microbial communities from Stordalen Mire, Sweden - 717 P1 20-24 | ecosystem: Environmental > Terrestrial > Soil > Wetlands > Peat | place: Sweden: Norrbotten County, Stordalen... | reverse complement strand
CCGGCGTTTCCTCGAGCGCACTGCCGGGCCCTACGACGTGATCGTGATCGACCCACCTCCGCCCATCGGGGCAGCCGGATCGAGTCTGCTGTACTCGCGCGAGTTTTATTCCGCGGCCAAGAAGCGCTTGCGGCCGGACGGTATCCTGCAGCAATGGTATCCCGGCGGAGATTTAGAGACGATGGCCTCCATTGCGCGCGCCTTGAGGGAGTCGTTCCCTTACGTCCGCGCGTTCGTTGCGTTCGATAGCCGGGGCATCCATTACCTTGCCAGCCTCCAGCCGATTCCGAACCGATCAGCGGCTGAGCTGGCAGGACGCATGCCGCCAAGAGCCGCGGCCGACCTGGTCGAGTGGGGGCCGCTTGCAACCGCCGAAGAGCAGTTTGCGGCCATTTTGAACAGAGAAGTCTCGGTCAACCGGGTGGTCGCCGCAGATATAAATGCACCTGCCATGCAAGACGACCGGCCAGTCAACGAATACAACTTGCTGCGTACCACGGGCGATCGGCTTCACTGGAAGTGGCTGCAAACCGGCCCGGAGGTTGTAGCTTTTTGGCTTCGCCGCTTTTTCGAAGAACCGAAACACTCCTAAACGAGGCGGAGGCTTTCGGCCGAACCCGGACCGCCAAATCAAAAAAAGGGCGCCGGAGTTACCGGCGCCACAGGCTCGCGAGATGCGGTCAAGCGAGTTTTTGAAATCGAACGAAATTATTTGCTTTCTGCGATGGGGCTTGCGCTCAAATCGCGGCGACCATTGACGGCGGTGCGCGCCGCGCGGGCGGCGGGCATATTGGCGGCGGCGGCTCCGTAGCGTTCCAGAAGGATAGGAGCCATGGTATTTTCCGCTTCCTTGACAAAGATCATCTGCGTCTCTGAAGCCATGTCAACCCGGACGAAATCGCCCAGCTTGACCTGCCCGGTAGCAACCAAGTTGGCCAGCGGGAACACCAGATGGCGCTCGATTGCGCGTTTCAGGTGGCGCGCTCCGTAACGAGGATCGGTGCCTTCCTTCAACAGGTACTGCTTCACTCCGGGCGTGCAGTGGAAGACGAATTGGTTGGCGCCAGCGGCCATCAGAACCCGCTGCTGCACCATGCCGAGTTCGATCTCAAGAATCTGTGCAAGATGCTCATCGCGCAGCGTCTTGAAAACCACGGTCTTGTCGATGCGGTTCATGAACTCAGGCGTGAACTTGCGCCGAGCGGCTTCGACGGCCGTGCGCTGAATCTTGTCGTCGAAATTGTTGTCGACTTCCACCGCCTTGGGGGCGAATCCGAAGCCTCCATCCACCAGATTGGTCATCTCGCTGGCGCCCAGGTTCGAGGTCAGGATGATGATGCATTGCGAAAGATCCACGCGGCGGTTGTCGCCGAGCGTGAGCGTGGCCTTGTCGAGGATTCCCAGCAACAGTTGCCAGAGTGAGTCGCTGGCCTTCTCGATTTCGTCGAACAGGAGAATCGAGAGCTTGAGCTTTTCCGTGAACCACTGGTTCAATGCTTCCTGGGTGAGGAGCGGGTGAGTCTCACGATGGCCTAAGTATCCCGGAGGCGAACCGATCAGCTTCGCGATCTCATGCGAGTGCTGAAACTCGGCGCAATCGATTTTGATGCAGGCCCGCGAATCGCCGAACAGGGCCTCGGCCATGGCTTCGACCACGCGAGTCTTGCCGGAACCGGTTGGTCCCAGGAAAAGCAAGTTGCCGACCGGACGCCCCGGCGCGTTCAGGCCGGCCAGAAACATCTGATAAATCTGGGCGACCTTGTCGACGGCCTGGTCCTGGCCGACGATCTTGCGGCGTAGGGCGGCTTCAAACTCTCCAGCATCGTTGCTGCGGCGGTTCGGATCGAGGACGGTGGCCAGATTCGTTCTCATAAGGTGTCAGTCCGGCTTGCGCCGGGCGTTCTATTCCTTTTCCAGGCCGTTTTCCCAGCCTTGTGCCTGCGTTTCCAAGGATTCCTCGGCCTTGCTTGCGACCCTCCAGTTCCTAGGATGACAAAATTTGTCATTTGGAAACCAGCCGCTTACCGGGCCGAATAGCGCGTCCTTGGTGCCTTACAAATAAGCAAGCCGCTGGCCATGGTCGTGCCTGCCGATACAGAAAAGAAAGCTTTGCATCCGCAGGAGTTACCTGCCGGGCCACGAGATTAGAACAGAGACCGGGAGAAAGTTAAAGAGGAGCAGGAGAAATACTTTGCGCATGGAGGAAGGGACTGTCCCGGTGACAGTGCCGGTTTGATTTTCCGAGCACCAAGACTCGGCAACCACAGTCAGGTTACCCCTTCTGGTATTGCAACCGGTTTCAACCTGAGCGCGCAGCAGCCCAACGTGAGGAGATGACCGCACGTAACTAGCGGACCCGTTACCTGCCTACTAGCATCCGGATCAGGGCGTTCTCGGAGGCTATATTGCGTCGCTCATCGATCCTCACGATCTCTGCGGTCTCCTGCGTATTGTTCGGCGTGGCCGCCATACGGTTGAACTCGCGCTTCTCTTCCGCTCAAGCAGCCGCCCAAACGGCGCAGCCCGTGCCGGTTTTGGCCGCCGGAACGCCGCAAAGTGCACAGCCGCAAATCAAGCCGGTCAGCGCGACCGTTCCGACCACCGTAGATGCTGCGGATGCACGCTCGGCGCAACATCTACGCCAACCTGGAATTGAGATCTACACCGCGAAGCGCGGGGAAACGATCCCAGCCGTCGCTCATCGATACTTGAAGGAGACTTCTTACCTCACCTCCTCCGAACTGGCTGAGGCGATCCGCGGGGTGAATGGCAAGCTTACCGGCAACGGATTAAAGGCCGGACAGCAGATCACCATCCCTGGAATCCTGCCCGCGCCCGTCGTCGAAAAAACGGTTCCGGTCGACAAGGATTTTGAAGTCCGCGCCATCTACCTCACCGGCGTCATGGCCGCCAGCGATCACGGACTCCGCATCATCCGGCACTGGCGGGAAGTGGGCGGCAACGCCGTCGTCTTCGATATCAAGGATTCCGACGGCGGCGTCAATATTCCTTTTGAGCACCCGCTGCTCGGTAAGCACCAGGTCTATATTCACGACCTGCCAAAGTTCGTACACTTTCTGCACTCGGAAAACATGCACGCCATCGCCCGCATCGCCATCTTTCGCGACGAGCGCATGGTGGTTGAGCATCCCGAACTTGCGGTGAGATCGAAGAAAACCGGCCAGCCGTGGCGGGAAAACGGCAAGCTGGTCTGGACCGATCCTTCGAATCCGAAGGTGCAGGAATATGACATCGCCCTGGCCAAATTCGTAGCCGAATCCGGCGCCGACGAAATTCAGTTCGACTACGTGCGCTTCCCCGCCGAGGGCGATCAGAAAGACGCCAGCTTCCTTTATCAGACCGAACACTCAGATGCCAACCAACCGGAAACAAAGTTGTGCGAGGCAGCAACCACGGATTCGCCAAACTCCAGCCCCGTCGGGGCGACCGATAATAGCCCGGGACGTAATTCCCGGAAAGGCGGGGAAAAAGGGAACCAGTCCCATAGGGACGGCGCGACTTCACCGGCCGGTTGTGACAAGCTTTCCAGTTCCCCTCGCACCCTGCAGCGCTCGGACGTAATCACCTCGTTCCTCAAGAAAGCCTACGCTGGACTGCATCCCACCGGCGTGCTGCTTTCGCTTGACGTCTTCGGCGTCATGGCCTGGCAGCGTCCGATCGATCTCTCCCACACCGGACAAGACATCGTGGGCATGGCGAAATACTGCGACGTGCTCTCGCCCATGATCTATCCCTCGCACTTCTTTGGCATGGACGGCATCGAGCATCCCGGCGACGCTCCCGAGCATTTCATCGGCGAATCCATGCAGCGCTTCGAGCTGATCACCCAAGAAAGTGGGGTGGTCATCCGTCCCTGGCTGCAGGCCTTCCGCTGGCGTACCAAGACCTATTCGCCCGAATACATCAAGGTGCAAGTCGCCACCGCCAAAGAAAAGGGCGGCATCGGCTTCTTATTCTGGAACGCCGCCAACGATTACTCGAAGCCCTACGCGGCTATGCCGGAAATGAAAGCCGCGAATTTGAAAGACGCCTCGAAGGATAACCCCAAATACTTCCGCGGCGACGAACTCCCGGCGGCGACGGTGAAGGCTAGCCTGACTTCAGTGGCCCTTCCCGCGCCAGTACCCACGGAAGCCTCGATTCACTAAAGGCTCCACTATTTTCCGTAGCGACGCATGGCCGGCTCGAGGAAGCGGTCTGCATCTGCATTTTCGATGCATCGAATCGTTTCTTTACCCGACAACTTTACGGTTCCCAGGGTCGTATTTCTTTCCGCGACTCAGGTCGGCGATCGACTTTGTGATCCCATTCCCCCATTCCTTTTCCTCGATGCCGCCGGTTTCCTCATTAGCGCTCGCAACCCTCGCCCTCGGTCCACGCGACCTCTATTACCAGATCAGTGGCGTCCTAATCATCGTCGCCCTGACCGTCCTGTTCGCGCTGTCCATCCGAAGAGGTCCGGTCCATCAGTATTTTGTCCTGATGCGCCGCGGCCTACTGATCTTTGCCGCTTTCGCCGTCTGGGAGAACGTCAGGGGGCATTCTCGGCCTCCACCTTCCTGCTATTGAGCCGATTGGCTTTCTGGCATTTCTAACGGCTCTCGGATATGTGGCCGCCCGCCAGACACTGCAACGCGACCAGCAGCGCGGCGAGATTCAAAAGGAGCTTGAGGTGGCCAGGCGAATTCGATTCTGCCAGCCGGGTTCCCCAACTCCGCCAACTTTCGCATCGCCGCGCGTTACGTGCCGATGACTTCCGTTGCCGGAGATTTCTACGACCTCATTGTGGCCGCCGATACACAGGCCGGACTTCTGATTGCCGACGTCTCCGGCTATGGCGTTCCGGCGGCGCGCATCGCATCGATGGTAAAGCTTGCCGCCGGGTCCGAGCGCGGCAACGCCAGAGATCCCGCCGGATGGCTGACCGGAATGAACGCCGCTCTCTTAATCTTAGGGGTTCGTCTCGACTCGATTTCGGGGAGACTCAGAGATTCGGCGCCCGCCATCCGCCGATGCTGCTACTCCGGCGGGGGAGTGTTCTTGAAATAGCCGAGAATGGTTGGGGGCTGGCTGCCTTCGAGTTTGCGAAGTGCCGCAATGCAGCGTACACGCTGGAGCCGGGAGATCGGTTTCTGCTCTACACGGACGGCGTGCTTGAAGCGGAGAATACCAAAGGAGATTTCTTCGGGCAGGAATCTTTGTCTGCCCTGCTGGGCCAAACCGCTGAACTTCCGGAGAACTCAGCCTCCGATCAACTTATCGCTTCGGTCCAGCAAGGGTCGGCCGCGCAAAATGATGACCTGACGATTGTTGTCTGCGACTCTATGCCACGTTCCGAGCGATGGGGAGAGATCGCACCGTAGCGCTACGGAGCCCTACCCGCCGGCCTTCAACTCGGTGAGCACTTGTTTGGCGATTTCTTTCAGGGTCTCAAACACCCCCGTGCCCTGAAACGCCACGGCCTCGATCACAGTTTCATTCTTTTTGCGCAGTTCTTTGCTGAGGGCTTCCGTCGGTAAAATATTCGGCAAGTCGCGCTTGTTGAGCTGCAGCACGTAGGGAATCTTGTTGAAGTCGTAGCCGTGCTCTTTCAGGTTCGACATCAGATTTTCGAGCGCTTCCACGTTGGCGTCCATGCGCTGCTCCTGCGAGTCGGCGACGAAGACGATGCCATCCACGCCGCGGAGAATCAGTTTGCGGCTGGCGTCGTAGAAAACCTGTCCGGGCACGGTATAAAGATGAATTCTGGTTTTGAAGCCGCGCACGGAGCCGAGATCGAGCGGCAGGAAATCGAAGAACAAGGTTCGCTCGGTTTCGGTGGCCAGCGAGATCATCTTGCCCTTCTGCTGTTCGGCGGTCTTCTGGTGGATTACCTGCAGGTTCGTGGTTTTACCGCCAAGCCCGGCGCCGTAGTACACGATTTTGCAGTTAATCTCGCGGGCTGCGAAGTTGATGAAACTCAAGGCTTTCCTCAAAAAAGCGCGGGCCGACACCTTTATGGTGCCCTCCCCAGCGCAAAAGTATCCCTTTGGGGGCTCGGGGCCTTTATACCACACGGGCGGGATGCTCGGCAGGTTACTCACGTGACCCCCCGAGGTGCGAGGGTGCCGGAAACTCCAAAAAGACCCAAAATTGGTGATTGAAGCCTGGCGCTCAGTTTCCCGTCCGACGGGTTTTCAATCAGCAATCAGCAATCAACTCCCCCTACCGCGCGGCCGGCGCCGGATAATATCCATCCTTGGCGTAGATCTTCAAATGCGGCCGAGCCACCAGCACCTCGATGCTGCGATAGGGTGAGGCCGTCGGCGTCTTAGGCGGCGCAGGCGTGTAGCCCAGCGTGTACTGGTTGCGTGCGTCGCTCATGGCCTGGGCGTAGGCATCTGCAATCGCGCTTTGCGAAAGTTCAGTGTAAGGGAGGCCCCCGCCGGTGGCGGAGGTATATTTGGGCAGGATATCGCTATAGCCCTCGTGCGGCAGGTGCAGCCGTTCCACCTTGTAGTATACAGGAAGTGCCGAGCTTCCCACGGCCACGGCCTTCACCTCGATGTTATTCGAAAGCAGTACTCTCTTCACGTCGCTGAAGCTGGCCTGACTCCCATACTCCCGGCCGTCGCTGATCACGAAAATAATCTTTCGCCGGGTGCGTTCGCGTTTGCTCAGGTCGAGCGCCGCTCGCAGAATGGCATCGTTCAGAACTCGCGCCTGTTTGGGAGGGGTGGAGACCGGCTGAGTCGGGCTTCCGACCGGAATCCCATTAATGATCGGCCCATTGGGCGCGAGCGGCCCACTGAGGACGGCCGGGCCATTGCTGCCCCCGCGTACCGTTCTGTACTGGTTAAACACTGCTGCCAGCTTCTGGTTGGGGGCAATAAAATCGCTGACTTCGCTCACCGTGCTGCTGAAGGTATAAAGGCCAACCTCGTCATACGGAGCAAATGCCCCGATCAGTGCCGGAAACGTCTGGTTGATCTTCTGCACGGTTGCATCCGACATTCCCAGATCCAGCACAATGGCTACCGACAGCGCGAAGGGGTCGCTGCTGAAAAAGCTCAACTTCTGCACCATCCCGTTTTCCTTGACGCTGAAATCCGTGGGCAGAAGTCCATCCACCATACGCCCGTTGCTATCCTTAACCGTTACAGGAAGTTGGACGAAATTCGTATGCACTACATAGGTATAGAGCTGCTCCTGGCCCCGGGGAGCTTGTTTTGTGGAACCTGGCGGCACAGTCTTGACCGGAGGCATGGGTGGGGGCGGGGAACTCTCATCCCCAAGGCCGCCCGCATCCACTGGAGGCTTGGAATTCGGCTGGCTCGTCCATGGATTCCTGTCGACGGGGGCCGGCTTCTTTTCCTCAGGCCGGGGAATTGGGGATGGCTCGGGCGGCGTGGCAGATGGCTGCACGGTCGGCGCGTCCGGAATCTCGTCACTCTGTGCCGGTTGCGCTGGAGCCGGCTGAGTCTGCGCCGGCTGTGCTTGGCTGCCTAAAGACTGCGCTGCACCCTTCGCAACGCTGATCCCAAGGAATCCGCCGAGACATCCGGCAATTAGAACGGCGGCCATCCCTCCGGCTACAACCGTCCGTGGTCTCTTACGAGCCGCGGTTTGGCTACTCACAGACACCTTCCGTTCCTTATACAAAGCCTTATCCCTGGCGCAGGGAGCCCAGAAAATAAAAACGGCCTTATAAGCTTGCGATGCATGAACCACTCTGTTTGGTGCATCTAACTTTAAAGGACTAGACTAACAAAACCAAGAGGGAAACACTCGTGTCCAATCTATCCGCTAAACGCAGATTTCTAGAGAATCTGGTTGCCGTCTCTGTCCTGCTTTTGATGGCAGCGGTCTTGGGAGCCGCGCCGGCCGCCTTCGCTCAGAGCTCTACTCCCTCCCAGCCCGGCAACGGGGGACAGGATGCGGGGCAGTCGGGTACTGAGAAGTCAGATGAAACCCTCAAAGTGAACGTCAACGTGGTCGGAATCTTTTTCAATGTTAAGGACAAGCACGGCGCGCTGATCCCCAATCAGACGAAAGATGACTTCCAGGTCTTCGAAGACGGAAAGCCGCAGACCATCAAATACTTCAGCGCCGAATCGAATCTTCCGCTGACGCTGGGCATTCTTATCGATTCCTCCGGCAGCCAGATAAGGGTTCTCGACATGGAGAAGGAAGTTGGCGGGGCATTCCTACGCCAGATTCTCACCGACAAGGACGAAGCTTTCGTAATCGATTTCAACGTGGAGTCTGAATTAGTACAGGACTACACCCGCGATGTACACCGCTTGCAGGCAGCGCTAAACAAAGTGAAAATCCAGAGCGGCGTCGTCAGTGGAGGCAGCGGCATTCCGGGCCTCGGACAAGGCCCGGTGCCGGTGCATAACGCTCCCGGCACCGTACTTTACGATGCGGTTTATCTCTCCTCCCATGACATGCTGGCCAAGGAAGTGGGGCGCAAGGCCATGGTCCTTCTTACCGACGGCGAAGACGAAGGCAGCAAGCTCAAGATCAAAGATGCGATTGAAGCCGCCCAGAGAGCCGATGCCATTGTCTATGTGCTGCTTTGTGCGGACCGTGGTTTCTACGGTGGAATGAGTTTGGGTTACTCGGGTGAAAGCGAAATGCGCAAACTCACCGAAGCGACTGGCGGTCGCGTGATCAACGTGGGAAACAAATTCGACAAACTGAGAGAGGCCTTCGATCAGATTTCCGCCGAACTGCGCAGCCAGTACAACATCGGTTATACCTCCACCAACACGGTACTCGACGGCAGCTATCGCAAACTGGAAATCAAGTCGAAGCCAGGCTATAAAATCCAAACCCGCGCCGGATACTACGCGACGAAGCGCGAACCGGCGCAGTAGCGTAGGGCGTTTTTTTGGTTTTGAGCTTGTCTTCGTCTTTAGTCTTTGCCTTTGTCCAGCGAATTAGCCCAGCGAATTAGCCCAGCGAACCAGCCCTATCCCCAAACGCGGAAAACGTTTAGCCTGTAGGACGCGAACTCGAAGACCGGAGGTCCGCCATGCCGTCAGGAAATCCGTCGCCATTCTCGCGACGTTCGTTTCTGCAGTTCTCCGCCGCGGCCGCTGCTTTTCACATTGTCACCGAGCCCATGCTGGCTGCCGCCGCCCGCCGGCCGGTTTCGAAAGACGGCGTCATGATCGACTCCAACGAGAATCCGCTCGGTCCCGGTCAGGCGGCGCGCGAGGCTATTTCCGCCATCATTCCCCAAGGCGGCCGCTATCTCGACAATCTGACCGACGACCTCATCCACACCTTCGCCCAACAGGAAGGCCTCAACCCCGAGTGGATCCGCGCGTTTCCCGGTTCCAGCCCGCCCCTGCGCTTTGGAGTCATCGCTTTCACTTCACCGCAGAAAAGTTACGTCACCGCCGATCCCGGCTACGAAGCAGGAGTGTTTGCAGCAGCGGCCACGCAAGCCCGCGTCGTCAAAGTTCCACTCACTAAAACTTACGCGCACGACGTGAAGGCCATGGTGAGCGCCGCCCCCGAGGCAGGACTTTTTTACGTTTGCAACCCCAACAATCCCAGCGGCACGCTCACGCCGCATTCCGATCTCGAGTACCTCGTCGAAAACAAGCCCAAAGGCTCCGTGGTAATGGTCGACGAAGCCTACATTCATTTTTGCGATGCGCCGTCCACGCTGGATTTTGTCAAGGCCGGCAAGGATGTCGTCGTGCTCCGCACCTTCTCAAAAACTTACGGCATGGCTGGCCTGCGCTGCGGATTCGCCATCGCGCGTCCCGATCTGCTGGAGAAAATCATGGACGGCGCCGGCTGGAACTTCATGCCCATCACGGCGGTCACGGCGGCAATCGCCAGCCTCCAAGACCGGCAACTTGTTCCCGAACGCAAGCGGATCAACGCTACCGTCCGAGAGGAAACGTTTCAGTGGCTCGACCGCAACCAGTACTCCTACATAGCGTCCCAGTCGAACTGCTTCCTGCTCGATACCAAACGACCTGGCAAAGGGGTAATCGATGCCATGGCCAAGCAGAATGTTTTCATCGGTCGCATCTGGCCCATCATGCCCACCTGTGTGCGCATCACCGTTGGCACGCACGAAGAGATGGGACAGTTCCAGACAGCGCTGCAGAAAGTCATGCTTGGTGCTTCAGGGTTTTCACTGCAACCTGCCCGACCAGTTAGAAATCCGCAGCGGGCCGCAGCCCTGCCAACGTAAAATGCCGTGCTAGGATGCCTCAAAGGAGGCGGTGTGCCGTTTGTCGATACCGATCATCTCAAGGTCATCGAACGCTTGCCGGGCTGGCGGGGGCGCTATTTTCACTCAGCAAGCATGACCTTCGCGCATTACGACTTCACGCGCGGCGCGTCCATTCACGAGCACTTCCATGCTCAGGAAGAGGTATATGAAGTGATCGAGGGGGAACCTGAGGTGACGATCGACGGCGTGGCCCAGGTCGCGCGACCCGGCGTGATGGCGATCGTGCCTGGGAACGTGCGCCATTCCATCACGGCCCTTACTGACGGCCGGGCGATTATCGTCGACTATCCGTTGAGGCGTGATTTCGCCTAGAAGGTTTCCGCACGGGCTGACCGTCAATCCGTAGTTGGAAGGAGGCTGCCCACGCCCCTCAAGAGTTTCTCCGCCGCGTCTCCCGGGTCTTGCGTGGCAAAATCCTCATCCAGAACGAAAACTGAGATGGCGGGATCGATTTCGTCCAACGCCTTGCGAATCGGTTTGCCGTGTACGGATTGGATACGCGCGGAAACCACCACCAATTTTGCCTTCGTGGCTTTGAGCAGGATTTGCGCGTCGTCGATGGCCACCGTTGTCATGGCGTTGTATCCCGCGCTGCACAGCAGTTCCCGCAGAAACGTGCAAACATCGGTCGACGCATAAACACAAAGCAGGCGCGGTCTTGCATCCCCGGTTTTCCCCCGTGAATAACGCGATCCTAAATAGGCGGCCGTAATCGCTTCTTCGACCGAGTCGTAAGTTTCGAATTGCGGCAGCAGATTCGTCAATTGCAGCACCTTGCGGATCTTGGGTGGCAACCCGCTCAGTTTCAGGTCTCCGCCCTTCAGGCGAGCGGCTTGCGTGAGCCGCACCAGCGCTCCCAATCCGCTGCTGTCGAGGAACTCGACACGGTCAAGCTGGAGAACCACTTCGCCGTACTTGTCAATCGAGTCTCCCACCTGCGAGTGCAACGTAAACACCTCGTTGCCCGCCACAATCCGTCCTTGACACTTCATCACCAAGACATCACCGACCGGGCGGCTCTCCAGGCTCATCTGCATCACGTTTCCTCGCCTTGCGATTTTGACGGACTCGGCTTCGGCCCTCCGAAGTCACGGGCCACGAAATAGGCCGATCATTTCGTCGCGAATCTTACGTCGCCGGAACCGACAAGTCAATGAATGCGGCTGAGTTCGCTGAGTTCCTTTCTTGGCCGAATTGGGGTCCAAAAAAAGCGCTCAAACCGGGGCGATGACTCTGAAAACATCTTCGTTCCACTCCACCGTCCGCTTGTCCCGGCTGCTCTTGTGCGCCAGCAATACCGCCCGCATGGTGCGCAGAGCCTGCTCTGGGGTGACGTCGAGGGGGGACTTTTTCTCAATCGCATCCCGGACGTTCGCGTAGAATCCACGATAATCGCCACGTGCGGTCTTCACCCGCACGCTGGGCTCTCCGACAAGGCTGAGCGTCCCCCATAGTTCTTCCGCTTCTTCGCCCCAGTCCGCGCCCCAGTCCAATCCTTGGGGACGGTTCTCTCCGCGCAGCCGGGCTTCCTGAGGATCCATCCCGTACTTCACAAACGATCCCTTCGTCCCGTGAATCAGAAAATGCGGGCCCGGCGCATAAGCCACAATCCGCGCCCGCCCCATCGCCCGCAGCCTCGGGTATTCCAAGCAAACGTCGAAGGAATCATCCACCTGCGACGTCTCACGCTCGCAGAACGCTGCCGCTGTGACGGACCGCGGCTCGCCAAACAAGAGCAGGATTTGATCGATCACATGCGGTCCCAAATCGAACAGAACGCCGGCTGCAGGCTGGTCCACTTTTTCGCGCCACGCATTCGCCTTCGGCTCCAGACGAAAGCGATCGTAGCGACACTCATATTCCACGATGGTTCCCAATCGCCCGGACTGCACAATCTGCTTCACCGTTCCAAAATCCCCATCCCACCGGCGATCCTGGTACACCGTGATCAATCGCCCGCGCGCTTTAGCGAGGCGCACCAGTTCTTCCGACTCCGACAGAGTTGGCGTGAATGGTTTATCCACCACCACGTGCCGCCCCGCCTCCAGGCAAGCACGCGCGTATTCGAAGTGCGAATCATTCGGTGTTGCGATCACACAGAGTTGTATCTTCTTATCGTCCAGCAGCTGTTCGAGCGTTCGCGCCACCCGCACGTCGGGATATTTCTCGTGTGCTCGCGTTCCATGGCGCTCCAGAATGCAAGCCAGTTCCATTCCCGGCACGCCTCCTATCACGGGAGCGTGAAAGGCCTGCCCCGCCAGTCCAAATCCAATCAATCCCACTCCTACCATGGGCGAACTCCTTGATGTGCGCTGCTGTCTCTACTGCACCAGGACCAGCGATTTACAGTATTTTGCCGATATTGACCCACCTGCGTCCGCCGTATAAACGGAATTGGTTCCTCTGCCGCTCGGTTGAACTTTGGAATGCTGACGTCTTTAGGAGGCGTAGATGCGATTCGGACCTTTTCTGGTGATTGCTCTGCTGCTGCTCATTCTTTGGCCTGGTGGCTTTCTGATGTTCCACGTAGCCAGCGGATTGATACATCTGCTGCTGCTGTTCGCCGTCATCTCCCTGGTTCTGCATTTTGTGATGGGCACCAGAACGGCATAGATTTCTACGGGCCAAGCCTCGCCGGCTGGAGCGAACCGGCTCCCATGCCGGCCGGGCCCGAGCCCATGGGTTTTCGTGCCCGAAAGACCTGTCTTTCAACGGCGGCCTTCAGCTGCGATCTTTCAACCGTCGCACGAACTTCAGGCCCGACCATATCTCCGTCACCGCGCAAACCTTCACATCCACAAGCCCTTCGTGCAGACCAATCTCGCGCACGCGATTTTCATTCAGGTCGGTCAGCACTCCAGAACTCTTCTTGGGCCAGCTGACCCACAGCATCCCTGCCGGAGCAAGGGACTTTGCCAAGCGCGAGAACTCTTCCGCCAACTCCGCTCGTGACGTGCTAAACAGCATTACAAAATCGGGCGCGTCTCCCCGCTTGAGAATTTTGCACTTTGTCAACGCCGCGGATAATTCCGCAAGCACCTCCGCCGGCGCGTTCGCCATCTGCACGCGAAACCCCGCCTTCACCCCCAATTTTTTCGGAAGCGGCGTCCCAGAATATCCCGGCATTTGTTTTAGGCCGAAGCCCGAAAGACGAAGTCCGACTATTGCGCCACAGGCGCGTAATATCCGCGCCGCGCCCGCACCTTGAAATTCTTTCGGTCATTCGCGACGATTTCAATCGTACGAAAGTGACCGTCCAACTTGAAGTCCGCCGGCTTGTAAGAGACGGCATACTGGCTGCGCAACTCATCCTGAATCTCGGCAAAAGCGTTGGTCACGTCGCGAATCTGAAAAGGAAAAAACGCGCGGCCTCCGGTGGCATCGGAAATGCGTTCCAGCACTCTGTCGCCAGCTCCCTTGGTGCCACTCACATTGGTGCTGATCGCATACACGATCGCTTCGGCACGCTGCGCCATTTCGATGGCTTCTTCGCGGGTCACATGGCTTTGATTGTCATCACCATCGCTCAGCAGAATGATCGCCCGCCGGGTCGGCCCGTTCTGCGGCTCCTTCAGCAGTTTGTCGCGACAAGCGTAGTAAAGCGCATCGTACATCGCCGTCCCGCCTCCGGGGCGCAGTTCGCGAACTCCGTGAGCCAACTTCTCCGTATCATCGGTAAAATCCTGTGTGACCTCAGGGGTCACATCGAATCCCACCACAAATGCCTGGTCATAGCGCTTGCGTACTGTCTGGTTCAAAAACTCGATGGCCGATTCCTGTTCGAACTTGAAGCGGTCCCGCACCGAGCTGCTCGCGTCGATCAGCAAACCTACCTGCAGCGGCAAATTTGTCTCTGCGTGAAAACTTCGAATCTCCGCTGCAGGCTTGCTGTCATCGACGATGCGAAAATCGTTCTGCTTCAGATCCGTCACGCGTTTCCCATGTTTGTCCGTCACCGTGAACACCACGTTTACTTCGTTGATGCCCACCCGGATCTTGAGGACATCTTCGCTGTTGTTGTTGCCGCTGGAGTTCGGTTCGGCAGGATTGGGCGCGGCTGGCGGTGTGGCGGCCGCAGGCGGCGAAGACTCGGTGGCCGAAGATTGGGCGGCCGAAGATTGGGAGGAAGGTTGCGCCGCCGTTCCGGCTTGCGCCACGCTGACCCGCCGTGCGGCCACCAGCAATAGCAAAATCGCGACCCAGCCCAAGAATGAATCTCTCAAGAAGATGCTTCGCGTAACGGTGCCCATCATTTAATTGTTCATTATATCCGCAACCGCTGGAGCTCGCGGGTTTCTACCGGGCCTCTACCTTCCGAAGGTAGTTCAGCAACTCCTCCGGCAATTCACTCTTAAGGGCAAGAGTCTGCCCCGTTCTGGGATGGCGAAATTCCAGTTCCCGGGAATGCAGAAAGTTTCGATCCAGGCCAATCGCTGCCGAGGGCCCGCGAGCCAGCTTCGGCGCCCCATAGGCAGTGTCCCCCACCACCGGATGGCCCATCGCCGCCACATGCACCCGAATCTGATGCGTCCGTCCCGTATCAATCTTTACGTCCAGCAGGGTAAACTTTCCAAACTTCGAATCCAGCCGCCGCAGCACGCAGTAATGCGTAACCGCCGCCCGTCCATTTTCAAGCCTAGTCGTCATCCGCGTACGCCGTGCCGGATCACGGCTGATGCTCTGCGCGATCGTTCCGGAATCTCTTTTCACCAAGCCATGGACCAGCGCGACATACTTCTTTTTCACCTCGCGCGCCGCGAACTGTGCACCCAGTTTACGGTGTGCCTCGTCGTTTTTCGCCACCACGATCAATCCGCTGGTTTCTCGATCCAGACGATGAACAATCCCCGGCCGCAACTCTCCGCCTACGCCCGACAAACTCGCGAGATGATGCAGCAGCGCATTCACCAGCGTCCCGCGGTTGCGGGCTTCCTCGGTCGCACCCGCGCCCGCATGCACCATCATTCCCGCCGGCTTATTGATCACGGCGAGGTCGTCATCCTCATACACAATGTCGAGCGGGATCTCCTCAGCGATCGCCTTGAGCGGAGCCCGGTGCGCCTCGCCCAGCACGCTCACCTGCTGCCCTCCGCGCAGCTTCAGCGAGGCTTTCGCGGCGGCATCATTCACCAGTACTTGGCCGCCCTCGATCAGTTCCTGAACGCGCGCCCGGCTTACAGATTCAAGCCGTGCAGTGAGAAATTGGTCCAGGCGTTTGCCCGCATCCTCGGCCGCGACTGAAATAAGAATGGGATATGCTTCAGGCATTCGCTGC
>Ga0224545_1000118_pt1 | contig 15620 bp, 11 predicted proteins | sample 714P12024metaG_FD_179906 | JGI IMG/M metagenome (GOLD analysis project Ga0224545, IMG submission 179906) | Peat soil microbial communities from Stordalen Mire, Sweden - 717 P1 20-24 | ecosystem: Environmental > Terrestrial > Soil > Wetlands > Peat | place: Sweden: Norrbotten County, Stordalen... | reverse complement strand
GATAACAACGCTCGACTTGTTTTTTTGACTGCAGACTTTGTGAAATTCGCCAAGACGCCTGCTGCGGTCACGGACGCCAAAAAGATTAAGTGCGTGGTTTGGGATCTCGATAACACGCTTTGGAACGGGACTCTAATTGAAGGCGACCAAGTGGTTCTGCGGCCGGAAATCGACCGATTGCTCAAACACTTGGATGAGCGCGGAATACTTCTTAGCGTCGTCAGCAAGAACGATTATGCCTCGGCATGGGAAAAGCTAGAGCAATTCGGTGTGAGTGATTATTTTCTCTATCCCCAAATAAACTGGAAACCCAAAAGCGCAAACATACAGGGCATTGCGGAGCGCTTGAATATCGGCCTCGATACCTTCGCATTTGTGGATGACAATCCGTTCGAGCTGGACCAGGTCGGCCGCACGCTGCCGGATGTCCTTTGTGTCAATGCCAAGGAGATTCCCTCGCTATTCTCCGATGCTCGCTTCCAGGGGAGCTCGAGCGCGGACTCCCGTCGCCGTCGCCAATTCTATAAGGAAGCTATTTCACGAGAAGAGGCGCAGGAAGAATACGGAACAAATTTCACGGCGTTCTTGGCCTCCTGCGGGATCAAGCTAGAGATCGCTCCGTACTCTCTCGAGGAGTCGGAACGCGTCGCAGAACTTGTGCAAAGAACCAATCAGCTTAACTTTTCCGGGCATAAATACTCACGAGTCCAATTGAATGAGATTTTAGCGAATCCTCAATTCGAGAAATATGTTCTGAAAAGCTCCGACAAGTATGGTTCCTACGGCACAGTCGGGTTCAGCATTGTGGAACGAGGGACGGGAATAATTCAGATTCGCGATTTTATGCTTTCCTGCAGAGTACAGGGGAAGTATCTGGAGCAGGCCTTCTTTCATCATCTCGTCAAGCACCACAATCCGGAGGGAGCGACTGTTCTCTGGGTGAATTTTCACGGGACGGCGCGCAATAGGCCGGCGCAGCAAGTCCTTGAGTCGCTGAGCTTCCGCAAATGCAACCCTGCGTCGGATCGTCTTCTGGACGGTGTCGTTCACACTTCGCCCGCTTCGCTTCAGTGCGATTTCATTCAGGTGCACTGTTCAGCGTCTGGTTCGGAAGTTGTAAAGACGAGTCTAGAGCCCATTGCTACCGCTGTGCCTCCACACTCCTAGTTCAGTTTGTGTGCAATATTAAATCCTTACGGAGCTTAATCAAATCATGTCAAACGACGAAAAGATTGCATTCTTGGACTTGGTAAGTCTTCACGAGGAACTACAATCAGAACTGGTTCCTGTTTTTCAAAAAGTGCTGCGAACCGCCGGCTTTGTTGGCGGGCCGATGGTGGAGGATTTCGAGCGTGAATTTGCCGGCTTTTGCGATGCGAAACACTGCGTGGGGCTCGCTAGCGGCACGGATGCGGTGCGATTTGCGCTGATGGCTGCGGGGGTGCAGCCGGGCGATGTGGTCATCACCGTTCCGAACACTTTCATTGCTACTACCGAAGGGATCAGCCAGGCGGGCGCGCGTCCGGACTTCGTGGACATTGATGAGCGCACCTACTGCATGGACCCGGCAAAGCTAAAGGAATATATCGAGCGGGAATGCTATGTGGATCGGGAAACCGGAACGCCCTACCACCGAAAGCTTAGAGCGCCGGTCACAGCGATTGTGCCAGTGCACATATACGGGCAAACCGCGGACATGGACCCGATCCTCGAACTAGCGCGTCGCTATAACTTGATTGTTGTAGAGGACGCCTGCCAAGCCCACGGCGCTGAGTATTTTTCGAAGAAAGAGAATCGCTGGATGAAGGCCGGCTCAATGGGACACGCCGGAGCGTTTAGCTTTTATCCCGGGAAAAATCTGGGCGCCTGTGGCGAAGCCGGTGCCGCCACGACCAACAGTGAAGATATCGCGCGCAAGATGCGTATGTTGCGTGATCACGGCCAGTCGAAGAAGTATTACCACGATATTGAGGGATACAATGGCCGCCTGGATTCGCTTCAGGCTGGAATTCTAAGCGTTAAGCTCCGGCACTTGGGCGATTGGAATCAGCAGCGCCAGGAAGCTGCACGGCGGTATCGAGGGCTTTTTTCCGGTGCCCAAGGTGTTACTTTGCCGCATGAGCCCGAATCATCCCGCGCCGTGTACCACTTGTATGTAGTTCGGGTTCAGGACCGCGAAGGACTTCAGAAGCATCTTAGCGATGCCAAAATCGATACTGGCATTCACTACCCGGTTCCCCTACACGTTCAAAAAGCGTACGCGGACTATGGATATAAATCGGGCGATTTTCCCGTCACAGAGCGGATCGCTGCTGAAATTGTCTCTCTGCCGATGTTTCCGCAATTGACTGAAAACCAACAGCGCCGTGTGGTAGAAAAGGTCAAGGAGTTCGCATCAAAGCGATCCGCGAAACACCATGCGGCACGTGAGCCGCAGACATCTTCTGTCTAATATTCCGTTGATAGCGGGCCCCGGCGATTTTCGATGGTCATAGGCCACATTTCCGACAGTCCGCTGATGAAATCGTAGATCATGGCTAGACCGCCAACCGCATTGTCATTGGAAGCTGATACCCTGACGCAGATTGCTTGCCTGAACCAATCTGTCGTGACCGGTCTCGTTTCCATGTTCGATCCCGAGCGGAAACTCTTCTGCCATCGTCTCAGACAGAGCGAAAGGGGGTTGGTTCGAGAGGGAATTTCTCATCGCTACACCATGATCGCACTGTTGGGTCTGCAACGATTGCGAGCTGCCGGCGTTTCGTTTTCATTGGATATCCCATCAGTCTTACAGGTTCTTATTCAAGACACTCATTGGCTTGAAAATATCGGTGACCTCGGATTGCTTGTGTGGCTCTGTGCCCTAGTGGCTCCCGAGCGCCTGGCCGAAATTGATTTCCGATTCGATTTGAAAAATGCTCTGCTTCACTTTCACGAGAGTCGCCGGGGAAGAACGATGGAATTGTCCTGGTTCCTTTCGGGGCTGGCGCACCAGAATTTGGCTTGCCCGGATCAGCTTCCGCACCTGCGCGACACCGCTATGGAAACATATCAGATTCTGAAGAAAAATCAGGGCGAATACGGAGTGTTCAGCCACCTCGCGGAGAATGGAGGCTGGGCTGGACTCATGCGCGGGAGGATGGGGAGTTTTGCAGACCAGGTTTATCCCATCTACGCACTGGCTAAATTCTCTAGAGCATATGAAGTTCCGAAGGCCGCTGAGCGGGCGCTCGATACCGCGCTGACACTATGCGAACTTCAAGGCCCTCACGGTCAGTGGTGGTGGCACTACGACTCGGCTTCGGGAAAGGTTTTGGGTCAGTATCCTGTTTACTCCGTCCATCAATATGGCATTGCTCCCATGGCGCTACTAGCCTTGGGACAGGAGACTCAATCCGATTTCACTCCCTGGATATACAAGGGTCTACGATGGATTCAGGGGAACAACGAGCTTGATCATGACATGCGGGATAGTTCTGCGAATGTGGTTTGGAGATATATCTATCGCAGCGACTATAAAAAACATTGGGATGTCGCCCTTGCGGTGCTAATGGCGCGCGCCGATGGTCAATTCCACAAAGAACTTGCAGTCCTTCATGAGTGCCGTCCATATGAGCTCGGGTGGCTGCTCTATGCATTCGCCGGCCACCGAATGGAAGAGAAAGATCTGTCCTGCACGAATTCTGTAATTGCAGATCGATTAACTGAACGCGTTCAACCATGACGTCGCCGGTAACTCGAAGTCTTGTTCGTACCTGAAAATGGATAAATCTAAGACTCTTTCGGATGGAAAGACAGGCCCCAAGCCGGGGTTGCGTTTTGATCGTCTCGTCAGCCTTGGATTGATCCGTCCCGTGCGTCGAGTATTTCTCCGACAAACTCAAAAGCGAATTCCAATCTTGATGTACCACAGCATCCAGGACAGGGCGAGCGACAGTCGTCCTTACTTCGACATCAACACATCAGCGGCTCGTTTCGCCCTACAAATGAAGTTCCTCCGGGACCATGGCTATCGGTCTGTGCATTTGCAAGAAGCCCGGAAGTTACTCGAGCAGGATAGTTGGGATTCCCGATACGTCGTCATTACTTTCGATGACGGCTATCGCGATTTTCTGACTGCCGCATGCCCAATCATAACGGAATTCAACCATACAGCAGTGCTATTCGTTCCCTCCGGCCTGATCCAGGACGAACGCGCGCAGTTTCTGGAAAGGGAGTGCCTAACTTGGAGCGAGATCCGAGAGCTTCATGTGAATGGAATCGAGATTGGCTCCCACTCCGTTACGCACTGTGAGTTGAAGTTCTTACGAACGCCCGAGTTGGAAGCAGAGCTGGCGCATTCAAAGCAGACTATCGAGGATAAAATCGGCCACCCAGTAACATCCTTCTCGTATCCCTACGCGTTCCCAGAGACCGAGGTGGTGTTTTCCCAAACGCTTCGAAAACTGCTCGAGAAGCACGGATACTAGAACGGTGTCACCACGATTATTGGGAGGTCTGGCCCCGACTCCGATAGATTTCTACTTCCGCGGCTGCCTGTGAATTCGTCTGATGACATTCCGTTGTTTCGCGCCAAACTCGAAGGCCACTACGACTGGCTGCATGCGGCGCAATACCTTGCCAAAACGATACGGCGCTCCGCTCGACCCCGGCAAGAACACGCCACAATCGAAGTTTCTTCGTGACAGACGCACACAATCAAATGCTCCTCGCGCCACATTTCAGCGCGAATTCAAATACAGTTGGAGATATAACTCTTCCGCCGATTGAGGAGCGAGAAGCCGGCACTCTAGCCGCAGGGCCAGGGCCGAGCGATAACGTGCAAATCCGGATCGCACGCGATTCCGCGGAAGTGGAATCCCTGCGCGACACTTGGTCGAAGTGGCCCGGTCACCGAGATTCGGAAATCGATTTCTATTTGATGATCGTCCGTTCTTACCCGGAGGTGTTGCGCCCGCACGTGATCGCTCTCTATCGGAAAGGACAGCCGGAAGCGATTCTCATCGGAAGGCTGGAGGAGAAGAGGTTCACTTTTAAAGTCGGATACCTCACACTTTTTCGGCCGAGGGCTCGATGCCTGGATTTCGTTTACGACGGCCTTCGTGGCAACGCGTCGCTTGAAAACACCGAGATCCTGGTTCGAGAAGTGATGAATTGCTTGCGCAGCGGCGAAGCCGATCTGGCCTTGCTTGAATTTCTCCCAATCGATTCCGTTTTGTATCAATTTTCGAGAACGTTGCCGGGCTTCCTGGGTCGCGACACTTCGCCATCTCAGACCGGGCACGAGAGCCTCAAACTGCCTGCTAGCATCGACGAACTGTACAAGCGGATGTCCAGCAAGCGCAGGTCTGAGATTCGGAGGAAGGCAAAGAAGTTTGTGGCCCAAGCTGCTGCGGGCATAAATGTTGTCTGTTACCGGCACCCCGAGCAGCTCGATCGAATATTTCAAGACGTCGAAGAGATTGCAAAAAAGACCTATTTGCGGGGTCTAGGAACCGGTTTCGAAGATAATCCTCTCGTCAGGGCGCGCTTAGAGCTGTGCGCTAGCAAAGGCTGGCTCCGTGCCCACGTTCTCTATGTCGGAGACCGGCCGTGCGCTTACTGGATTGGCATGCTCTGCGGAGAGACGTTTTATGGAGAATATGTGGGCTACGATCCGGAATATCGCCTCCTCTCTCCTGGAATGTTTGTGATGCTGAACGTGATCGAGACATTCTGCAATGGCACCAGCGGAGACACCGTCCGCGAGGTGGATTTTGGGTTTGGGAACGCTGAATATAAGTCCGCCCTTTGCAACTCCAATTCGGTGGAGGCATCTGTGTTTGTGTTTGCGCGGAGCTTTAAGGGACTCCGGCTGAATCTCATTCGAACGGCTACCCGGATGCTAGATCACATTGCTAGGAAGACTGTCGCACGAGCGGACTGGCTACAAAAAATAAAGAAAATCTGGAGACGCCGTTTGGCCAAGCGCACTGGGAACGGTCTGCAAGAGGCCGAGCCTACCGGGGGCGGGAAACCCGAATCTGCATCGAGTTAGCTGTCGGGCGTAGATACCAAGTCGGTTCACGGAAGTGTATGAAACGCCAGTGCTTAAAGTTCAGTCCTTTGATCCAACTGTGAATCTTTCTACCTGTCCCCAAACTGTCCCGCGAGACAGTAGTTGTTCTATGCCGCTGCCGGTATCCTCAAGCCTGGATAGAATGCTCGTGACAAGAAGCCGCAAGGCTTCGCCAGCGGATGTCACCGCTGGACAGCAGAGCGTTCCTTGGTCCCAAACGTGGATCAAGGAAACGAGGGAGACAATGCGCAAATTTCTTTTTATCTTCGCGTTCTTTTTTGTGGTGCTGCCTATTCGCGCAACGGACCTCTATATCGCGCAGACCGCTACCGGCGGAAGCACTGGAGCGGACTGCGGCGACGCTCTCCCCTACACCTTTTTCAACGCCAGTGCGAACTGGCCCTCCCCTATTGGCCCCGGCACGACGGTCCACATCTGCGGCACGATTACCGCGCCAGCGGGTGCCAGCGGCTTTCTAACTTTTCATGCTAGCGGAGCAAATGGCAATCCGATTACACTGAAATTTGAGAACGGGGCCGTTCTTACAGCGCCCTACTGGGGCGTTCTAGGTGCCATCAATATTGGGAGTAACTCGAACGTGGTGGTCGATGGCAACAGTCTCGCCGGTGCAATTCAGGCTACGGCCAACGGTACGGGCCTCGCCAATCAAGATAGCAACGGCATCGGCGTCAACTTGGGGAGCGTGGCCAATGTAACGGTCCAAAATCTGAATATCATCAACTTGTACGTTCACACTTGCGTTGGTGCGACCCAGGCAAATAATGCCAGCCCCTGTAAGGATGAAAACGGCGGCAACACCGCAGGCATTCAGATTACATCTCCAGGTGTGGGCATAACCAACGTTACTTTTGCCGGCAACGTAGTCCATGATGTGCGTTGGGGCATACTCCCGGCCTTCCCGTCAGGGGCCACTTCCTCCGGGTACAGGATAACCAATAATCTTATCTATAACATAGACCACGGTATATTTATGGCAGACGGAAACGCAAACGCCATCAACAATGGCGCAATAATATCTGGAAATGAAGTACATGACATGGCCAATTGGGACGATGCCAACGACAGCTTCCACCATGACGGCCTGCATATCTCAACCGCACACTTGGGGTCTCAAATCAACGGGGCGCTAATTTACAACAATTACTTTCATGGCGATCCTGGCCAGCATGCGAACACGTTTATTTACATGGCTGGTGACACGGACGGAGCATCCCTCGCGATTACGGGCGCATACGTTTTCAACAATGTTCTCGCAGATACTAGCACTGTCAATGGAGTTGCCAACGGCTACCTTCTAGATCTCGGACAGGACAATTTCATATTTAACAACACCATCATCGGATCTCAGCAGAGCAACAGCGGGGGAGTCCCGCTTCAAGTGGGTGACGGTGGTGCCGGGGGCGGAGACCAGATATACAACAATGTATTATCAACGGGCTCAATCGGTTTGTACTTTCACGAAACCGGAGTAGCTCAGGCAATCGATTACAACAACTATTATAATTTAACCCCTGGCCGCACTGACGATGCCGGAACCACTTTCGACACACTTTCTCTCTGGCATGCTTGTAATACCGCGGCGAGGGGATGCCCCGCGGTCCATGATGCGAACAGCACTGTGGCCAATCCTTTGTTAAATCCTACAAGTAACCCACCTTACCAACTTACGAACAGTTCGTCTGCCGCCTGGCAAAAAGGTGTGAATCTGTCGGCCTACTGTACGATCGTTCCCGCAGCCTGCTTCGACAAATTGGGAAATGCGCGCCCAGCGACTGGGCCTTGGGATATCGGCGCTTTCGAGTCGTCCAAGGCTAGCACCGGCGTCGCCCCCCAGCCGCCATCGAATCTAGCCGCGACAGTCAACTGAGTTCTTGATACCGTAAGAGTTCCCTCAGACTGAGAGGGTGGAAAAGCGCCCGGCGCCGAAGCGTCACTGGAACGAGCGCAGCCCTTCAAGAAGAGCCGAAACGTTCGACCGATCGCCGTAGGCTTTTCCACGAGGCCGGCAGAACGTAGCGCCTTGTCGCTCTCGCCCCACAGCCCTCGAACACGATATCGTCGAACCAATTCTTGACGACAGCCACCTGATGTGTTCGATTGACTGATGTCATTTTGTCTGAACTCAGCGGCGAAAACTACAAAGTGGAGATAGCTGACTACGCGGGTCATCACTATAATGTCTGAACTTTCCACTCCCAAGATTGATGTCCCCAAGGAATTTGTGGAGCACTCCGCACTCGAGCGGATGGTCGTCAAGAGCATTGCCTACATTCCAGGGATGCGCGAGTTAGCATCATCACGCCGAATGCTCATAATACTACGTGGCAGCACTTGGACCATGGCCGGGTATGCCGGCGTCCAGCTCCTCAGGTTTGCGGCCACACTAGTCCTCGCACGCAAACTGCTTTCTCCGCAAGCGTTCGGCCTGGTTGCGCTGGTTAACGTTTTTTTGGGTGGCCTGGACATGCTCTCAGACCTCGGCCTCGGAATGGACGTGGTCCAGCACCCCCGAGGGGACGAGCCGACGTTCGTGAATACTGCGTTCCTGATCCAGGCAGGGCGCGGGGTAGTTATCTGGGTAATTGCGACCACGCTGGCGTATCCCTTCGCATATTTTTATCACCAGCCAGCGGTCTGCTGGCTCGCCATGGTGGGTGCTCTTTCCGTAGCGGTGCGGGGGTTGACAAGCGGCTCTGTCTGGCTAATGACCCGGCATGTACAAATCGGCAAGCTCACAGCTCTGAACCTAGTTAGCGAGGTGGCCGGATTCCTGGTATCTGTGGGCTGGGCGATCGCCTCTCCAACCGCCTGGGCCCTGGTGGCTGGAAGAGTGGCTGCGTCGGTCGTGTACATGCTCGGATCTCACCTGGTTGCGGAGAACCGCATTTCGTTTCTTTGGGACCGCTCGGCAGCCAGAGATATCTTCATCTTTGGCACCGGTATCTTTCTTTCAACAGCGACCTATTTCCTGGGCGGTGAATCCGAGCGCCTGGTGATTGGCAAGTTCATCTCAATGGCCGAACTCGGATGTTTTTCGCTCGCGTTAACACTGTCGACGGCTCCTTCACGAGCGATCCAGCAGGTTGTGGGACAGGTGTTCTTCCCCGTAATGGCTAGAAGCGTCCGGAAGGACCGCGACGCTGCCGCCGGACATTTCCGTTCGGCAAGATATGTGTTTCTTGCGCTGGGCATCGTGCTTAGCATGGGCTTCATCGCCTACAGCCATCGGATTGTGGGGATTTTGCTCCCTCCCAAATATGCAATGACCGCCTGGATGCTTCAATTCATGGGCTTCCGCGCCGGACTGGAGATTTTCGCAGCGCCCAGTTCGAGTCTAATTCTTGCCTGCGGCGATTCTAAATATGCAGCGATTATGAATACCAGTCGGTTGGTGCTGATGGTCGGCGGCGTTTGGTTCGCGTTCGCAAAATTCGGAATTTATCAGGCAATAGTAGTGCTGGCATTTGTCCCTTTGATTGTCTATCCCATTGTCATTTTCGGGGTGACCCGTCACTTGCGCCGGACCCTCTGGGTAGAGTTAGTCTGTTTTGCGTTGTTTATAGCGGCGTCAGCCATCGCTGCAATGCTGCCTTGGCCATGGGCGTAAAGAAGAAGCCATCGGAATCCACGCAAGGATTGCAAGGGCAAGACGCAAGGGAAGATACGTCCTGGGCAATCGGGCCAAACCTATGAAGGGTCCATTGGTTAGCGTAATCATCCCGACTTACGACCGTTCGTCTGTAATCGGCCGAACGATCGAAAATGTCCTGCAGCAAACGTATTCGAACCTCGAAGTCATCGTTGTCGACGATGGCTCGACCGATGATACGCAATCGGTGTTGAACTCTTATGGCGAGCGAATTCAGTGGATCGCGCAGGAAAACGCGGGACCAGCGGCAGCACGGAATCGCGGCATCGCGATCTCGCATGGAGAAATTCTCACCTTCCAGGATTCGGACGATCTCTGGAAACCCACAAAAATTGAGCGTCAGGTTGCTCTACTGCAAAGAGCAGGCCCGTCTGTTCCGTGTTGCCTGTGCAACACCACGATGAATTTCGCCGTAGTGACGACTTCATTCGAAAGCGCACCTATCGCTCCCGCTCTTGGTGAAGGAATCTGGACCAACGCGGCGGAAATCTTGGCGACTAGATGCATCCTGTTCAACCAGGCGGTGGCCGTTCGCAGAGAAGCCCTCGAAAAAGTGGGCGGCTTCGACGAAAGTTTGTGGTCTCTGGAAGACTATGACCTGGCTTTGAAGCTCTCCATCGAAGGACCCTGGACGTTCATTCGGGAACCCCTCGTGGTGTGGTGCGGGGGCATGGCGAACAGTCTTTATCAAAAGACCTCCGTGGAGCAGATCAGTCTTAAGGAAAACCACATAAAGATCCACGAAGGTTTTCTTGCCAGGCTTGGTGATTTGGAGCAGTTCACAGAGCTGCGAAAAATGATTCGCCGAGAGATCAAACGCGACTACCGCCAGTTAAGGGCTACAAAGCTGAGACAGATGGGCGGTTGGAGTTCCATGGTCGCTGGCGATTTCCTGCATCAAGTGGAGCACTGGCGCAGTAGTCTGTTCGGAAGATCGCCGTGGTGCCCCAAAATGGAAGTAGTCGCGCTCGATGGTGGCGGCTAAGCATGTCTTTTTGGAAGACCTTGCGGTCTGACGGACCTGTGGCGATCCTTTACAGGGTTCGAAGCAAACTTCACACGGAGTGGCTGCGCTGGATGTACCCGTTTTGTAAATTTGGATACGGGAATTCGATCGATCTTGACTGTCAGATTCGGCGCTCGACTGCGCGGCGTGTAAGTATAGGGAACGATGTATTTCTCGGTCCGGATGTTTGGTTAAACGCTGCGTTCAACGAAGACTATTCCTCAGATCCAGCAATCATCATCGGTAGTCATTGCGAAATCGGCCGCCGTTGCAGCATCTCAGCGAAGAACCGTATCGAACTGGAGGAAAGTATAATCACGGCTCCCTCTGTATTCATCACGGATCATCCGCACGAATACTCTGACGTCGACATACCTATCGTCGCGCAAGGAGTATCTGAGGGTGGGAGAATTCGCATCGAACGAGGGTGTTGGCTGGGGGTGAATTCGGTGATTTATTGTGGGCAAGGTGAGCTTGTGCTGGGGCGAAATAGCGTGGTCGGAGCGAATGCCGTTGTGAATAAGAGTTTTCCACCTTACAGCGTGCTCGCCGGGAATCCAGCGAGACTAATCAAGCGATACGACTCAGATCTGAAGACCTGGGTCAAAGTAGACCAAATTTGAGTATTGCATACAGCCAAATCTGATGAACCCCTACGCCCCATACGGAAGCGGAGGAACCACTAACATCCACCCTGCCATGCTGGCAGCGATGGTCTTTGCGATCATCCTGGTATTGCTCCTTCCACGCAAGTACGTCTTGATGCCCCTCTTGTTGCTGTCGATTTCGATCCCAGTTGGTCAGATTCAGATGATCGGGCCCTTTCATTTCCAGCTATACAGGATATTGTTGTTCTTTGTTTGGATCAGGCTGCTGTGGCAGAGGTATGCCAATGAAGGTCAATCGTCGAAAATTCACATCAACGCCGCCGACAAGGCGGTCATTGGATATTGCATCGTCTATGTAGTGGCTTTTACGCTTTTATGGCAAGAGAGCCAAGCCTTCTTTGACGCTTTTGGAAAGTTCTACAATATAGGCGGTTTCTACTTTGCTTTCCGTTTCTTTATCCGGGACCGAGAAGACGTCGAGCGCGTCATCAAATTGCTGGCGTTGATAGCCGTGTTCGTAGCGGTCTGTATGTTCAATGAGCAGATGACAGGCCGGAACATTCTCGCAATGTTTGGCGGTGTACCGGCACATACATTTGTTCGTCTGGGTTATCTTCGCTCGCAAGGTCCGTTTGGCGCCTACCTTACAGCCGGGGTGTTCGGTGCGACGCTTATACCGTTGTTTCTTATCTTGTTAAGGAAAGGAAGCTCTCGGTTAACGGGTTTCGTTGGGCTCGCGGCTGCTGCGGTAATTACCGTGACTTCTCACACCAGCACAGCGGTCTCCGCATGCGTTGCCGCCCTGATAGGCTGCGGAATGTGGTTTTTCCGGGGGAAAATGCGTCAAATCCGGTGGGGATTGGTACTTTTGTTAGCAGGTCTGCACTTGGTTATGAAAGCTCCAGTTTGGGCCCTGATCGAAAGAGTCGACTTCGTGGGGGGATCCACCGGGTACCAGCGCTTCCTGATCTTAGACGTCTGCATCCACCACTTCTGGGATTGGTGCTTGGTGGGAGCTCGAAACTACGCGTCATGGGCCGGAGAAGATGACATGTGGGACGCGGCCAACCAGTATGTAGCGGTTGCGGATACTTCGGGCCTGCTTTGCTTGATTTTCTTCATAGCCACGATTGTCTATTGCTTCAAGTATCTTGGTAATGCCAGAAAAGCAGCGGGAGAAAAATCCGGGGAGGCATGGTTTTTTTGGTTGCTCGGGGTCGCGCTTTTCGCGAACATGGTCGCGTTTTTGGGAATTTCGTATTTCGACCAAACCTTTATAACTTGGTACGCGCTCATAGCCATGATCATCGCGGCCACAGGCGCGCCTCAGAAATCCCTAGCGATTGAACTCGAACGAGCACCAGGCTCATTTCCCCATAAGGCTCCGGAGTTGGGTTTTGGAGGTGTGGGCCGATCCGGGCAATTGGCGGGGCCGATTCAACCATATACTTCGAGGCTTGCTAGGCCAAAAGGCTGGCTTAGCGGGATCAGCCCAAACAAAGGCAGATGAGGCGGCGTTACGGCGTCGGTCCTTCTGCGAAGGTTTCAGTAGTTCAACTGTTGCCAATACAGTCGCTGTTGCAGATAGGGAAAAAAAAGTTGATTGGCGCTTTTGTTATCGCGGGTAATGGTAGATTCTAAAACGGTTGCGTTCAGTCCCCTTGCGTATCGTTCTCGCTGGATTAAGGTTTGCGCAGTCGCAATGAAGGACATTGAAAGGAAGCGTTCGCGGAGGCCACTTTTTAAGGCGAAACGGTAGTTGACGGTGCAGAGCGGAAGAACTTCATATTTAATCGAAAAGATGCCTACGACTACTGCCACCGCACGTTATCTGGTGATTACTCCGGTTCGCGACGAAGCGGCCTATCTGAAATTCACCGTCGAAAGCATGCTTGCCCAAACGGTTCGACCCGCAGAATGGGTGATTGTGAATGATGGATCGACGGACAACACCGGAAGCATCATTGATAACTACGCAGATCAGTATCCCTGGATCCGCGCGGTTCACCGGGGAAACCGCGGTTTTCGAAAGGCCGGCGGAGGCGTTGTCGATGCATTCAATGATGGACTTCACGCGGCAAGTTGCGAGGACTGGGAATTCATCGTGAAGCTCGATGGAGATTTGACTTTGGAGCCTGACTACTTCGAGAAATGCCTTCGAAATTTTCGAAGTGACGCTGGTCTCGGTGTGGGTGGAGGAGTTATTTGCTACGTTATTAATGGCGTGAAGTCGATCGAAGCATGTCCGGTGTTTCACGTCAGAGGCGCTACAAAGATCTACAGAAGAGAGTGCTGGGACGCGATTGGCGGATTTTGGCCGGCGCCAGGGTGGGACACGATGGATGAAGTCAAGGCCAGCATGTTGGGTTGGACCACCAGGAGCTTTTCGGACTTGCATGTTGTGCACCACCGAGTTACCGGCACGGCCGAAGGGATTTGGAATGGAGTGGTGAAGAATGGAAGGGCTAATTACATTTGCGGTTACCATCCGCTGTTCATGCTATCCAAGTGCTTCGCTAACCTCATCCGCAAGCCTTACATCATTGGATCGATCGCACTGTTTTATGGATTTGTCAGCGGCTATGTGAAAGGCATTCCCCAGGTGAATGACCCTCAAACGATCGCATATCTTCGACGCCAACAGCTTCGCCGCCTTTGGGGTGGAGAAACTATATGGCGGTAGGGCACAAGGATACTAACCGAGAAGTTGAACCTTTGTCACAGGCTCCAGGAGCGTTTGAGGCAGCGAAACCAAGTCGGGGGAATACAGTTGGTTTGACCAACGAACGGGTAAGTAGTTACTTTGCGAATCCGAAGAACTATCTAGACATACGCCGGTATGTTATCGAGATTCGGGCAGAAACCGTAAGGGAATTCACGGCTAATCGAAAATTCAGCCGTATCCTGGATATCGGATGTGGCGATGGGTCCATTTCGATACCTCTGCTTACTGCAACAAACCGCCTTACTCTTTTAGATATATCTAGTGCCATGTTGTCGAGAGCGCTTTCGAGGGTGTCCCCGGAGCACCTGAAAAACGTTGATACACTCAATCAGGACTTTCTAGATGCGCCGCTCGATCCAGGGTCATACGATCTGATCATATGCGTGGGCGTGCTCGCGCACGTGGAATCCCCTGAACTGGTTATAGAAAAGGTCTCGCGGCTGCTAGAACCTGGCGGCCTTCTCATGCTGGAATGTACTGATTCCGCGAACTTTTCGAATCATCTTACGGTTATGATCGGTCGGGTTCGGGGAGCACTTGCGAGACGCGGAGGTTATCATACGAGGTTAGTTACGGCCGAATCGGTGATCTCCATGGCAAACCGTCGGGGTTTCAAGCTATTGTCCTTGTATCGCCATAACGTGGCATTGCCACTGATGGGGAAGTTTCTAAGCCAGCGCGCGCTTCAACGGTTTATCCGCTTGATCTTTGGCACCACGAAGTGGAACCGGAATACATGGTTAGGAAAAGAGTGCATTTTTGCGTTCGAACGAACTCGCCAGGATGCCCCGAGTTAAACAGAGACTAGAGAAGTTGTGTCCATGAATCGTTGACTTACTCAGTTCTCCGAAATTGCAGGATGCTCGTTAGAAGAAATCACATCAATTCTGATATCCCATCTTTATGGATTCCCGTTTCATAACTCGGTTGCTGAAGTTGAGCATAAGTCTATTTTTCTTCTGCGTAATTTTCTTGCGCGATCGTCTGAAGTCTTTATTGGGGCATCCGAAGCCGAACGGCTGTGTAGTTCTCTACTACCACGCGGTGGCCAAGAAACATCGAGAATTGTTTGCCCGGCAGATGGATTTAATTCTGCGTTGCGCCAAACCAATCCCAGCCACCCGACAAGAGCCCTGTGCCCCGGGTGAGCGGTATGTAGCAGTAACCTTTGACGATGGACTGGAAAGTATATTGGAAAATGCTTTACCCGAATTGAAGACCCGGAACATTCCTTCCACGATGTTTATTGTCATTCAATCTCTTGGGGGTTTTCCGTGCTGGATGCCTGACGGCACTAGGTCGGATCCATCCCAGAAGGTTATGTCCATCGAACAACTACGTCATCTGAGTTCGGATCTCGTCACCGTTGGCTCACACACGCTCACTCATCCGAACCTGTGTCAGGTGGATACAGCTCAAGCGCGCGGGGAAATTTGTGACTCCCGCACCGAACTTCAAAGAATTCTAAATATTGACGTGTCCCTCTTTAGCTTTCCATACGGCGCATTCAACAGCACGCTGATTCAGGTTTGTCGTGATGCTGGATACGAACG
>Ga0224545_1000117_pt1 | contig 15621 bp, 13 predicted proteins | sample 714P12024metaG_FD_179906 | JGI IMG/M metagenome (GOLD analysis project Ga0224545, IMG submission 179906) | Peat soil microbial communities from Stordalen Mire, Sweden - 717 P1 20-24 | ecosystem: Environmental > Terrestrial > Soil > Wetlands > Peat | place: Sweden: Norrbotten County, Stordalen... | reverse complement strand
TTCAAATTCCGCAACGCATCATCCGTATGCGCATAGTCGACCACCACCGTGAACGGTTGGCCGCAGTCCACCCGCTCAAACCTTCCCGGAACGCATGCCAGTTTATCGATTCCCGCTGCAATTGCCTGGGAGCCACATCCGCGCGCGTAGCACGCTCCGGCCGCCGCCAGAATGTTGTACACATTCACCCGGCCGATCATCGCCGAAAACACCGCGACCCTGCCTGCCGGCATCATCAGATCAAACCGCGTACCGCGCGTCGTGATCTCCACCTTCTCGGCATGCACATCCCCGCGGTCCCACCCATACTTCAGCAGCACGGAACTGCGCTTCCGGCTGAATTCGGCCAGTTTCGCGCCATACTCGTCGTCCATATTCGTCACCACCGCTCGCGGCGGATCCGTGCCGCAGCCCTCGAACAGCACCCGCTTGGCCGCGAAATATTCCTCCATCGTTTGGTGATAGTCGAGATGGTCGCGAGTCAGATTGGTAAACACAGCGACGTCAAATGGGACACCAAACACTCGCTCCTGCGCCAGCGCATGCGAGGACACCTCCATTACCGCTTCTGTAGCGCCGTGCCCCAGCGCTTCATTGAAAATGCGATTTAGTTCCAGCGCCTCCGGCGTGGTGTGCGGAGCAGGCAACACCTTCCCGGCCACGTGATACTCAATCGTCCCGATGAGGGCACTTTTTCTCCCTGCCGCCGCCAAGATCGATTCCACGAGAAAGGCCGTCGTACTCTTCCCATTGGTTCCGGTGATTGCGGTGACGGCAATTCTCTCCGCCGGCTTTTTGTAGAAGTTCGCGCTCACGCGTGCGAGCGCGCGTCGCCCATGCGGGACTAAGGCCCAAGCTATGTTCGGGCGAGGCTTCTGCGCCGCGCAATCCGTCACCACCGCTACCGCGCCTGCCTGAATTGCCTGATCGATGAACCGGTTGCCATCGCTGGATTCTCCGCGCATCGCCACGAACACGCTGCCCGGCTTCACCCGCCGCGAGTCATATTCCACACCGCTCACGCCCGGATCCCCGCTCTGTGCGAGAACTTCCGCTCCATCCAGCAACCGTTGGAAGGTCATCGCCCAGAATTATATGGCACCGGATGGAAAGCGATTGTCATGGCTGAGTGTTGCTTGCGGATTGGGAATCTGGCCGAGCGGGGTTTTCCATCAACCATCAGAAGGCAAAAACCAACAATTCGGCGGCGATTACCAACGGAACGTTCCCCGCCACGCCGCTGGGCGCTAAAGTACTCACATGTCGTCCGGAATGAGCCACACAAAATTCCGTTGCGTCCAATGCGAAATGCCGGAAAGCAGTTGCCAGTGCGACAAATTCTGCTGCTTGTGCCAGACCACCGACAATGTCCGCATCTGCGAGGATGGTCTGATGTACTGCGAACCATGCCGCCTCGCCTGCGATTACAAAACTTCAGATTGAACGGCCACACCCCGCGGCTGGATTCACTCGAATGTTCAGAGAGGCCGCATGCCGACAAACGAAGATCCCGCGATACAATCGCTTGCCAGAGGTCCGGAACTCGAGCGCGATGACGAGGCTCGACTTGATGAACTCGGCCGCGATCCCGCAGAGGTGGGATCGCGCAGCGCCGGTCAGTCCGGCAAGTTCGCAGGGTTTATCGGAAGTAGCGCATGCCAACGATGAGAGCGTCTGAGGAATTAGCCGACACGGACCAGGCGTTCGAAAGCGCCGCCGTCGAAGGCATTGAAGATACCGCTGACCACCCGGAGCGTCCCGCCCATATGCATGAGGAATACTGGCGCCCGCACGACGTGCCTCCAAGAAAAACGGCGGAGCGCACAGCCCACGGCCGTTAAATCACGACAGCCTCCCTGTACTCGCCAAAGACGCGGCGCATCGCGTCGGAAATCTCGCCCACGGTTGCGTAAGCCGCAACCGCCTCGACGATCCTCGGCATAAGATTTTGGCCAGACCGGGCCGCGTCTTCTACTCGCTGCAAGGCTTCCTTGCACGGCCTCGCGCCCCGCCGCGCCCGCAACGCTCGCACGCGTTCAATCTGCTTGGGTTCCAGAGCCGGATCAATCTTCTGAAGCGGAATTGGCTTTTCCTCTTCCACCTCAAACCGGTTCACTCCAACCACGATTGCCTGTTCATGATCCACGGCCTGCTGATATTCGTAGGCCGCGTTCTGGATCTCCTGCTGCACAAATCCGCGCTCGATCGCCTTCAGCATTCCGCCCATCACTTCAATTTTTCCCAGATATTCCGCCGCGCGCTTCTCGATTTCATTCGTCAACGCCTCGATGTAATACGAACCCGCCAGCGGATCGATGGTCTGCGCCGCGCCCGACTCGTACGCAATCACCTGCTGCGTTCGCAAAGCGATTCTCGCCGCTTGCTCGGTCGGAAGCGCCAGCGCCTCGTCGTAAGAGTTGGTGTGCAGCGACTGCGTCCCGCCCATTACCGCCGCCAGTCCCTGAATCGCCGTGCGCACAATATTGTTTTCCGGCTGCTGCGCCGTCAGCGTCGATCCCGCCGTCTGCGTGTGGAAACGCAGCATCCACGATCGCGGATTCTTCGCCTTGAAATGTTCCCGCATGATGCGCGCCCACATCCTGCGCGCGGCGCGGAATTTTGCCACCTCTTCCAGAAAATTGCTGTGCGCGTTGAAGAAGAAGGAAAGCCGGGGGCCAAACTTATCTACATCCAGCCCGGCCTTGATGGCCGCTTCTACATATGCCATGCCGTTACCCAGCGTGAAGGCGACCTCTTGCACCGCAGTCGATCCCGCCTCGCGCAGGTGATAGCCGGAAATCGAAATCGTATTCCACTCCGGCACATGATCCTTCGCCCAGGAGAACATGTCGGTGATCACTCGCATCGCCTGCTGCGGAGGATAAATATACGTTCCGCGCGCAATGTACTCTTTGAGCACATCGTTCTGCACCGTGCCGGAAAGCTTGCGCAGGTCCGCACCCTGCCGCCGCGCCACTTCCACGTACAGAGCCAGCAGGATCGAAGCGGTCGCATTGATGGTCATCGATGTCGAAATCTTCGTGAGCTCGATGCCGGCGAAGAGGCGTTCCATGTCCTCGATCGAATCGATCGCCACGCCCACCTTACCGACTTCCCCCGCGGCCAGCGCATGATCTGAATCCATGCCGATCTGCGTCGGCAAATCAAATGCGACCGACAAACCCGTTGTCCCGTTTGCCAGCAAATACTTGTAACGCTTGTTGGACTCCTCGGCATCGCCCATGCCCGCGTACTGCCGCATCGTCCACAACCGTCCGCGATACATCGTGGCCTGCACGCCGCGCGTAAACGGGTACTCGCCCGGATATCCAACCTCGCTCTCATAATCGGAGCCCTTGAGATCAGCGGGGGTATACAACGGGTTCACCAGAATGTGGGAAGACGTCTCTACGTCTGCCACACGCCTCTCATCCCCTGCTTTGACCTTGTCAGCCATGTTGTACAACTCTTTCTAACCCCGGCCGTTCCCCCCAGAAATTCTTGTGATTGCTTGTCATTCCGAACCGGCTGCAGCCGGTGAAGAATCTGCTCACCCGTTCAGCGCCGCAACCCGCGACGCTTCACCGCGCACTGCCTCTTCCCTTTTTCTTCACCTTCCAGAACGAGCTGACTCCAAACCAGGCAAACGTCACCGTGAAGCAAACCGCAACCGCTACGCGCCCCCGCCCCGCCTGCCCGCTATGGTATTTCCCATACTCTTTTGCCGTGGCACCCGCGAAACTCAAAGCCATAATCAGGAACACAACCCCGGTAACCTCCAGCCACAACTGGTGCAGCACGCGGCCGAAAGCCCGCCCGGTAGTGGCGGCAGCCTGGGTGGCCGCGCGCACCGTCCGGCTGCGCTTGGCCAGCTGCGTTGCCACCCGCGCCGCCACTCCTATCTTTCGTGCAGTAGAAACCTTGCTCACGGCCTCGATTTTAACAGCCTGCAGCGCTACAATGACGCAAACCTCTGGCTGCCAGCAAAACCATCCGGCGGCTGAAGGCATCTAATGCAAGAAGAAGCGTTCCACACGCGCGCCAATTGGGGGACTCCGTGGACCAGCAACTCAAAGATTTGATGAAGGAACTCGGCGAGGCCATCAACGAATCTCTCTCGGATTCTGAGCAGATCGCCGAAGTCGTCTCGCGCATCAAGGAGGGCGGCTATGACATTTTTCTCGTCCTCGAAGCCACCATCGGCGTCAGCAAGCAGGGCGAGAAGACCTCTGACAAGACGTCGTTGGTAACTACTCTCTCCACCAGCCCGGAATTCAAAATCAACGATCAGGATCTAAAATTCCTCAAGTCGCTCCGCATCAAAATCGAGGAAGAGAAATAGTTCGAGGGCAGGAGGCCTTCCGTTGGCTCTAAGGCTGTGTGCGCCATGGCACAAAGCAACTCTCCATGCTGTGCTACCATCTACTGTTTTCCGTGAGCAGTAGCAGCCTGACTTTTTTGGTAGGGGATTCGCATAGGAAGTCGAAGTCAGAGATCGTCCGATGAAAGACACTCTCGGAGTCCTTCTTGCCGGCGGCGCTGGAGAGCGCCTTTACCCCCTTACCCGCGATCGCGCCAAGCCCGCCGTCACCTTTGGCGGAATGTATCGCATCATCGACATCACCCTCTCCAATTGCCTCAATTCCGACCTCCGCCGCGTCTACATCCTCACCCAGTACAAGGCGCTATCCCTGAATCGCCACATCCGCGAAGGCTGGAACATTCTTGGCCGCGAGGTGGGAGAGTTCGTCGAAGTCCTTCCTCCCATGAAACGCGTCAGCGACCAGTGGTATCAGGGAACCGCCGACGCCGTGTACCAGAATATTTATTCGATCGGCTCCGAGCAGCCCAAGCATGTCCTGATTCTCTCCGGCGATCACATCTACAAAATGGACTACGGCAAGATGATGAAGCAGCATTGTGATTCCGCCGCCGACATCACCCTCGCCACGATCCAGATTGACCTCGAGGAAACTTCCCGCTTCGGCGTAGTCGACGTCGACAAAGACGGCCGCATCAATGGCTTCGAAGAGAAGCCGGTCAAGACCGAACTCCGTTCCCCCTGGAACCCGCAGAAAGTCGCCGGCTCGATGGGGGTCTATCTTTTCAATGCAGACGTCCTCATTCCGGTTCTGCTGAAAGACGCCGAAGATCCCGATTCCAGCCACGATTTCGGCAAAGACATTCTGCCGAAGATGGTGGACGACTATCGCGTCTTCGCCTACGATTTTCTCGACGAAAACAAGAAAGAAGCTCTCTACTGGCGCGATGTGGGCACGCTCGAGGCCTACTACGAAGCCAATATGGACATCGTCTCAGTCTCGCCGATCTTCAATTTGTACGATCAGGATTGGCCGATCCGCACCCACCAGCGACAGTATCCACCCGCGAAGTTTGTCTTCGCCGAAAAAGATCGCATGGGCACCGCGCTCGATTCCATCGTTTCGAACGGCTGCATCGTGTCGGGCGGCACGGTCAAGAACTCGGTGCTCTCTCCCGACGTGCGCGTGAATTCTTATTCCGAAGTTGATTCTTCCATCCTCTTCTCGCACGTCGCCGTGGGACGCCACTGCCGCATCCGCCGCTCAATCATCGACCGCAACGTACATCTTCCCGAAGGCACCACCATCGGCTACGACACTGAAGCCGACCGTTCCCGTTACTTCGTCACCGATAGCGGGATCACCGTCGTCACCCGCGACTACTCGCTGTTCGAGAATCCGGTGACGGTGGACTACTTCACCAGCGAGTAGGTTCCGGCGGCAATAGCCGCAGGCCGGTCCCTGCTGAATACGAATATGCTTGTGTGAGCCGGCAACTGCGGGCTTGTCAGAACGTCATTTCCGATTCTCTGACAAAGAAGGACGTACTTTACGGGAGACGCCCACTTCGTTGTTTCGCTTGTTCTTTATTTTTCGCCCAGTGCATGCGCGCAACCCGACCGTCAGGAGCACGGCAGATGAAAAAGGTCGACGCAATCTCTGTGTTTTCCCGGCTCAAGACGACATTGAGCAAGTTGTATCCAATTTAAGATTGGACCATGTCAACCAAAGCAAACGCCGGCTATCCATTCGCTCCAAGATTCGGTTGGGACTTCTTCAGACCGGACCCCGAAACGCCAGATCGGCTGAGTCAAGCGATTCGAAATTACAGCGGCGCCATAAGCTGGATATGGGGACCGCCGTTGACCGACGGGACAAGTCCCCTAGCAGCCAAGCGGGGCGTCGATGGGTTCGTCGGCGATCCTCCGCTTAATGGAGCGCCGTACAACAGTCCGTGCCAACCGAAGAGTTCATCGATCAGGCTCTCCCCTGACATTCCGACCTTGTGTTCCTACCCGGAGCAACATCTGGGACGGGAACAACTGCCGGCGAAATCATCTGATCCTGGTTGGATTGCCCCTCCGGATCCGCCGTCCATCGATAGCGTCCCAGTCGATTTCCTGGAACGGGGCATGCATGCGGATTGGAGTGCTTTTGCACGGAACCGCGATGAGTGAGGTGGCCCGATCGGCACCCAATTCGTTTCCTGCTCCCGCAAGAACTCAGACGACCGAGAGTGTCCACTTTCGCGGAAACGAAGCTGCAGCGCTAAGACAAGAGTGCCTTCGGGCGAGGGCCAGTCCATGGACGCCGCTCGCAATCAGAGGGCTGGATCAGTTAATTTTGCTTTGCAACTGGGCTCAACATGGAACCGCTGATCTATTTCTGCTCGCCCCCTAAGCGCTGGCCTGCAAACCACTGCACCGGGCCCGGGGCAGCTTCGCGGCCACCACGAGTCGGGCTGCCCCAGTAGAAGAGGTCAGAATTTATGAAAGCGAAGACATTTTGATCGCAAGTTTGATGCTGGCGAGAACGTCGTAGATCAACTCGGTCTGGGCAGGGCGCGGCGTGTTGGTACTGGTCCGAAGCGAGTTAACGTCAATTTCCCGATTCCCTGGATCGGGAAGCACGCCGCATGGGCGTGACACGCCAGTCGCTTATCAAGCTGTGGCTCGCAGACAGGTTGGCTCGACCAGTTTCCACCGGCAACCGTTCGGCACATGAGTACAAGAAGACGAAAGCGAACGGGTCGCCAACCCTTGCAAGAACGCAAAGATAGGGCAGTCGGCAAGACGAAGATCAGCGGCTTTCATTGCCATTGGGGGCGAAGTACCCGCGCCGGGCATACACCCGCAGTTTGCGACCCGATTTGTGCGCCACCACCGCAATGGTGCGGTAGGAACCATCGGCCTTGAACTGATCGGGCTTGTAGGAAATCAGGTACCGGCTACGAAGCACTTGCTGCAGGTCGGAGAGCCGATGATCCAGGTTCCCCAGAGAATCCGGAAAGAAAGCCGCCCCGCCGGTGCGCGCAGCCAGAGCCCTCATGGCGCCGTCCGCGAATAGGGAACCAGGGTCATCTCCGCCCGCAAGCTCTCGGGTGCTCACGGTGTAAACAGTAATCTCATGACGTTCCGCAGTTTCAATTGCTTGTTTCAGAGTAGCGCTGCTGGAATTGTCCTCGCCATCGCTGATGACCACCAGGATTCTCGCCACCGGCTTTTCTTCAGCCAGGCTGGCAAGTTTGTCAGACGCAAATTTCACCGCATCCCAAAGGGCGGTCCCGCCCCCGGGAGCTAGTTGATCGATGCCTTCGGCAATGGCCCCGCTATCCCCGGTGAAATCCTTAACCATTAGCACGGAATTGGAAAAACCCACGACAAAAGCAAGATCCCCCTTGCCGGTCAAGGATTTTTTCAGAAACGAGCCGGCCGCTTTCTGCTCGAAGGCAAATTGGCGAGTGATGGAATTGCTGGTATCGATGACCAGGCCAAGCCGCAATGGCAGCTGGGATTCGTTGCGAAATCCCAGCACGGTTGCCGGCGCTTTCCCGGCATCCCGAATCACCACCTCCTGCTCGGTGAGATCGCTTACCGACTTCCCGTGATCTGTAGCCGCGAAAAATACCGCAACTTCGTTGACGGTGCTTCGCAACGTGTAGGGGGCGATGTTGGTGCCAGAATGTCGCGGGCCGTTCGCCGGCATGCGCGGCGACACAGGGGCTGACGGGCCCGAAGAGTTCATTTCCGTGCAGGATTCGCAGGCTGACTCCGGCTCCGCTTCCACTTCTGCCAGCTGTTTCTGCTGCTTAATTTGCTGCAAAACCCGTTGCGTCGCCGCCGGCAGGCCGCCTGTCGTCGCATTCGGGTCGAGCGGCGAAGCGGTGTAAGCAATCTCGACCGAGGCCGGCGGCGGCGGGTGATTCTGCTGGTCTTCGATCTGCATCATCATCTTCCGGGCCGCACTGGCAGCGGGAGATGTCGGGGCCTCCGCCAGAAAAACCTGCAGCTCCTTCTGTGTTTCTGAAAGGTTGTTCTGCCCCTGCCAGGCGGCAGCGGCAAAGTAATGCACCACGGCTGCGCTCTCGTGTTTGCGGCCGTGCACCTGTTGGGCGGTTGTGATCGCGGCTGCGTAGTCGTGATTCAGCAACTGGGCATAGGTCAGCGCTGTAAGCAGATGCAGATCGAGCGGCGCCAACCCTGACGCCTTTTGTATGGAGGCTTGCGCCGAAGGGAAATTGTTCAGGGCAAGTTGAGCCCAGCCCAAATTGAGATAGGAATACGGCAGATGATTGTCCAAGGCGACCGTTTGCGAGAATTCACTTTCTGCTTCCTTGTTCTGGCCTAGCTTCAGGTATGCCGAGCCCAACGCATTGTGTGCCGCTACAAAACGTTGATAAATCGACGTGGCCTTCGTCAGACTCTCAACCGCCCCGCTGAAATTTTTTTGTATTAACAGTCGCGTGCCCTTTTCATATTCACGGCGCGCCGCGGCGGGAGCCTTTAGATCCAATTTTGAAACGGAAGAAGAAAGGCTCTCTAGGTTCCTCGCCCATCGGTCCTGGCTAATCTCTAAAACCATATCCAACCGGGTCGGGTCGAACCCATTCATGTAAGGATTGGGGGCCAGATACATCGACTGCGTCCCCTGCGCCCCTTGCGCCCGCGCGTGCGGCGTCCCGAACCAGACCAGGCAAGCTGCTAGCAGCCCCAGAGCGGCCAGACGTCGTTTTGCTGTACTTAGAGAATGCATGGACGGAACTGCGGCCGGCGGGCCAAATTATAGCTCAGTTTTGTAGTATCCCAGCCCAACCTCCGGTTGCCGGCAACCGCTCCATGAATATCGGTAAGAGGAATATGCGAGGCCCGCTGGGGTGAACAATCTCCTCGCTGCTACAATGCCCTGTTTCGAATGACTTGCGTCGGCGTCGTTGTCCCGCCGAACTTACGGCTCTACATCCGCGTACTGTCTTGTAGGGGAGCACTGTCCACCGAGAACAGCAGGTTCCTCACCGCGCCTTCGGCCCGATTCGGAATGACAAAGACTTGGCAGAGAGTGCGAGGCTGATCGCTGACAGCTGTTTTTCCGGGGGTTCAGCTTTTGGAAGATGTCCAGGTAGTTGCGATGCTGGTACGCCGCTGTGTCGCGGGTGATGCCGCTGCCTGGGAGGAAATCGTCCAGACCTACAACCGCCGTATCTATAACATTTGCTATCGCTTCGCGGGATCGGCAGATGACGCCGAGGATCTGGCGCAGGAAGTTTTCATCAAGATGTACCGCACGCTTTCAAGCTATGACAGCTCGAAGGGTGCATTCATGACATGGGTGACCACCATCACCCGCAATCTGCTGGTCGATCACTTCCGCAAGACCAAGCAGGATCGCATTACGGACTCGCTCGACGCCACGTCATCCGCCCATGAAGACGCTCAGCCGCTCCGCGAGCAAATTCAGGACCAATCTGCGCCTCCCGACGCGCGCGTACGCAGCCGTGAGGTGGGCGAAACCGTTCATGCGGCGCTCGGAAAGCTGTCGCCAGAACTCCGTGAAGCATTGATTTTAAGAGACTTACAAGATATGGACTATCGCGAAATCGCAACCGTTCTGAAGGTTCCGGAGGGGACTGTGAAAAGTCGAATAAATCGTGGGCGAGCGGAACTTGCGCGCCTTCTACAACGTACTTATAGGCAGGTGATGTGATGCCAGAGCCGACCAGTTACGGAATGCAGTGTCACGAGTTTGACAGCCTGCTCTCGGACGCGCTCGATGGCGTTCTGACCGGGGTTCAACTCGACCGCTTCCAGGCTCACTCGCGGACTTGTTCCGCCTGCGGGCCGCTGTTCTTCGAAGTCGAGACGGGCCGCAACTGGCTGAAGGGTCTCACGGAGGTGGAGCCTCCAGTCAGCCTGGTTACGAACATTCTGGTATCCACAACGGGCGTTGACACCCAACGCCTGCGGGTGAACCTGTCTTCGCCGCAACCACAACTTACTTTGTGGGAACGCGCGCAGGCGTGGGCATTCGGTGCGATGCAACCCCTCTGGGAAACGGTCCGGCAGCCTCGCTTCGCCATGTCGTTTGGCATGGCATTCTTCGCGCTGTCGGTGGCCTTGAGCGTGCTCGGCGTAAAGCCCGCCGACCTGCGCCAGCTGAGTTTGCGTCCAGCCGCCATACGGCACACGTATTACAACACGCAAGCCCGCGTAGTGAGGTACTACGAAAACATCCGGTTCGTGTATGAAGTGGAATCGCGCGTTCGCGAATTCAAGCGCAACGTGACGCCCGCGGAACCCGCTCCGGAAAAGAAAGATCCCAAAAACGACACAACTCAACAGCCCGAGCAGAAGCAGGAGCGCAATTACAGCCGGAGGGACAATCAGTTCATTCTGGCGGGCGCTCCGCTGGGTCCATCTGTAAACGATCTGCCTGTAGTGTCGGTGACCACTTGCAGGAGGTTCGTATGAACTGCGCCACGCACAATGATAGGGCTGCAGTCGCGTTTTGCCGCACTTGCGGCAAGCCGCTCTGTGCCAATTGCACCCGCGATGTTCGCGGGGTCGTCTACTGCGAACCTTGTCTCGCAGCACGCCTGGAGAGCACTGCCCCGGCAGCGGGGTTCGTGCCTTCGCAATCCATCTATGCGCCCGTCGGCGCTCCGCCGCCCGCCGCGCGCGTGGGCTCCGGCCCCAATCCCACGGTCGCCGGCATCCTCGCTGGATTTTTTCCTTTCGGCGTCGGCGCCGTCTACTGCTCTCAGTACGCCAAGGGACTGGCCCACTTGCTGGTTTTTGGATTGCTCATTTTCGCTTCCGATCACGCTGGCAGTTGGGATGCCCTTTTCGGCATCGGCATTGCTTTCTTTTACGTTTACCAGATTATCGACGCCGTACGTACGGCTCACGCCATTCAAGCAGGCCAGCCAGCGCCGGATCCCTTCGGTTTGGCACAAACCTTCAGCCTGGGGGAAAAGAGCGACACCAAGAATATTCCCGCCGTCGCCATCATCCTGATTGCACTTGGCGTGCTCTTCCTGCTGCACACCATGAATATCTGGGAGTTCGGCATGGATCGCCTGTGGCCGCTCATTCTGATCGCTCTGGGGGGATGGATGTTCGCCAAGCAGTGGGGAATGATCGGAAGGCACCCCGCGGGTTGCACCTGCGAACGCTGCCGCCTCCGCAAAATCCTGGGGTTGAGTTGCCAATGCGATCGCTGCCGCATGCGCAGGATCATGGGGCCAGCCATGCTGGTTACAGTCGGCACGTTGTTCCTGCTGCAGAGCCTGAATGTCGCCGAATTCGACCGCACCTGGCCTGCGATCCTGCTGGTGATTGGCGTCGTGAAGCTGCTCCAGAGCAATGCTTCCACGGCCGGACACATCGATCGAATGGCACCGCCGCCGGTCGCCGCCGTACCGCCGTCTCCACCACCACCTCCCGATCCCGCAACCCCTTCTTCCGGCGAGGTGCACAATGTCTAGCCCAGTCCAAACACCAGTCCAAGCTCCAGTTCCGCCGCGCCGCTACCGCCGTTCGTTTGCCGGACCGTTCGTGCTGATTGTCCTGGGAATCGTTTTTCTGCTGGGCAATTTGCACCTGCTATCGTGGGAGCGGCTCGGACTATGGTTCGCGCATTACTGGCCGCTGCTTCTGATCCTGTGGGGAGTGATCAAGCTGATCGAGCATCAGCAAGCTCAGCGCGATGGTCTTCCTCCTCGCGGCATTGGCGCTGGTGGAGTTTTTTTGGTGATCGTGATCGTCTTCTTCGGACTGATCGCGACTCATGTGTCCCGCTTTCATTGGGACGAACTCCGCGACAACATTGGCATCGACGATAACGACATCGGCGATCTCTTCGGTAACCAATACAGCTTCGACGATCATCTGGAACAGAACGTTCCCCCCACCACGACCAGCCTGCGCATCAACGACGATGAAGGCGCAGTGCGGGTTGGCACCTCCAATGACAACAAAATTACTGTGGTCGTCCGCAAGCGTGTGGGCGCCGAAAATCAGAGCGACGCCGATAGATATAACCAGCAAACCAGGCCCGAGATCACCCTCGCCGGCAATGCAATCGTTCTCGACGCGAAAACCCATGGCGCCGGCAATCATCCCGTCCAGACCGATCTCGATGTCTCGATTCCGCGCAAAATGGAGCTGCACATCGCCGGGCGCAAGGGAGAAGTCTCTGTCACCGGCCGCGACGGACAAGTCGAAATCGTCAATCAGCATGGCGATGTTACGGTGGAGGACGTCAAGGGAAACGTCAAGCTGAATCTCGATAAAGGCTCGGCTCGAGTCGAACAGATCACCGGCGATGTTCACATCGAGGGCCGGCTGAATGAACTCTCCATCATGGATGTGAAGGGTTCAGCGCAACTCGACGGGGAGTTTCAGGAGAGCGTCAAACTCGGCCACATCGCCAAGAACGTAAGCTTCAAGTCCTCCCGCACCGACCTCGAATTTTCCCGCATCGATGGCGAACTCGATCTGGATTCTGATGACCTGCACGCCGATAAGATCCTCGGCCCTCTCCACTTGACCACGCGCTCCAAACAGATTCGCCTGGAGGACGTCTCTGGGGATGTGCGCCTACAGAATGAAAATGGCGGGATCGAGGTGTCGATGAGTTCGCTCGGCAACGTGCAGATCGACAGCCGCAACGGCGACGTCCAGTTAAGCGTGCCCGACAAAGCCGGCTTCCGCGTGGATGCCCGCACGCGCGACGGCGAAATTCACTCCGACTTTCCGGAAATAAAAATCGAGAGCGGGGATCACGAAGCCGCCGCCACCGGAACTGTGGGCCTGGGGACGTCGCACATCGTGATCAACAACCAGCACGATAGCATCGAGATTCGCAAAGCTTCCACCGCGGCAGCGCCAATCCCACCTGTGCCCCCGGCGAAGCCTGCCAAGACCCTGCCCGCTCCGAAAGCCAAAGTGGAACCCACGGATAACTAAAGCAGGAGACGATTGAGTGGGGAGATTGTGGATGCGGGGACAGCCACCCTCGGCTGTCCCCGGCGCAATCCGGCGCTTGCATTACCGCAGCACCGGAAGCCGGAAGCTACGATGGATCAATCTCCCAATTTCTTCCTGGCCAGCTCTTCCACCCGCGCCAGCACCTGATCCTCGCCTAGCTTCGTTGAATCGATCACCACCGCGTCTTCGGCCGCCACTAGCGGCGAGGCGGCGCGGGTGCGGTCACGATGATCGCGCTCGCGCAAGTCCGCGGCCACGTTCGCCGCCACTTCGCCCTTGATCTTCTGTTGCTCCATGCGCCGCTGCTCGCGCACCACCGGGTCGGCGTCAATAAAAATCTTCAGATCAGCGTCAGGAAAAACTTTGGTCCCAATGTCGCGGCCTTCCATCACCACTCCGCCTCCTGCACCCATCGCGCGCTGATGCGACACCATCCACGCCCGCACCGCGGGATGCACCGAGACTCGCGAAGCCGCCTCAGTCACGTCGCGCTCCCGAATGCGCGCGGAAACGTCGTGCCCGTTCAGCAGCGTGCGGTTCCCCTCCCGCGTGGGCTCGAGCTGAATGCGTGACTCCTCCGCCAGTTTCAGCAGGGTAGCTTCGTCGTCAAACGACGCGTCCTTTTCGATAGCTTTCAACGCCAGTGCCCGGTACATCGCACCGCTCTCCAGGTTCACGTAGCCTAGCTTGCGCGCCAGGCGGCTCGCGATCGTGCTCTTGCCCGCGCCCGCCGGGCCGTCAATGGCGATGATCAGTTTGCGTTGGAAGTGATCGTGGTTGTGGTCGGTGTTGTCGGTCATTTCGCGAGTAGATTGTACACGCGATCACGAAGCGAGGAAGCAACCTACTTGGTTACACGATGCGGTCTTCCAGAGGTTACCGCCGCTTCCTTCTCCGGCGTGATCTGCAGCATCGACCTCCCGTTCACGTGCACAAAACTCAGCTCCCGCGCCGCCAGCAGCGCATTTACAGCTTCTCTTACGCGAGAGCGCGCCACAAATTTTCCAAAGAACAATTCCAGCTCCGTCTGATCCGCAGCCATCACACAATCCAGATATTTCGAGAGCAGAGCAGAAAGCGCCTGCTGCACCGACAATCCCACGCCCTGTCGCACCGCATCGGGAGACCAACGGTTCAACTCGTCCCAACAAGACCCTTCCTTGGCCCGGTAATCGACTCGTGTGATGCGCAGCTTCGCCAGCAATTCACCCAGGGCCTTATCGAGAGCCGCAAGAGAAACGCTTCCCCCCAGAGCCTCCTGCAACTTTTGCTTCGAGATCGGCCCGTCCCTCCGGATCAGGGTAAACGCATCGCAGGCCAGCGGGGAGTAAGCAGAGCGCGGCCCTTGCTTCGGCGCCAACTTAGGATTGCGCTCGCCGACCAGCGCATAAAAATAAGGAAACACCGAGGCTGCCACGAGAAACGCATTATTCTCTTCAAACAGACTCGCCTCATAAGCCGAGCGCTCTCGCAGCAGTCGCACCATGAGCTCCGTCGCCTCGGCCGCACGTGGATCGGAGTACGCATGCTGCCACGTTGGCAGCCGATTGTCCGATCCCACAAACGCCCCAATGAACGTAGGCACCGGCATCGCCGGCCGCACCGGATACATCAGGCAGAATCCCACACCCTCCACAAACGCGCGCGCTTCTTCGATCGTCCGCATGGCCTTCCCATCCAGCCGCCACTTCTCGCGCCGCAGTTGCTGTAGTTCCTGTTCGGTCATAAACCGCTGTCAGTCTCAGCCATCAGCGACATCAGGTTTTAGGGAGAGCGGAAAGCTGACCGCTGATCGCTAAATTCTCTTAAACGCCTTCTGGATATCCTTCACAGAATACCGCAGCACCACCGGCCTGCCATGCGGGCAGGACATGGGATGGTCCGTCTTCGCCAGTTGCGCCAGCAACCACTCCATCTTATTTTGCTCCAGCGGCATGTTGACCTTGATCGCGGCGTGGCACGCAATCGACGCCGCAATGCGCCCGCGAATTTTTTCCATATTCAGCGACTGCTCTTCCCGCGAAATCTGCTCGAGCAGTTCGTGCAGCATTTTCTCCACCCCGGCCGCATCCACTCCCGCAGGGGCAACTTTCACCGCGACGCTGCGCGCACCAAACGGCTCGGCCTCGAATCCGTTGTGCTGCAATTCACCGGCAATCTCCGCAAACACCGCCTGCTGCGCCGGAGAAAGCTCCAAGACGATCGGCATCAGTAATCGCTGACTCTCCACGCTCTGCGCCGCACGCAGCTTGAGTATCCGTTCAAACAGCACACGCTCATGAGCCACATGCTGATCGACGATCCATAACCCATCA